>Ga0210096_1000611_pt1 | contig 12194 bp, 7 predicted proteins | sample China_Galinas_PW_4_FD_184864 | JGI IMG/M metagenome (GOLD analysis project Ga0210096, IMG submission 184864) | Wetland microbial communities from San Francisco Bay, California, USA, that impact long-term carbon sequestration - China_Galinas_PWA_D2... | ecosystem: Environmental > Aquatic > Marine... | reverse complement strand
TGCCGCGCTGGCGGCCGCCCAGACCCTATGGGGTGACTTCAGGACCCCTGTCTCCGATAGTCCCGACACCGGACCAGGCTAAACCTTCCATGGACACTACCCGGTTGCCGACTGGGGGCGCACTAATGATCTGCCTGGATCCCCCGTTCCACGCTCGCCAGTTCCGGGATAATCCCCGGCTGCCCTGCAACCAGGACGTTGCGGGCGATGAATTCGTTTGGCTCCGTGGAGTCGTCGTCGACAGGCTCGACGCGCTCGGCATCGAGGTCCATCGGCCGTGGGATCCCTCGCAGTTCCAGAGCATAGAACTTCAGGTCGCCGATCCCTTCCAGACCGTAAACTACGACAGTGGCCGGGATATCGCCAGACGGACCCGACTCGCGTCCGCAAAGGGTCTCGTAGGAAATCAGGGGGATCCTGATCCCTCGCCAATCTATCGATCCGGCCAACCAGGCAAGATCGTTACCCGATGGCTCGGGCTCCACGCCCTGCAGGACCTCTGCGACGTTTGCATGCGGAAGGACGAGATTGAACCCCCGCATCGGCAGGAGAAGTGTACTCACCCGATCGCTTGATTCTGCCATGGTGTTGAGATCCTGTTGCCGGCGCAGTCCCGTGGGCGTTTGGTCGCTTCGATGATCCGCGGGCGCGCGACGCCTGCCCGCGTTCAGGCCCTAGAGAAACTCCTTGATGGAACCGAGCAGATCGCTCTCCTGATAGGGTTTGCCAAGATACTTGTTGACACCGATGTTCTCCGCGCGCTGCCTGTGTTTCTGGCCGGTTCGCGAGGTGATCATGATGATCGGGATATCCTTCAGGTCTGGATTGTTTCGTACGTGCGTCGCGAGTTCGTACCCGTCCATACGTGGCATTTCGATATCCATCATCATGAGATCGGGTTTCTGTTCCTGAAGTTGGTTAACCGCATCGACGCCATCCTTGGCGGTCATTACGGCGAAGTTGTTGCGCTCGAGCATGCGTGAGGTGACCTTTCGTATGGTAATGGAATCGTCGATCACCATGATCGTCTGTATCGTGGAAACGACTGGCGGTTTCTCGGTCGTATAGTCGAACTTGACCCCTGCCCCTACGCGCACCAACCCGGCGACATCGAGGATCATCACGACGCGCCCGTCACCGAGGATAGTCGCACCGGAGATTCCCCTGGCCTTGCTGATTTGGGGACCCAGCGGTTTCACGACGATCTCGCGATTTCCCGTCAGGCCGTCGACCTGCAGGCCAGCCCTTAAATCGCCGGACCTGACCAGGAGCACGGGATACATCCGCGACCGGTCGTACAGATCCGGTTGCGACAAACCGAGCACGGTCCCGAGATACTTCAGTTCATAGGCATTGCCGGCGTACTCGTAGATCGCGCCTTCCTGCTCGTAGCGATCGCTGAGATCCTCGGCACTGACCCTGACGATACCCTCGATGCTCGTCAGCGGAACGGCGAACACATCCTCGCCCAACTGAATCAGCAGGGCCTGATTGATGGCCAGGGTAAAGGGAAGACGCACGGTGAAGACCGTGCCGACGCCACGAGTAGAGTCGATACCAAGATTGCCGTTGAGCTGCTTGATCTCGCTGACGACGACATCCATGCCAACGCCGCGTCCCGCGATCTGTGTCACCTCTCCGGCAGTGCTGAATCCGGACTCGAGGATTAACTGCATGACGTCGTGATTGGAGAGCTTGTCGCTGTCGCCGATCAACCCCCGTTTGTATGCCTTTGTGCGTACGGCTTCCAGATCGATACCCCCGCCGTCGTCCGCTACACGAATGACCACCTCGGCGCCGTCCCGGTCGATGCCGATCCGGATGTTGCCGGTTTCCGGCTTTCCGGACTGTCTGCGCTTTTCCGACATCTCCAGTCCGTGGGATATTGAGTTTCGGATCATGTGCTCGAGCGGGGCCACCATTCTGTCGAGGACGGAACGGTCCAGTTCGTTGGTTTCGCCCATGATGTGCACATCGACCTTCTTTCCCAGTTCATGCGCTGTCTGCCTGGCAACGCGACGCAGGCGTGGCGCCAGACCCGCGAACTGCACCATGCGGGTTCGCATCAGACCCTCTTGCAGATCGGTGCTGACCCTTGATTGTTGCAGCAACAGCGTTTCCGAGTCACGGATGACGTCGCGGAGCATTTCCTTGATACTGACCAGGTCGTTGACACTCTCGCCCAGCGACCGCGACAACTGTTGCAGCGTCGAGTAACGATCCATTTCCAGGGGATCGAAATCCTCGCCGTGAGCGGATTTACCGGGATCCTGGTCGTAGCGATAGAGGATCTGCGCCTCGGTCTCGATATCCATCTGCCTCAGCTGCCGGCGCAGTCGCTCCACGGTTTGTTCGAGTTCGCTGAGGTTGAAGCCGAAGGATGAGATCTGCTGCTCCAACCGGGAGTGGTAGATGTTGACCTCACCGGCGTTGTTCACCAGATTGTCCAGCAGGTCCGACTTGACACGTATGACTTCCTGCGGCGCAGCTGGCTGCTTCGGCGCGCCGGCGATCGCGAGCGCCGGGGCTTCGGCGAGTGCCGGCGCAACCTCCACCTCCGCGGCCGGTTCTTCCCCTCGCAGACGCGCAATTTCCTCGATCATGCCGGTCGCCGGGTAGACCGCCTGGCCCTGCCTCGCCTGATCAAGCATATCCCCGATACCGTCGACCGCCCGATGCAGCAAATCAAACATTTCGGCGTTGCCCGAAAGGTGTCCCTCGGCAACCTCAATGATCATGGATTCCAGCGAGTGACTCAGCTCGCCAATGCTCCTGGGGTAACCGGCCATGCGCGCGCCACCCTTAAGCGTATGCAACTGACGCTGCAGTTCGGTGACTGCGTCGCGGTCATCGATATTCTCTGCCCAGGTCTTCAGGGCCTGATCTGCGGCTTCCATGACATCTGCCGCTTCTTCGAGAAACAGCTCGGCCAGCTCCTGATCCTGCTCGCCGGGCTTGTCGGGCAGCGGGCCCTGCACTTTGGCGAGCTCCGTTTTTCCGCGTAACGCTGCGATCTCCGCAATCAGTGTGGTATCCGCATGGACCGTCTGATGCCGGCGCGCCTGGTCGAGCATGTCGCTGATTTGGTCGAAGGAGCGATGCATCATGTCGAACATTTCCCGACTGCCCGACAGGCGACCCTCGCTCACCTCGATAACCATGGATTCCAGCGCATGGCTCAGGTCGCCGATGCTCTTGGTGTAACCGGCCATCCGGGCGCCGCCCTTGAGCGTATGTAGCTGACGCTGCAGTTCCGTGACCGCCTCGCGGTCGTCGGTGTTGGCTGACCAGGTCTGCAGGGCCCGATCCCCGGCTTCCATGACATCGTTTGCTTCCTCCAGGAACAGCTCGGCCAATTCCTGATCCTGCTCGCCGGGCATATCCCACACGCCTTGCGCCGCTGGAACCACAGGTTCCTCCGGGACCTCGATCCCCGTCGAAACCTCTGTTTCTTCCAGGGGAAGTGCCACTACTTCCGCCAGCCGAGGTTCCACCGCTTCTTCCGACGGACGCGCCACCACGGCTTCCTGCGACCGAATCATCGCCTCGGCCTTGGTATCGATCTGCGTGCGCAGCTTCTCGTCAACCGGCACGCTGACCGGGTTCTCCTTGAGCAGTGCCAACACCCTGCCGACCTCGGCTGCGGTTGCCGCAACCCACTCAAAGGTGGATTCGTCCACCGTAGAATAGGTTTGCCTTCTCGCCTGCAGATAGGCCTCCAGGGGGCTGCACAGCTCGTGAATCGCCGGTACACCGGTCGCTCTGGCACTGCCATTCAGGGTATGTACAGCCCGCAAGAGCTCATCGCTCAGTGGCAACCTCGCACGCTGCCTTGCACTCGCCTGCACAAGGGAATCGAAGTTTCGCTGGTGCTGGGTGGCCTCTGTCAGAAAAATCTCCAGCAGCTCGGGATCGAAAGCGCTTTCGTCCGCCTCCGTGACCTCGGCTGTCTCCGCACCGGCTTGCGGTGCCTCGACAATCGGTTTGGACTTGTCCCTGGCCTTTGTCTTGCCTTTGGCTTTGCGTTTCTTGCCCTTGGTCTTGGCCTTGCTCCCAACCGGCTGCGCTTCTTCAGCAGCAGCCGGTTCGGTGATCTCCACCTGCGACTCGCCGGGTTCCTTCTCCTCGGCGCCGAATACCTCTTCAAGGGTCTCCCACGTCTTTTCTGCCTGCGGAGAAACTTCCGCCCTTGTATCCTCAGCTTCCTCCACGACCGTAGCGGCCACTCGTTCCGGGACAGGCGTCCCCGGCTTACTCAATGCGTGCGCCACCGCCATCATGAAGAAAACGTCTTTGTCCGGTTTGCCCCGTCCCTTGACCTGTTCGACGAGTTGTGGAAGCACTTCGACCGCGTCGGCGAGCACTTCCAACAATTCGGGACCCGGTACTGCGGTATTGTCAAGCACCCGATTTATCAGGTTTTCCAAGGCCCAGGAGAACTCCGCAATGACACCGGCCCCGATCATTCGACCACTGCCCTTGAGCGTATGGAACATACGTCGGATGGTCACCAGGGTCTCGCTGTCATCGGTGTTGCGGCGCCATTGCGGGAACAACTCGGCGACCTGCCCCACGACCTCGTCAGCCTCCTCGAGGAAAATCTCCAGAATCTCTTCGTCGGCCCCCTCCTCGAGCACCAAGAGGTCGCGATACTCGTCCCCGGGGGCGCCAGCGACCGCCGGTTCCCCGGCAACCGGTTCCTGCGACCGGACGAGCAGGTCTTCGACCTCCGCCGTGTGGCGAAATACAACAGTCTCCCTGGGCTCCTCCGCGAGATTGGCGACGTCGTCCAGGTCCTCGATCAACCCGGACGCGAGATCGGTAGCCGACTCCTCAACCTCGTGAACCCGGGGCGCAGTAGACCGGACCGGGTACCCCAGTCGCGCCATGCCGATTTCGCCGGGTTCCAGTATCGCGTCGATACTGCGGCCCTGTTTCTTCAGGGACTCGACGAAGTACTCTGCGCTGGAAACGGCGTCGGCAAGGTGTTCGAGCGCCAGTGGATCCGGTATCTCCTCCCCTTGTAATATGCGCTCGTTGACATAGTCTCGAATGGATTTCATCAGGGGTGCCGCAGCCTGCGCGTTCCCCACGACGAGCGCACCCGACAGATTGTCCAGTAGCGCCGGTACGTCGTTCAGCCGCTGATGCTGATCGGGCGCAGAGATGTATTCGATAATTGCTTCCTTGATCACCTCGAAGTCCCGCAGAACCTCGCCGACGAGGGTCTCACGCAGCTTGAGCACCTCGGCGGATGGCAATACCCCAGAGCTGAAGGCGCCGTCGTCGGTCTCTCCCTGGGAGGGGCGAAATGAAACGTAATCATCCAGCGCGCTTTCGACGTTGATCACCACGGTCGCCATGTTCATGATCGCGATTTCACTCGAATCGCTTTCACCGCTGACGATCTGGTTGACGATATCCGCCTGGTTCATGACCTTGTCGCGGGCGGTCTCCAGACCGAGCATGCCCAGGGTGTCGGCGATGCGGTGCAGCCGCATGATGACCGCGTCGAGTTCCCCGGTATTCTTCTGCCCCTGGGCGAGAAATATCTCGAGGTTATCCTTGACCTCCGCAAGATCCTCACGCACGGCATCCGACACCGCGGCCAGGACCTCGGCGCCGGGGCCGGAGAGACGCTCCCGGACCTTTTCCAGCTCCTGTTCATCTGGCAGGACCTGATTCAGGGAGAACTGCGTCTTGACCGCGGATACGAAACGACCCCGGTCTTCGGCCTGCGCAACGTAGTAGAGGAGGTTCTTGAGCAGATCCTCGTGTTGCTCGCCACTTATCTCGACCTCACCGGCATCGATCAGTTGCTTGATCTCCCGATCCACGCGTCCGAGGAGGTTCTTGACCGTCACGCCCGCCTCAAGACCATTGAGCGCCAGCGCCTCGATCAGCGCACTGCTGGCCGCCCACAGCCGTCTCGCCACCGGTGTCGCTGCATCTCGGTAGAGCCGCGCCGTAACGGTCAGCATCCTGGCCAGATTTCCCTTGGCGTCCTCTCCCTTGAACCACCCCAGAAGGCCGACCTGAAACGCCTGCCGTAATGCGGACAGGTCACCCTGGGCGTCACCGATTGATCCGGTGTCGATCTCCGGATCGACACCGGCGAGCTCGGGAAAGAACAGGACCTTCCCTGTCATCGGATCCGCGCCGCGGGCACTGCGCATGTCGTTGAGAATCGGCAACAGGACTGCGGGCACATCCCGATTGCCCGCCTCGACATGATCGAGATAGTCCTGCAGTTTCATGACGGACCCCAGAAGCTGCTCGAATGCCTCGTCGCGCTGTTCGACCTTGCCCGCCTGGAGCGCAACAGTCAGATCCACGAGCTCCCGCGACAGGATCGCGGCCCCCTTGACCTCGACCATCTGCAGCGTGCCGCTTGCCTGCCTGAGCAGGGCGACGACTTCATCGAGCCGGTAGACGTCGTGGTCTTCCTCGATGTAGTCCTGCAACGCCAGTCTGGCGTCCTTCAGGAGCTCATCGAGTTCCTTCTTGACCCAGCTCAGTTTGTTGCCTTCGACACTCTGGCTTGCTTTCATCTGCTGCTACCTTTCCACACGGGTTCCAGGAATCCGCACGGGCCCATGTCCCAAGCGTCGATCAGGCTGGAACCCGCTGTGGTACGGGAGGTTCCGTTCCGTACTCGTCGACCTCCATCGGCGGTTCCTCGTCAAGAATCTTCATGTCGGCTTCTTCGGACTCCGGCAGTTTGAAGCCCGCAACCGATTCATTCAGGTCCGTTGACAGCTTGGTGAGGACCCCGACCGATTCCGCGGTTTCGTTGGTTCCCGCCGATGTTTGCATCGTGATCTCCTGGATCACGTTCATCGTATTGGTGATATTCGCCGCTGAGGTAGCCTGCTGGCGGGCCGACTGGGAGATCGACTGGATCAGGTCAGACATTTCGGTCGAAACCCTTTCGATCTGCTGCAGCGACCCGCCCGCATCCTCGGCGAGCTTTGCACCGGCCACCACGTTGGCCGTGCTCTGCTCCATGGAGATGACCGCCTCGTTGGTGTCGGTCTGAATGGTCTTGACCAGGACCTCGATCTGTTTGGTCGCGTTGCCGGCACGTTCGGCGAGTCGCTGCACCTCGTCCGCGACCACCGCGAAACCGCGTCCCGCCTCACCGGCCGTGGCCGCCTGAATCGCGGCGTTCAGGGCAAGGATGTTCGTCTGGTCGGCGATTTCGTTGATGAGTCCGACGATGTCACCGATCTCCTGGGAACTCTCGCCGAGCCGCTTGATGCGTTTGGAGGTCTCCTGAATCTGCTCGCGAATCGTACCCATGCCGTCGATGGTGCGACTCACCGCACTCGTACCGCCGTGGGCATAGTCCACCGCACGCTGCGCGACCTCGGCCGACGAGCCCGCGTTTCGTGACACTTGCTCGATCGAGTCGGCCATGTCGACCACGGCGGCGGACGCCGCCGCGATCTCGTGGGCCTGAGTGTTACTGGCGTCGGAGAGCTTGGAGGTGATCTTCTGTGCGCGTTCGGCAGATCTCGATACCCGCTCCGAGGTATCGTTGATGGTCGCAACGAGATTTCTGAGCGCGTCGATGGAGAAGTTCACGGAGTCCGCGATCGCACCCGTAATATCCTCGGTAACAGTGGCGTGCGCGGTGAGGTCGCCGTCTGCCAGCGTTGACATCTCGTCGAGCAGTCTGAGGATAGCCTGCTGATTCCGGCTGTTCTGATCCGCGGACTCTTCGGCGCGAATTCGCGCACCGCGTACCAGGCGCCAGCCGATGAGAAGCAGGATGACGAGTGAGGCGGCGGCCAGTGCGCCGGCGACGTTCGTCAGCAGGTCGAGCCTCGACCCGTACGACCTGATGGCTGCTTCCAGGGACTGCGTGGTGCCCAGCATCAGTGCGCCCTGGGATTCGATGCTGCTGGCCGCGGTATTGCTTTGGTCCAGACCCGTGGAAGACTCGATAATGCCTTCCGCCTGCTCCTTCAACACGGCATAGGCCACCGCCACATCGCGTAACGCCTCGCGTGCATCGGCATTGGTCAGCTTCCTGATGCCCAGTTCGGCGCTTCCGTTGGCGAATCCCTCCAGCACCTGACCGAACAATCTGGCGTCAGCACCGAATTCCTTGGCGGCGGTTGCGGACGCCTCGGTACCAGCTAGTACGCGATTGAGACTGTTCTCCATCCGCAGAGCGATCATCAGCTGGCGCGCGGCGATGTAGATCTGCTGCTGCGTCGCCTTGTTCTCGACCAGTACACTAACGACCTCGTCTGAAGTCTCCAGCAGGAAGGGCATGGTCTCCCGGATGATCTCCACATACTCGGCGACGGTGGAGATCGTTTCCTGACCATCCAGTATGGCGTTGATACTTCTGCGGTAAGCCTGCCAGTCTCCGGCAACCGCGTTCACCTGGCTCCGGATCTCGGCGGGCGCGGCGGGTAGCCCGGCACCCGGGTCACCATTGTTCATCTTGTCGTGCAGCGCATCAAAGGTGTCCCGCTCCAGTCTGAGCTGATCGAATGCCCCGCTCCTTCCCGAAGCGGCTTCCAGAGACAAGGTGGCCATACGCTGGGAAAGCAGCTGCTGTTCCGAGGCGATCGAGAGATACTCGCTCGCATGCTTTGCCTGTGTGGTGATGTACACCGCGGCCACACCGACCACCGCGATCAACGCCACCAGAACGACGACGAGAAATATCGTTAACCTGTCACCACCGGTGGATACTTTCATACTCTGTTTCTCCTGATCGACATGCTCGGGATTCGGACCGGTACAGGAAAGCCCTGAAACCGACAAGACGGGTATTGCTGCGGGGACCTGCACCCGCGGGTAAATCTCTCGCTACAACGAAAATTCCGTCCGGAGGTCGCCGATCCCCCGGACAACAACGCGCCGCGAACCTGTGCGAACCGCATCCGCTCACACCGCCGCATCCAGAAAGGCCTCGCTGTACACCAGACGCATGAGACCAAAGACACCGACATATCCATCATCGGATGCGAATGACTGCTGAACGAAGGGCTGCAGCGCGGGTTCGAGCCCCGCCGGAGGGCCCCGGACCTCATCGGCCCAGAAATGCTTCAGGCCCTGTACCGAATCCACCAGGAGTCCCGTGGAAATACCTTCCAGATCCACGACGATGACCCGCTGGTTCCTTGGATCAGCCGCCAGGGCGCTGCCGAACAACATCAACTGCAGGTCGATCACCGGCAGCAGGTTGCCACGCATGTTTGCGATACCCTTGACCCAGGTCTTGACATGCGGAATCTGGGAAAGTGAGGGTGGCGTAATCACCTCCTTCACCTCGGTCATGGGGGCGAGCAAGGTATGCTGGCGCAACTGGAACGCGATACCGACCCATTCCTCGCGCGCCGCCTCAAGTATGGGCAGATCCGCAGCCAGCCGCATCGCCCTCTGCTGCATTCCGTAAAGCAACTCGATTACCTTGCGGCTCTCTGCGCTGGACATGATCGTCTCTGGTCAACCGGACAGTTGCGAACGAACGCTCTTCAGTAATTCCTTCTCCTTGACCGGTTTGACCAGATAGCCCTTCGCGCCCTGGCGGCTCGCCCAGACCTTGTCGGTCGGCTGGTCCTTGGTTGTCACCATGATCACCGGAATGCGGGCTGTCTGAGGATCGTTGGAAAGCTGCCTGGTAGCCTGAAACCCGTTCAGGCCCGGCATGACAACGTCCATCAGGATCAGGTCGGGGACAACGTTGCGAGCCTGCTGAACGCCTTCCTCTCCGGACTCGGCAACCGCGATATCATATCCCGCCTTCTCGAGGATCTTCTTGAGCACATGGATCTCGGTCGGGGAATCGTCAACGATCAGAATACGGGTCACTTTCTGCCTCCCGGTTACAGGTAAATTGTCACAGCTGCGCCCTCTCAGATCCCGTCTTGCCGTCCGGGCGCTCCGACCGGCAATTGAGCAAGTTACCGCTTGAGGTATTCCCTGATGACACTCAACAGATCGTCCTTGCTAAATGGCTTGGTCAGGTACTGTTCGGACCCGACGATGCGCCCCCTCGCCTTGTCAAAGATACTGTCCTTGCTCGACAGCATGATGACGGGTGTACTCCTGAACTCACGATTGTTCTTGATCAGGGCGCAGGTCTGGTAACCGTCCAGACGCGGCATCATGATGTCGACGAATATCAGGTCCGGTTTGTGCTCGGCAATCTTCGACAACGCCTCGAAACCGTCGGTTGCGGTAATGACCTCGCAGCCCTGCTTTCTCAACAGCATCTCCGCGGTCTTGCGGATGGTCTTGCTGTCGTCGATGATCATCACCTTGACGCCGACCAGATCCTCTGTCGCCATGTCTGCACTCGCGCTCACATCAGCCCCGATATAGTGGAAAAGATCCGGAGAAATTCCGACCGCCAGACACACGCAAAAAACCGCAATTCAGAGTTTGCTAATTCTTTAACGCACTTGACCCAAGAGGTTACGATTCGTGCCAACACGGAGGAAGCGGCTCATTAGTAGGAGAATATAGGACAATTACGAAGAAACGGCGACCGCCCGCAGTGCAAAGCGGATAAAATGACCTAATATTCCGACGTGGCCGGTGCACACCGGCGCACCGAACTCGGAATTCCTTTCCCAAGAGAAGTGGCGAAAACCGACACACCCATGCAGATCGAGATTGCCGTGATCATGGATTCTATCGGGTCCATCAAGATCCACAAGGACAGCACGTTCGCCATGCTGCTCGAGGCGCAGCGCAGGGACTGGGGCATACAGTACCTGGAGCAGGACTGTGTTTTCGTACAGGACGGGGTGGCCTTGGGTAGCATGCGGTCGCTTTCGGTTGTCGATGATCCCCGGGGCTGGTTCGAGTTGGGCGCCACCGCGGAGCGCCGCTTGTCCGAATGCGCAATCATTCTCATGCGCAAGGATCCCCCCTTCGACATGGAGTACATCTACACCACCTATGCACTGGAACTTGCCGGCGAAGCGGGGGCGCTGGTCATCAATGCCCCGGCCGCGCTGAGAGACTGTAACGAAAAGCTGTCTACCGCCTGGTTCCCGCAGTGCTGCGTACCGACATTGGTCAGCCGGGGCCAGGACCGCCTCAGGGAATTCATCCGCACACACGGTACGGCGATCCTGAAGCCACTCGATACGATGGGCGGCGAGTCGGTATTCCGGGTGGCCCGGGGAGACCCAAACACCAACGTGACCATCGAGACCCTGACCAACCACGGCAAGCGGACTATCATGGCGCAGCGCTTCATACCGGAGGTGGAACAAGGCGACAAGCGGATCCTGCTCGTCGACGGGAAGCCGGTACCCTGGGCGCTGGCGCGAATCCCCGGAGAGGGAGAAGCGAGGGCCAACCTGGCGGCCGGAGGCACCGGCGAAGGGATCGCACTGAATGATCGCGACCGGTGGATCTGCACCCAGGTCGGACCGGAACTGAGCAGACGAGGCATCCTGTTCGCCGGCATCGACGTGATCGGCGAGTACCTGACCGAGGTCAACATCACCAGCCCGACCTGCATTCGCGAACTCGATGCCCTATATGGATTAAATATCAGCGCCGAACTTCTCGATGCAGCCGAGCGCCGGCTTTCGGAGCGCTCCGAGCCCCGGATATGAGTCGGGTATCTCACCGAACGGCGAGATGAACAGGAGGCCGGTATGATCGGACACGCCATCGGCTCAGACGAGTCTTCGGGGAACATCCTACCCCTGACCCTCACGGTGGCGGTCGCGCTGCACGCAATCGTGATCTTCGGTGTTGGCTTCGGCATCCCGCGCGACCCGCAACCCGCATCAGCCTCGCTGGACGTCATCCTGGTCCAGACCGAGGCCGAAGAAGAGCCCGAAGACGCGAAGCGCATCGCACAGGCCGCGCAGCAGGCAAGCGGACAGATCGATGAGGCACAACGTCCCACCAGTCCGGTATCGAGCCCCAGTCCCCTGCCGATGGCCGGGATGTCGCCATTCAGGACCGAGGACGCCAGCGCCGCGGACGCGCAGAACCAGCAAAGCGTCATCACCTCCGTGAGTCCATCCGACTATCGTGAATCGAGCCAGGAGTCCCCAACAGAAGAACTGCGCCGGGAGCTCGACACGTCGCAAACGGAAGATTCCCGACAGACGGAGATCGCCAGGCTCACCGCGGAGCTGGCGTCCCGCGAGCAGCAATTCGCGCAACTCCCGCGGGTCAGCTTCGTGGATTCCCTCAGCGCA
>Ga0210096_1000609_pt1 | contig 12200 bp, 11 predicted proteins | sample China_Galinas_PW_4_FD_184864 | JGI IMG/M metagenome (GOLD analysis project Ga0210096, IMG submission 184864) | Wetland microbial communities from San Francisco Bay, California, USA, that impact long-term carbon sequestration - China_Galinas_PWA_D2... | ecosystem: Environmental > Aquatic > Marine... | reverse complement strand
TATCGACGGGTTCTATCAGGAGAACCCGGACAAGGAAGACCTGTCGGTCATCCGGGTGGTTTGGGACGTGACCATCGTGCCCAACATCACAACGGGGATCGCCGGCGAGCCTCTCGATGCGGAATAGGCACGCTTGCGGCATCACCATGCGGTGTATGCCTGCCTTTCGCAATCCGGACTCTGGTCGGGTCTGTGGAATGCCGTGCCGCTCCCACCGGGCATGACGCGACGTACGCAGGGAGATCATGAACAGTTTATTGAGATTTCTTGGCTTGCCGGCCGCGATTGCTGCATGTCTTCTCACAGGCGCGTCGTACGCCTCGGACACCGCCAAGGAGAAGCGCTGGGCCGGCCAGATCGTCGATGCCTTGATGGACGGCGAGGCCGAGTATCTGAAGGCGGGTGATCAGGAGTTTCTGGCGATCTACACCGAGGCGGCGGATTCCCCGGCGAAGGGAGCCATGATAATCATGCACGGTATCGGTGTGCATCCGGACTGGCCGCAGCTCATCAGCGCGCTGCGCACCGGCCTGCCGGAGCGCGGCTGGGCCACCCTGTCCCTGCAGATGCCGATCCTACCGAACGACGCCACCACCCAGGATTATCTACCCCTGATGGACGAGGTCGCGCCGAGAGTCGATGCCGGTATCGCCTTTGTTAAAGCGCAGGGTATTGACGACATCGTGCTGGTCGGCCACAGTCTGGGAAGTGCCATGGGGCAGAAATATCTCGAAGAGAAACCGGGCGCGGTGAAGGGACTCGTGGTCATCGGCATGGAGGTGAACTCGAGTCTCAAACCTGCGGTTTCGCTCGCGTCCGTGACGGTGCCCGTGCTGGATATCTACGGCAGCGAGGACGATCCGGAGGCGCTGGAGCCAGCGCCGAAGCGCGCGGCGGCCGCAAAGGGAGACAACTACACCCAGAAGCAGGTCGAGGGCGCCAATCATTTCTTCGACGGAAAGGAGACGGTGCTCATCGAGACCGTGGATGTCTGGGGTACGGCGCTTGAGTAGTGCGTGCGGTATCCCCGGGTGTCATCCGGACAAAACATGACGGGGTTGCAGTATCGCGATGAGAAGCGGGTGAGAAGGGCGCCTCATCTCTCGAAAGCGGTGAGACACCAGACGCCGTTGCGATGAAAGCAATGCGACGGAAGAGACGATTCCGGGGCGCGGCGCAAGACGGAGGGTAGGAAAATGGCGCAGTACAGCGAGACCTTTCAGGGTTGTCTGATCGAGATCGGCGACGACGACAAGCTGCACATCGACGGCAAGCGTATCGATCCGGTCTACAACGAGAGCCGGGGCAAGTGGTCGACCCGATACCTGCCGTACACGGAATACGATTCCCTGGTCGAGCTGGGTCAGGCGATCGTGCGCGATACCGAGGAGTTTTCCGGCGACAGCCAGTAAGCATTCCGAACCGGGGAGACGGGCCATGGCCATCAGAAAAGACGCAAACACACTGACCTTCGCCGAACGCACGGAATTCGTGGATGGCATCAAGGCCTTGAAGGCCGAGGGGGCCTACGACCAGTTCGTACTGCGCCACGCCAATACGCCCATGGGCGACATCCACCGCTGTCCCGCTTTTCTGCCCTGGCACCGGCGTTTCATCTGGGACCTGGAGCGGGAGTTGCAACGCGTAACCGGCAATTCCGAACTTGGCCTGCCCTACTGGAACTGGCCGTTGGGCGACGGGAGCGCGTCGATGTGGACAGACGACCTGCTGGGCGGCGACGGGGATCCGATCACCGGTGTTGTGCAAACCGGGCCGTTCCGGGAGGGAGAGTGGACCATCGTCAATTCCGCCGGTAATGCCGCCGGTCCCCTGACACGCGCCTTTGGCCGCAGCGGCCTCGCGATCCTGTCGACCCAGTCCGACATCGAACAGGTGCTCGGTGTGACGCCGTACGACAGTCCGCCCTGGATCATGGGGGCCGCGCCGAGTTTTCGTGACCAGCTCGAGGGCTGGACCGGTCCCAATCTCCACAACCGCGGGCATGTCTGGGTCGGCGGTTCGATGTTGCCGATGACCTCGCCGAACGATCCGGTGTTCTTCATGCATCATTGCATGGTCGACAAGATCTGGCACGAGTGGCAGCTGCGTTTTCCCGGTCAGGGATACCTGCCGGAGAGCGGCGCCCGGTTCGGGCAGAACCTGACCGACCCGATGGCCGGTACACCGGCCGGTCTCATCGGCTCGCGCCCCATCGACGTGCTCGACAGTGCGGGTCTGGAGATCGAGTACGACCGCCTGATGCCGGGGACTCCGGACCCTTCCGCCCCGGGGGAAGAGGTGGTCGAGCTCGTTGTCGGGGCGGATCCCCACGATGCCGGGATCGGGGTGCCGGGGGAGAGAGATCTGTATCGCTTCGACGTGGGATCCTTCGGCTCTTATACCCTGCAGACCTTCGGTGATTCCGATACCTTCATGACCCTGTTCGGTCCCGACGATCCGCTCGCGGAGGTCGGGACCGACGACGATGCGGGGGAGCAACTCAACGCCCGCATCGTACGCACGCTGTCGGCCGGGACCTACCACGTCCGTATCCGGCTCTACGATCCGTCACGCACAGGCGCGTATCGCATTCAGGTCGTTCGAAACTCCCCGGATCCGGGAGGATCGGGATCCACGATACCCGTACTGACAATCGGCGCGCCGCCAACGGACGGCGTGATCTCCGCGGACCGGGAAAGCGACGTCTACCGTTTCGCGGTGACCAGCCCGGGGACGTACACCGTGGAAACACACGGCGAGACCGATATGTTCCTGACCTTGTCGGGACCGGATAGCGAGACCGCGCAAATCGCCAGTGACGACGACAGCGGAATCGGATTGAACTCCCGACTCCAGATGTTTCTCGATTCCGGGGAGTACTTTGCCCGCGTACGCCACTACTCGCGTTTCGGCAGGGGGCCTTACCGGATCAGCGTGACCTCGGGATAGACGCGCACCGCGCGTCGTTATTCGGGCGCGGCCTCGCCGGTTTCCTGTCCGGCCTCCCAGATCCGGTAGCGGACCTCGAACCCCTCCGGCACGTAGACCACGACCGGCAGCTTGCTGTTGTAGCGCTGAAGGTACCCGTTACCCCGCACCCGGACGAAGGCCGGTGTCTTCCCTTCGCCTGGTGGGCATGCCATCTGTGTGCCCGCCGGACCACCGGCCTTTTCCAGGACGTAGTACGGGTAACCCCAACCCTCCGCCACCCGCCTTTGGAGATTGCCGCCGAACCAGTGCTGATTGCAGTCGACGGGGATGGTCTTGCCGACCAGGATCTCGACCTTTCTGTCGTCCTCGACCTCCACGGCCGGGACGCGGAACACCATTCGGGTCTGTCCCACCGCCGGCGCCGGGTAGGGCGTCGTGTCGTACAGCGCGTCACCGGCCACGGCCGCAAATGGCAGCATCGTGCCAAACAGCGCAATTTTGAGAAATGGTTTCATCATTGTCTCCAACAAATCCCGTTCGGGGGGCGGGGAATCCTGATATGGGGGGTCGCAATGCGTCGTCTTCGTGCAAAAAGATAACAGATCCTGTGTCGCGTAATCCGCCTGCGACGAAGGTGGACACGTACGCGCCGGGAGTTTCCCGCACCGTCGTACCCCAGCGCAAAACACCTGTCGATGGACTTGCCGAACGGTTCCGCGAGACACACCGTCGCGTTAAGCTTGCTGCCGATTCCAGTCTCGGTCCGGGGTATCTCTGCAGATGGGTTCGAAGGTGTTTCTCAAGGTCCTGTTGGGTTGTTGCCTGGCAGTCGCGCCGTGGCTCGGTATCGCGGCGACCGGCAAGCCCGAGAGTCTGCCTGTCTCTCTGTCCATCAGCGGCGGCGCGAGCAAGGGGGCCTACGAGGCCGGACTCAACTGGGGGCTGATCGCGATCATGCAGCGTCTTCACGATGGCAGAATAGCCACCGGGGCGGAAATCCGGCCGCTGGAGATGGCCAGTGTTGCAGGCACGTCTGCCGGAGGCATCAACACCCTGCTCTCGGCGCTGACCTGGTGTTCACGCCCCGAATCCGCCGGGGGTCCGGCGAACCGCGTCGACGACAATTTTTTCCGCAATCTCTGGCTATCGGTCGACGTCAACCGTCTCCTGCCGGACCGCGCCGATTCGCCGGATTACCGCTTCGACGATGCAACGCTGTCGCGCGCCGATCTGCTGGATAGCGCGGCCATATTGCGCGAGCAGTGGCGCCAGCCGAAGTTCCGGCAGGGCTGCCGTGTACCCCTCGGCGTGGTCGTGACCCGGGTCGAGCCGGAAACCCTGACCGTCTCCGGGGTCGAGGTGAGGAATCAGCGATTTCTCGTGCCCATCGAACTGCGTGTGGAGCCGGACCGGACCGTCGGCTTCTATTTCGATCCCACTGAATACCCGGAAGTAAACGACCCCGCGATGATCCTGCTGCCGACCGCCCGCGGGGCCCCTTCGCACTCGATCAGTGACGCGGACGTCGAGGCGGCGATGCTCACGACGAGTGCGTTCCCCATGGGATTCGGTCGCAAGCGCCTCGCCTACTGCCAGCCGACCGGCATACTGGAGACGGACGAGGCGCCGGAGTCTGCGGTTCCCGAAGACGCGGATGAACTGATCTGCCCCCCCGGCTACACGCTGAACGAAGCCGAGTTCGCCGACGGGGGATTGTTCGACAACATTCCCATCGGTTTTGCGCGCACCCTTGCCGAGTCACGTGGCGACGTTCCGGCGGATCGACTGCCGGTGAATTACATTTACCTGGATCCGGGCCGCAGGCGCTACAGTGTGCCGGAACCCGAGACTGACAGGCGCTGTGATCAGCCGGACCCGCCGGCGGCCTGTCGTCAGCTGGAATACAGCCTCGAGGCGGAAAGCCGTGTCCTGCTGGGTGCGGTCGGCACCGCGCGCACTTACGAACTGTATCGCGAGCTGACCAGCGCTGAGTGGAGCCTGAATCTCGCCGGGCTCGCCGACGAACTCGCCGCGACCGATACGGTGAGTCGGCCCGGTTTCCAATGCCGCGACGTACTGCCGTACTTCGACTCGAGGCTCGATTGCGCGGTCGCGCTGCGCAACGCCGGACGACTGCTCGAGAGTGCCTATGGCCGGGTTGAGACGCCCATCTCGTCGCCGTTCTCGGTCGACAAGTTGCGCCGGGCCGGTGTCGTGGAAAGTTGTCAGCTCCAGGATTCGATGCTGTCGCTGGATTTCGTCGCGACCTGTCGCGTCGACGCGCGGCGATTCCGCCTCCGCCTGGCCGACGCCCTCGTCGACATCGTTGATCGGACCGGGGTACAGACGGGAAATCTTCCGCAGCGAATTCGTCTGTCCGCGCTCGCCATCAAGAACGATCGGACGTTACGGGTAACGAGCCTTGGGGGGCCGATTACCGGAGAGTTGCTCGGCGATTTCGGCGCCTTTCTGGATCTGAAGTTTCGAGAGTACGACTACTATGCCGGGGTGTATGACGCCGTAGTCGTGGCATCCGACACGATCTGCAGGCAGAACTTCTCCCGGGATGAGCAGCGCGAACGCTACGCCAAGTGCCGTAACGGTGTCGCCGAGGAGGGCTTCGAGATCCTGGGGATCGGAGACGACCCCGGGGCGCGCTACGTGTTTGCCCTGAAGGCGCGGGCGGAATTCGGGCAGGCAGGCGAGATGCGGTTCGTCTGGGATCCCATGCCACCGGAAGACCGCGACATGAAAACCATTCATGATGGTCTGATCGCGGCGGCGCTCGCGGGGTATACCGAGAAGGAACGGGGCGCCACGTCCTCACTGGTCGTCGAACGGGAGTTCTTCGACCATCTACGCGAAGAGGGTTTTCAACCGACGCCGATCGGTGACAACGAGGATACGCTGCTGGCGCAGATTATTGCGGACCCCGACACCTGGTCGTACGAGCTGGTCAGGCGCATGACCTCACGCATGGTCGTGTTGGAAAGGCAGTCCGAACAGATCTATGCGGCGCGTGAACCGGACCGCGCGAAACGGCAGACGGCCAATACCGGGGTCATGGGCGGTTCGGCATTCGTGCTTCAGACCGCGACCTATCGCTACCCGAGATTCACCTTCGCGCCGTCCACGGCGCCGGACCATTGGTGGTGGCGCAATATCATCCCCTACGAGCTCGCTTTCGATGTGGTCGAGGGGGACCTGACGCTGACCTGGCAACCCACCTGGGCATTGACACCACGAACACTGCTGGGAATCCGGGGCACGGTCGGTTTCGCCGGGGGCCTGTTTTCCTCGGCGGGTTCCACCCGGGAGAACTTTCTCGGCGCCGGCCTGGACCTGACACAGATGGGCGACTACAAGGTGATCAGCAGCGTAGGCGTCGCACCGACCTTCTACCATACATTCAAGGCTCCGGATGACGCGCCCCAGAACACCTTCGGAGGTGACGTCCACATCGGGTTCCTGAACAACCGCCTGCGCCTCGGCATCGGGGCACGCGACCTCGGCGACACCGCCAACTCCTGGTTTCTCAACCTCGGCCTGGCGGACCTCCCGGGCGTCCTGTACTGGCTATCGCGATGAAACGCGTCGCGCGACCCAGCGCCAATGGGTCGCGACCGGGTAACGGGGTGCGGGACGGATTGCCCTCGGCGTTCAATCGCTTTTGAATCCCGCTTCCTTGTGGCTGCCGTCGCAGAAGGGCTTGTTCGCCGATTGCCCGCAGCGACACAATGCGGCCTTCTTCCCACGCCAGGCCACTCGGCCGTTTCCCGCTGTGATGGCGAAGTCGCCACTGAGGATCAACGGGCCGTCCTCCGTGGCGAGAATCTCGAGTTTGCCGCCCGCTCCGGTCGAGCCGCTCCCCTTCTCGCCGACGGCACCGGGGTCGGTGAATCCCGCCTTCGCGTGGCTGGTGTCACAGAAGGGCTTGTTGCGTGACTGTCCACAACGACACAGGGCCGCACGGAACCGGACTCCCGGCACGTCGTTCGGGGCTCCGACGATATCGAGATCGCCTGAGACGAAAAGGGGTCCGTTGTAGGTCACGTGGACGGTGTTGGCGGGTGCGGGCCGTTCCTCGATACCGCCCTTGTCCACGTAGGTCAGGGCGCCGCTGGGACAGCGCTCGATGATCTCCCGCACGTCCGCCGCGGTGCTGGTGTCGGGAACACACCAGGGCTGGCGTCCACCGACGAAGAGTTCACCTTCGGATTTCCCGCATTCGCCGATGTGGATGCAGAGTCTCCCGTCCCAGGTCACGTCGATTTCCCTGCCGGGAAACTTGAATACCTTCTGTTCACTCATCGTGGTCCACCCGTATAAGGCGATTGCCGGAAAATGACATACCAGATTGCGCCGGATTTTCGTTCGTCATCAAGACGCGACAACAGGCGCATAGTCGAACTATGTCACTGTTGTCGCAACACTGAAGGACGGACGACAAAGACAAGCAGGATGGTACGTCATTTGACAGAAATCGCCTAAGTTCACTGTGACTGAAAGAGCGAATGCAGCAGGGATCGCGGTATCAAGACCTTCACGATCCGTCTGGCGGGAAACCCGGGCACAAACGTCTCCGCTGGCAGGGTCCGGGTCACCGCGACTCCTGATTCGTCTGATTGCACCGGATTCTGAGCCCTGGCGCAACCTCCCGCAACGGCAAGATCCGTGGGGTTAAGCGCAGCCCCGAGGCGGATAGCCGGTGTTTCGCCGGTGATAGCGAGTGTCTCAAGGGATGGCATAGAATGCCGCTGAAGTCGAAGACCACACAAGCGCGAGGTGACTGAACGTGGACATCGCTATTTCGGGGTTTCCTGCTGAAACGACCGGGGACGAGATTCGCGAGGCGCTGGAGCAGTACGGTGTCACCGTCAAGGAAGTCTGCATCGAACTGTCTAACAATCCGCATCGCAACCTGGCGACGGTGGGCGTGGACCTGGATGAGTCCGGGGCCAGGGTGCTGGCGAAGAAGCTCAACGGCTCGGTCTACAAGGGGCAGCGCCTTCGCGCCGAGAGTTACTTGCTGTTCAAGTGACCCGCTTGTGTCAAAGTCTTCCCATCGGCAGGTACGCACACCGCGTTGTTGCAAATGCTAACCGGTGCTGACCGTGACGGGAAGCCGTTTCACGGCGTGGGCCGGCAGGCTGTTCCTGCTGGCGACCGGTGTCGGAACTCGCGGAACGGAGGGTCCGTGTGCGAATCCACCGCGCGGTCGGCGGCTATCACGATGCATCGAATCCCGGGGACCTGCTGTGCGCCGCGCTAGGAAGAGAGTGACCCAAAAGGCTGGCCGGAGGCGGATTCCTCGGATCGTGTAGAGGCACGGGACCCCCGCGTCGTACGTCGCTCGGGAGTGTGAACAGATTCCCGGCTCCGTGACGGAGCCGGGAATCTGTTCCGGGGAGAGGCTATTCCACCGCCTTCTTCATGTCGTGGCCGGCGTCCTTCATGGCCTCACCGGTCTTTTCCACGGACTCATCGACGGCTTTGCCCATTTTCTCCGTGGCACCTTCTTCCTTCTGGCAACCCACAACACCGGTGCTCAGGATAGTGACGGACAGGACCACGGCCAGAACCTTCAAAATGCTCATCGCGATTCTCCTCGTGCAGGGACACGACAGGTAGTATTGGATCCAAGCGCCCCACAGTAGAGCCCAGCGGCACCTGCGCTGTCAACCGTCACGGGGTGCCGGAACCGTTTCGGTTCTCCTCTGCGAACGTTCAATGGGGTCATCCAATGGCGCGACAGGTCTTCAGGTCACTCGAGGCTCGCTTCAGATTCGCCGGTCAGCGAGTGACCCTCCCGTGCGACATAAAGTACGACGGAATCGGCATCCCCGTCGGTGTCGGTCTGGAGATAGCTTTCTCCGGACCAGGGGATCAGCATTGGCAGAAACGGGATTCCCTCCATCTTGGCGACCGCATCGTCGAATTCAACCTCCACCCTGCAGACGGTGCTACGGCATTCCGTGCTCCTCACGTTGACACCTTGCGGTGATCGCTCGGTGATCGCCGAGCGGATGTCCTGCTCAGCATTCATTCCCCAAACGGGGTCGGGTGATTCGTACATGAAACTGTTTTCGAATTCGAAACTTGCGTTCATCGTCGTATCCTGCTGCTCGACTTCGAATTCGTACGGATCTTCATCCTCGTCGTTGGGTATCTGGCTGGTGTAATTTACATTGTCGATTTCCGCCTGTATCCGGGATTGATGCATTTGCAATGCCCGAAGTTCCTTGCGTAATTCGGACAGCTCCGCCTGCACGGATAGCAACTGGGGTGAATCCCCGGTTGCGGGCGGGTCCAGGATCAATGGAAGTGCATCCGCATTGTCACTGGACAGACCGGCTTTCAGTTCGGTCACTTGCCGAGACAAATCTTCCAGCCTCGCGTCGCGATCGACATCGGATGTGTGATTGGCGGCCAGCAAGTAGCCGCCAATCACGATCGAGATCGAGACGATGCCAAAAGTCATGAACTGTACCTGTCCCACCGGACCTACTCCTCTACGAGCCGGATACTGTGTATGGCGGAAAAGTTTCCGCTAGCGTTCGAATTGCCCGGCAGCTGGCAATAGACATGGAAGGCCCCGTGATCGAAATCACTTGAGGGTCTGCCGAATGCGAGCGACACCAATCCGGTGAAGCTTGTACCACTTTCCCTCGTGATACTGATGGCACTGTCCCCGTACGGTTTGTAGTTCGAGGCGGTACAGACAACCGCGGCGGTATTGCTGTTGTCGCGGACACGAACGTAGACGTATTTCCACCGGTTCTTGACAATGTCCCTGACCAGTGGACAGTGCAACCGGGTGACACTGAATTTTCCCGGCTCCTCTCTCACAAAGTTAACGACACTGCCGCCGGAATAGAACATCCGGGTTGCCGACGTATCTACCGAAGTCGGCTGGCAAATCGATCCCGGCAGGATCTTTTCGTCCACCGCGTGACTTGTATTGGGGGAGATCGCAGCCAAGGAAGCCGCGATTACCATTGCTAAACCAGCCACACTCGTTCTGTTCAACGATTTCATAACTACCTCCAGTTTGTTGGGGTGGGAGCCGAGGTGATGCAATGAGACGCCGACAGGGAATCAATCCCGATCGAGCGGTTCGCCTCACCAAACGGTAAAAGGAAAACGCTCCCACCGTATTCGTGTGATACGTTTTTCACACGGGTTAATTGAATCATCGTTTCCGGATGCTGCCTGTGAAAAAATGGTGGGACGCACCAGAACGATTTATCGAATTGGCATGGCGACAGCACAGATCGGTGGCTTTCTGTGAGCACGTCTGAAAGAGAGCGTTTTGCCCTCGCACAGTTTCTTCGTATCAGCGGCAAACTTTTTAATAGTCGTGCGGAAGTTCAGCAAAGAGAGCGGGAGATATACCCGTCACGGACACGTTTCCCCGGCACGCACGCCCTCTTCGTCCCGTGGCGGTGTTGCGATTCCTTGCAATAGAGCGGCTATTACGCGTCATCGCGCCTTGCCACGCAACGAATATGACACACACTTTCTCGTGAAAACCTGTCCGCGACGGGTATGGAATCTGAAAGGCGGGGTTGGAGAGGGGTTGCGAGTTGGCAGGCGTACGATCACGATCAGATCGGGATCTCCCACGCGGACTGAAAACCTGTTTCAGTCAACGGTCATCGGTTCCGCCACGGATCAGAAGCCCGGATGCCGCATGTCTGATTCGATCAGCATTCGATCACGTTGACCGCAAGCCCGCCGCGCGCCGTCTCCTTGTACTTGGTCTTCATGTCCGCACCGGTTTCGCGCATGGTCTTGATGACCTTGTCGAGTGAGACGAAATGCCGGCCGTCCCCGCGCAGCGCCATACGCGAGGCGTTGATGGCCTTGACCGCGCCCATGGCGTTGCGTTCGATGCACGGGACCTGAACGAGTCCGCCGATCGGGTCGCAGGTCAGACCCAGGTTGTGTTCCATGGCGATCTCCGCGGCGTTCTCCACCTGTTCCGGTGTGCCACCCAGGGTTTCGGTGAGTCCGGCTGCCGCCATCGAGCAGGCCGAGCCCACCTCGCCCTGGCAGCCGACCTCGGCGCCGGAGATGGAGGCGTTCTCCTTGTAGAGGATGCCGACCGCACCGGCAGTCAGCAGGAACCGTACGACACCGTCTTCAGTGGCGCCGGGTGAGAACTTCCAGTAGTAGTGCAGGACGGCCGGAATGATGCCTGCGGCTCCGTTGGTGGGTGCGGTCACCACCCGCCCGCCGGCGGCGTTCTCCTCGTTCACGGCCAGCGCAAAGAGGTTGACCCAGTCCATGGTGCCGAGCGGGACGTCCTGCAACTGCGTGTCATGGGTGAGCTGCAGATGCAGGCGCGCCGCGCGCCGCTTGACCTTGAGCCCGCCGGGCAGGATCCCCTCGGTGCGGCAGCCGCGCTCGACGCATCCCTGCATCACCCGCCAGAGTTCCAGCAGCCCGGCTCGGATGTCGGCCTCGCTGCGCCAGGTTACCTCGTTGCGCAAGGTGACCTGGCTGATCGAAAGGCTGTTCTCGGCACAGTGTGACAGTAGTTGCGCCGCAGTCGTGAATGCGTAGGGCAGCCGGGTCGTGTCTTCCACGATTCGGTCCTCGCCCGCCGCGTCCTCGTTGACGACGAAGCCGCCGCCGACCGAGTAATAGGTGCGCTCCAGCAAGGTTCCACCACCTGCGTCACTGGCTCGAAACCTCAGCCCGTTGGGGTGGAAGGGCAGGCTCTTGCGGCGATGGAACTCGAGATCGCCGTCAGGATTGAAGGAGATCTCCGGACCGCTGGGAATCCGCAGCCGCCGTGTCGCGTGCAGCGCCTCGAGCCGCGCGGGAATGGTGTCGGTCTCGACTTTCTCGGGGATCTCGCCTGCGAGCCCCAAGATGACGGCCTTGTCCGTGCCGTGTCCCTTGCCGGTCGCGCCCAGCGAACCGAACAACTGGACCTGAACCCGGGACAGCGCGTCCAGCAGTCCGTAGGAAGCGAGGCTGCCGACGAACAGGCCCGCGGCCCGCATCGGCCCGACGGTGTGTGAACTGGACGGGCCGATGCCGATCTTGAAGAGATCAAAGACGCTGATGGCCACACTGACTCCCGCTGATTGCCTTGCCCGCCATCCTGAGGAACGTTGCCACAGCGGTTGAGAATTTCGGGAACGAACCTCTCAAGAAACGTACCATGGACTATGCATGAATCGATCAAGTCCAATCAACACCTGCGCACCCGGGGTTATTCGCTCGTGTCAGGTTCTTCGGTGTGCGGCACCGATCGG
>Ga0210096_1000607_pt1 | contig 12212 bp, 15 predicted proteins | sample China_Galinas_PW_4_FD_184864 | JGI IMG/M metagenome (GOLD analysis project Ga0210096, IMG submission 184864) | Wetland microbial communities from San Francisco Bay, California, USA, that impact long-term carbon sequestration - China_Galinas_PWA_D2... | ecosystem: Environmental > Aquatic > Marine... | reverse complement strand
CTGGGACTGGCTTTCGCTCCAGCTGAATGACGGCACCGACTTCATGTTCTACCGCCTGCGTGAGCACGACGGCAGCACGGCGCCCCAGAGCGCAGGCCTGCTCCTGTCCAAAGACGGCACTCGACAGCCACTGAGCGTCGACGATGTCGCCCTGAGCCCGGTCCGATTCTGGACGGCCCCTGACGGGACTCGTTATCCAGTCGCCTGGACGGTCGATGTCCGGTCCCTCGGGAAGCGCTGGCGCGTGGAGGCCGCGCTCGACGATCAGCTCATGGACCTGGGGGTGAGATACTGGGAAGGCGCCGTGCGGGCACTCGGTCCCGAATCCGCGGACCTCGTCGGACGGGGGTATTTGGAAATGACCGGGTATGAGCCGTCTGCCAAGTGAGCCCTGTCCGCGTGCAGCGCTCCGCCCGCAAGCGACCGCGATCATCAAATTGATGGATGTCCATATGTTCGCTCATATGTTCGCTAAGACTTCCCCTCCCCCACGCGGTGGGGGAGGCTGGGAGGGGGACCCTTGCTTTCTCCTGCTCAGCGCGCCATGATCTTCCCGTCTACCCAACGGACGAGATGGGATCATGGGGGCCGATAGCGATTCGTTATCTTCCGCGACTTTCCGGGGACAACTGCCGGCTGTTCTCGACCGACTCGCGGACCTCGCCTGCCCGCAGAGTTCCTTGCTCTTCCCAACCATAGTCCTTCTTCGTCCTTCCTCTTGCACTCTACCGGCTTCCGCCGGTCCGGTTCAGAGCCATCAAGACATCGGTTCTTGGGACTGGACAGGTTCTCCGGAAAATCTGGACTCGGACAAGAACCGCCGCAGGCTGGCCGGCCTTACTGGCGCGATATCACGATATCGCTGCCGCCTCAATAGAATGCCAGCCGGACATGAATCATGACCGATATATGAATCAAGAATTCCTGCAGTTGGTAAGGAAGAAGGCAGAAGAGAGGCTTCTTTTTCGTCCTCATGCATTACGACAGATGATGCACCCAGAGCGAATGATAAGCTCAACAGACGTAAGGAAAGTCATCTTTGAAGGCGAAATCATTGAGGACTATCCTGAAGACGCGAGGGGGCATAGCTGTCTCATGCTCGAACGTGGCGTGGGCTCGAGGGCATTGCACGTCGTATGCTCGCCCAAAGACGAATACCTGGCAGTGATCACTGCTTATGTACCAGATTCCGATCAATGGATTGATGGCTTCAAGTTCAGGAGAAAAACATGAAATGCATGTACTGCCAAGGTGAAATGAAGAAGAGCACCGTCCCGTTCCACATTGACAGGAAAGGAGTCCATGTGAGTCTTGACGAAATTCCCGCCTGGGTATGCTCCCAATGCGGCGAATCATATTTTGAAGAGAAGGAAGTCGACTTGATGCAGGCGGTGGTTAGAGCGATTGAAGAGCAAACGCATCGGTTCGTGAAGACTGCGTAGGGCAGTTGAGCAAAGCTTTTCTGGATTATTGGCGATAACAGGGAGACGGACGCGCGTGTTCTTCTTATTTTTTTCTGGCCCAAATTGTCCAAGGCAATGGATATTTGCGGCTGCCATTTCCTGCATGCAACAAGGCGAGAACTGAACCCCTTTCCCCCGGGGCAGGACGGCCTGAGCCGAAAGTCCGACCAGCCCGGAAACGCCTCCTACTACTACTCCATCACCCGTTTGCGCACGGCCGGAGCGATCAGGATAGACGGGGAAGACCACCCGGTCTCCGGCCTCTCCTGGCTGGACCGGGAATGGGGCACCAGCGCCCTCGGACCCCACCTGGCAGGCTGGGACTGGCTGTCGCTCCAGCTGAATGACGGCACCGACTTCATGTTCTACCGCCTGCGCGAGCACGACGGCAGCACGGCGCCCCAGAGCGCAGGCATGGTTCTGTCCAAAGACGGCGCTCGACAGGCGCTGGGCGTCGACGACGTCACCCTAAATCCGGTCCGATTCTGGACAGCCCCTGACGGGACTCGTTATCCCGTCGCCTGGACGGTCGATGTCCGGCCCCTCGGGAAGCGCTGGCGCGTGGAGGCCGCGCTCGACGATCAGCTCATGGACCTGGGGGTGAGATACTGGGAAGGCGCCGTGCGGGCACTCGGTCCCGAATCCGCGGATCTCGTCGGACGGGGGTATTTGGAAATGACCGGGTATGAGCCGTCTGGCAAGTGAGCCCTATTCGCGTGCATCGCTCCGGCCGCAAGTGGCCGCGATCATCAAATTGATGGATGTCCACTTGTTCAACCAGAAATCGCCGTCGACGAAGATGGCGAGGCGCTGGCGCCGGAAAACGATATCCGGCTTTCCGGGCAGCTCCCCGGCGTGGAGACGGTAGCGCAGACCCTTGGCCCACAATGCCCGCCTGAGCAGTAGCTCGGCCGTGGTGCCTTTCGGCCGATTCCGGCGCTTGGCCTTGGACGCGGCGGGCGATGCGGGCCGGCAGTCGCGTACCTGGGTGCCTTTCCCGCAGGCTCGGTCATCACCAGCTCACGCGACCAGGGCGCGCTGCATTACCGGCAAGGGGTCGCAGCTCCAACGGCCGTCCAGACGCGCCCGATTGCTCAACCGACCCGCACATTTCTCGTGTGGATCGAGATCGGAGGTGAGGGCATAGCGAAATTCCCAGCACTCGGTACGGGGATGCAGGCAGGCGGCGACCAGGTCGAATTCCTCGGCCGAGTAGTAGCGCGAGCAAGGATCGGACTTCGAGGCCCGCGTGCGCTGGAAGTCGAGGCGGAAGCTACCGTCGGCATAGGTCGAGCGTAGGATGTTCTTGCACTCGATGAGCAGAGGACGCTGGCCACGGAGGACGATTCGGACGTCCGGGCGGCCATCCTCTTCCAGCCGAGCGCAATCGGCGACGCCGGGCAGATCGGCGAGCTGGCGGACGAGATGAGTCTCGGCCACCCAGCCGCGTACCGCCATCTTGAGTCGAGGCGCGCTCTGGATCAGATCGAGGATCTCGGTCTGCGAGAGCTGGAATTCGTCCGCCAGGCGGTGGACGTCGACCGAGCGGGCGATGGCCTCTTCGGCTCCGCTGCGCAGCCCGATCCGGACCTGTCCCAGCTCCGCGACCTTGTCGGCCAACAAGGCGCGGTGTCCCGATTCCAGGCCCTTCGCGGCGCGCTCGAAGCGCACATAGCCGAGAAAGCTCTCGGGAACACCGCCGACCATGATCTCCACCGGCTCGTCCAGTCCCGACGGTATGCGCTTCTGTCGCTCCCAGGCGTGCCAGCCGTTGGCGAGCACCACATCGATCTGCTCGTCCTTGAATTCCACCGAGATGAAAAACCGGGTCGGATTATGCAGCTGCGGGTCTGCGCCGACGAAATAGCCCAGCTCGGGGTTGATGCCGAGGAACAGGGTGGTATACAGCTCGAACGGGTCCTGCCACAGAGCATGAAGCTCCCCCGTCTTGGGACCGTATTTCACCTGAAAGCGGTGCTCGTCCTCCGGGCGGTGACGGGTGATACGCCGGTTGGCGAAGAAGGCATAGGCAATGATGCCGGTCCGCTCGCCGTCGGGGGCCTCGAAGGTGATGCGGAAGGGGGCCTCGGCTGCGTCGGAATGATGGAGGATGCGGCAGCCGCAGCTTTCCAGCGCACGCAGCATGAAGTCCAAGAGCGGCTGCTTGTCGCGACGACTGACCGAGTAGGTCCGGTAATCCATACCGGAGGGCACTCAACCAGCGGATGCCCGCTGGATGGCGCGGTTGCCCTTGCCCGTTCCCGGATGCTCGGCATGATCGCCCATCAGGGCAAGGTATTTCTTCGGCACCCTTCCAACGGGCTCGGGGGGTGGCAGGTCTGTCCGCCGCAGCGGAATCAGCGTCGGCTCGAGCCCCTCGGCAGAGCGGCCTCCGAGCAGGCGGGCCCGGATGTGGAGCGCGATGACCTCGGCCAGGGCGGACGGCACGGCGTTTCCGACCTGCCGCTGAACCGCAGCGAGCGAGCCCAGCACCCGATAGTCGTCCGGCATGGTCTGCAGGCGGCACAACTCCCGGGCCGAGAGACGGCGGCTCTTCCAGTGAAAGGGCCCCGTGGCCGGTCCCGGTTGGGCCGTGAGGGTCCAGGACGGCTGGTCCTTGGCCAGCTTGAGCAGGAAGTTCCAGAAGCGCCGACGCCAGCCGAACAGCGCCAGACCGCCACCGCGCTCGGTATGGTGAAGATAGTTCTGGCCCTCGGGGATGGAGGGCAGAAGGTCCGCCCATTTGCCCCGCACGCGCAGAGCCTCGGGATCGTCCGTTTCCTCCAGATCGCCCAACGCATCCCAGGCGGTTCGGTAAGGCGGCAGAAGAAGGTCCAGCTCGAGCTGACCGTTTCCGTTCCCCGGTGTACGGTGGGAGGGCGCCAGGGTGCCGAAGCGCGTGCCGTCACGCGCGCCGATCAGGAAGGCGCGCTCGCGGATCTGGGGCACACCGAAATCGGCGGCGTTCAGGACCAATAGCTCGACCCCGTACCGCGTGCCCTGCTCCCGGTTGACGGCCGCAATGGTCTGCTCGATCAGGCGCAGCCCCTCGTCCTTGCCCTTGAAGGCCAGCCCCGCCACGTTCTCCATCAGAAAGGCACGGGGCCGGGTGTCGCGCAGCACGCGCAGGAAGGCCTCCACCGTGGTGGCACGGGGATCGTCCAGGCGTGCGGCGTCGCCGTTCGCCCAGTAACCGCACTTGGAGAACGGCTGGCACGGCGGGCCGCCGATGAGCACATCGGCCTCGCCGGGCGCGAGGCCCGCCACGGACAGGATCTCTTCGGAAGGGATCTCGTGGATGGAGCGATGGATGACGGGCCAGCTGCGATTGGCGCACAGCGTGGCAACGCAGTCGTCGTCCATCTCGACGGCCACACGGGTCTCGAAGCCCGCCGCCTCGAAGCCCAGATCGAGACCACCCGCCCCTGTGTACAGGCTGATGGCGGTGAGCTTTGTTCGCCTGGCTCGCACTTGGTGTCTAGCCCTCACTGTTGCTGCCAGATAGGGTAACCCAGCCAGGTGGCAATGGTTAAATCGCGGATTCCGAACGCCAGGCTGCTCGGCGTGGCGAGCCCGCCATCCGCCGCCGGCCCGAGGCCCCGCCGTCGCTCGCTCCGCTCACTCTCGCGGGCGCTGCGGCCGCCGGCTCACGCCTAGCGTGCCCGGGGGTCGAAACCTCCGGCAAGCCGCAAGCCGATGCTGCGGTCGCGGTAGCCCGGCAGGGGGCGGGCGCGATACGCGGAGCGCAGGGAGCGCCCGTTGCCCCTCCACGAGCCGCCGCGCAGGACCCGGCTGCGGCCCTGCTCGGGCCCTTTCGGGTCCGTGACCGGACCGTCCGAATAGTCCCCGTGCCGGTCCTGGCACCATTCCCAGACGTTGCCGTGCATCTGGTACAGGCCCCAGGAATTCGGCTGAAAATGGTGCACGGGAAGCGTTCTTTGCCGATATTCACCCCTTTGCCCGTCGTGATACGGATACCTGCCGTCGTAGCAGGCCAGATCCGTGGTGAGCTCAGTCCCGAAACTGAAGGGGGTACGGGTGCCCGCCCGGCAGGCGTACTCCCACTCGGCCTCGGTGGGCAGGCGCAAACGGAATCCCGCCGGGAAATGCCGGTTGGCCTCGGCGATGAAGGCCTGGCAGTCGTCCCAGGATACCTGCTCGACGGGGTTTTCCGGGTCGTCGTCGAAGCCGGACGGGTTGTCGCCGCGCACAGCCCGCCACAGGGCCTGGGTACAGGCGGTCTCCGCCAGCCAAAGCCCGCGGGTCAGGGTCACCGGGTGCAGCGTCTCGTCGTCGCGGCGCTCCGGCTCCTCTTCAGGCGAGCCCATCTCGAACCGCCCCGGCGGTATCCAGCGCATCACCTGGCCCACGCCGCCGATGGCAAACGCCTGCCAGAGGCCGTAGAGGTCCTCGCCCCAGGCGGTCGCCCAGGCGGCGGGGAAATCGGGGGGATTGGGATCAAGCAGCATGGCTGCCTTCCGGCTGATCCATCCGAGAGATGGCTACCGAGATGAGGAGAAGGCGGCCTGGCGGCGGGGTTTCGGCACCCGGCCTACTCCCGCACCGCCGGCCTGGGGTTTGTCCGCCGCGGCATGGGCCACGACGAAACGGGACGGATCGCTGGTTTTTCGACCATCCGGCCTGGTCTGGCCTCGTCGAAAAGGCTCCGGCAAGCCGCAAGCCGATGTTGTGGTTGCGGTTGTCCGGCGAGTTGTGGTTGCGATACGCGGAGCGCAGGTTGCGCCCGTTGTCGTTCCGCGAGCCGCCGCGCAGGACACGGTTGCGGCCTGATCGCGATCCGCCCGGCACAAGCATGGCAGATCGGCCATTCGTTTTGTACAGACGGTCACGCATCGATCCGGTTTCCTGCATGTATCCGCTTCCGCCAAGCGGGATCATCCGCGGGTAGCAGAATGGCGTGGACTGCGTCATACGCCCTTTGCAGGCAGCGCGCATCGATCTCGCCTCGCAGCCATCGTTCCTCCCAGGCGGCAACCGCACGGCGGTATCGCCGCCTGCGCCTGGCGCTGGGCCGGAGCGAATAGGGCTTCACCCTCACGCCACAGAAGAGCACCTCCCGCTCCGTGCGCTGTATCAGGGGCGGCTTGATCGCCAGACGCAGCTGGTCATGGAGATACCGGGCGAGGGATTCACGCAGCTGAAGCAACACGGCCTTGTCGTCCGCCCAGAGCAGGAAATCATCCATGTAGCGGCAGTGCGCGCGGACCCCGGGCTGGCTCAGGGACCAGCGATCGGCCCCATCCAGATACTGGTTGGCGAAGTGCTGGGAGGTCAGGGCGCCGATGGGCAGCCCCCTGCCGACATCCGATCCGTGCGCGTCTATCACCGCGTCCACCAGCCTCAGGCCGTCTCCCCGAAAGCGGCGGCGCAGTTGGCGCCTCAGGACCTCGTGATCGATGGCGGGGAAATAATGTGCGATGTCCAGATGCATCACCCACTCGAAGCGCATCGCCTGGCGCTGCGCGTGATAGACGGCCGCATGGGCACCCTTGCCCGGGCGGCAGGCGAAGACGCTGGGCAGCAGGACCCGCTCGAACACGGGCTCCAGGTCGCTGACCAGCGCGTGATGGGCCACCCGATCGAGGAAGTGCGGCGCATGGATCTCGCGCCGCTTGGGATCGTGGATGGTGAAGCTGCGGTAGCGCCCGACCGGCAGGCATCCCTCGCGCAGCGCAGCGGCGACCCGGGCGATGGTGCGCTCGGGCTGCGCCTGCGCTGAGCGCACCGCGGGGCGTCCCCGTTTGCCGAGCGCGGCACGGCGCAGCGCGCGGGCCACATTGCCCCAGGCAGCGATCCTGGCCAGGGAGAGGGCCTCCGTCCTAGCCATCGCGCGGCTCCAACAACAGCGCCAGAAAGGCATCGGCATAAGACGCCAGCCTCTTCTCCCCGATACCCTCGATGGCCCCGATGGCTGCTTTGCTCGGCTCGGGTAGTTGGGCCATGGCGGCAAGCTGCTCGTTGGTGAAGATGGCGTAGCGCGGCGCGCCTTGCTCCTCGGCGAGTCTATTGCGCAGGCTTCGCAGCCGCGCATAGACGGCAAAGTGCTCGGGGCTGAGCAGCTCCCGATAATCGACGCCACTGCCGCGCCTGCGCTTGTCCGGTGCCGACGCCTGCTCGTCTGACAGGCACACACGCACGCTCCAGAAGCTGTTCTGGCCATCGGCCACGAAGGCCTGCTCCACCGACAGCACGGGCTCGGTGGCCAGACACCGGTTCAGCGCCTCGGCACGGGACTCCGGGTCCAGGGCACGGACAGCAAAATAACGGTAACGCACCGTCAGGACCCCGCGCCTTCGCCGACGCCTTGACCGCTTCCTTGCCGGTCGCTCCGCGCCCGACCGTCCGCGGTCATGGCGCCGGCTCCGAGCTGGCTGGCCCGAGGGTCGAAACCTCCGGCAAGCCGCAAGCCGAAGTTGCCGTAGCGGTAGCCCGGCAGGATGTGGCCGCGATACGCGGAGCGCAGGAAGCGCCCGATGCCGTACCACGAGCCGCCGCGCAGGACACGGTCGCGGCCGTCGCCTGGCCCCTCCGGGTCCACGACCGGGCCATCGGGATAGGCTCCACGCCAGTCCTGGCACCATTCATAGACGTTACCGCTCATGCTGCGCAAACCGAAACGATTAGGCGGGTAGCCCCTCTCGGGCTGGGTCGCCGCGCCGTTCCCATTGAAAAAATAGGACAGGCATCTTTTGACCGGGAAATAATTGGACATCCACCTTTTGACCGGCGCCAGCAAGTCCACCCTGGCGCGGGGGGTCCTGACCCTGACCGGCTTGGAGCCGCTGGAGCGCATCTTGGAGGTCGACCAGACCCCCATCGGCCGCACCCCCGCTCCTGCCCCGCCACCTACGTCGGCCTCTGGGACCCCATCCGCAAGCTGCTCGCCGCCACCGCCGAGGCCCGCATCCGCGGCTTGGGCCCGGGCCGCTTCTCCCTCAACACCCGCGGCGGACGCTGCGAGCTGTGCGCGGGCCAGGGGATGAAGAAGGTGAAGATGAGCTTCCTGCCCGACGTCGAGGTCACCTGCGAGGCCTGCAACGGCGCCCGCTTCGACCCCGACACCCCGGAGATCCGCTACAAGGACCGCAGCGCCGGCGAGGTCCTGGCCAGGAGCGTGGACGAGGCCACCGACTTCTTCACCGCCCACCCCGCCATCCAACACGCCCTGGACCTGCTGCGCGACGTCGGCCTGGGCTACCTCACCCTCGGCCAGCACAGCGCCACCCTCTCCGGCGGCGAGGCCCAGCGCATCAAGCTGGTCACCGAGCTGGCCAAGGCCAAGCCCAGCCTGCGCTACGGCCCGACTTCCACCCTATACGTCCTCGACGAGCCCACCGTGGGCCCGCACGTGGCCGACGTCGAGCGGCTCAACCGGGTGCTGCACCGGCTGGTGGACGCGGGGCATTCGGTGGTGGTGATAGAGCACAACCTGGATCTGATCTCCGAGGCGGATTGGATTCTGGATTTGGGGCCCGAGGGTTGGGACGGGGGAGGGCGGATCGTGGCCAAGGGGACGCCGCGGCAGCTCGCGGGGGCTTAGGCGGTCGAGGACGGGAGAGGCCTTGCGGGAGCTGTTGGTGCGCTGAGACGCACGGGGAACTCGATAGGGATGCTAGCCCATTGAGGGTTTAGGCGTTGCGCGGATCAGCGAATCTGGTAGTTTGAAACTCTGTAACGGAGGAATCCCATGTTTGCATATCGGCAAATTATCGATGATCCGGCTGACGTGGTTCCCGTTCCGCCGGAGCTGCGCCACCGCCGGATCGAGGTCATCTTCATCGCCCTCGAGTCCGCGGCAGATGAGCGAGTGACGACCCTGGCCTCTCTCGCAGGATGCTGGCAAGGCGACGACCTGGAGCGCCCCCCTCAAGGCGACTACGAAGTCCGCCGCGAATTCGACTGATGTGGCTTCTGGACACCAACGCCTGGATTGCGTATCTGAGCAAGCGGCCGAGCCCCGTTAAAGATCGGGTCAAGGAGGCCGGAGAGGCACGCGTGCTGCTCTGCGACGTGGTCAAAGGCGAGCTGCTATACGGCGCCTACCGTAGCGCGCGGGTCCAACAGAATCTCGAACGCCTGGAAGACCTGTTCTCCATCGTTCGCTCCCTGCCTTTCGACGGGGCCGCCGCCCGGCATTTTGCGGAAATCCGGGCCCACCTCGCGGCCCAAGGCCGGCCGATTGGCCCCTATGACCTCCAGATCGCCGGTATCGCACGTTCCAGGAGCGTCACTGTTGTCACACATAACATGGACGAGTTTTCAAGAGTGCCGGGGCTGTTGGTCGAGGATTGGGAATAGGTCCACGGGCCCAACTGGGGACATCCAGCTTTCGCCCTGGCCATCGCCGGCATCAAGATCGGGCTCGCCAAGGACAAGGACAGGCTCACCCTCGAAGACGAGGCCGCCACCATCGAGCGCATCGAGAAGCTCCTGCCCGAGGAGCAGGCCGAGCTGCTCATCAAGATCACCAAGAGCGTCTATCTGCCCGCCTGCAAGGACCTGGAGAGGCGGGATCTCCAGCGTCTTCTGATCGCGCTCGAAGAAGGCCAGGACCGGGTGATCATCAAGCCGGTGGAGGCCAGGTAGACAAGCTGCTGGTCAAGGCCCTGCTCAAGGACGTGGAGGAGCTGGAGGAGGCGACGTGATGCCACCCTCATGGGGTTCGTCTCGAGCTAACCCGTACTGCCTTCGGGGATCGACTCGCCTGGCTCCCTGGCGACGATTGGGCAAGGCGAAAGGACGCAAACTGCTCGCAGCCTGCGCCCCGGAAACCGGGCACCCCTGTTTATGTTGTCCCCGTCATGCCGGCAAATGCCGTGTCCGCAACGCCGTTCAATTCTCGGTCTAGCAGCCTGTCGGACTTTCTCCCCTGTTCCCGGTAGAATTGGGCATCGCCTCTGGAGCCTGAACGCATGAGCCGTTTTCGCCCGATCGATCGCGAGATCGACTACCTGTTGCCCCCGTCGGTGCAGGACTGGCTGCCCGAGTCCCACTTGGCCCGCTACGTCGTGGATGTGGCGAAGGGCTGGATCTGTCGGAGCTGGAGCGAGCCTATGCGGGCCGTGGCAGCGACGCCTACCACCCAGCCCTGCTGTTGTCACTGCTGATCTACGGCTACGCCACCGGCACCTTCTCCAGCCGCAAGATTGAGCGTGCCACCTACGACTCGCTGGCCTTTCGCTTCATCGCCTGCGACCAGCACCCCGACCATGACACCCTGGCCAGCTTCGGGCGGCGCTTCGGTGAGCAGTTCGCCGGGATCTTCGGGCAGGTGCTGCAAGTGGCGCGCGAAAACCAGCTCTCGCGTTTTGGCACGGTGAGTCTGGACGGGACCAAGATCCACGCCAATGCCTCGCGCCATAGTGCGCTGCCTTATGGGCATGCCGAGCAGCTTGAGGCGCAACTGCAGGCCGATGGTCGAACTGGCCGAAGCGGCCGACCAGAGCCGCGTACCTGATGGGGTGGACTTGCCCGCGGAGATCCAACGTCGCGAGCAACGCTTGGCCGCGATTGGCGCAGCCAAGGCCAAGATTGAGGCGCGAGCCCAGGAGCGCTTCGCGCGCGAGCAGGCTGAATATCAGGCCAAGCTGGCCCAGCGCGAGGCCACGGAGGCGGCCACCGGCAAGAAGCCCGGCGGCACGCCGCCGAAGCCGCCGCAGGCTGGTGCGCACCCGAAGGATCAGGTCAACCTGACCGACGAAGACTCACGCATCATGAAAGTGGCAGGGGGCGGATTCGAGCAGTGCTACAACGCCCAGGCGACCGTGGACACTGAAACCAAAAGAACCAAAGAACTGGACATCCGCTTTTTGAGAGCCTCCTGAAAGCGGGGCCGCGCGTGCCCGCTCGGGGCCTTTTCTGGTACCAAGGGCGACTTCAACGGGGGGAAATGGCCGCCAAAGCGGGCCAATTGGCAAGATTGTGAGGGTGGGACCGGAAACCGGCCACGGGCTTCCCCCCGATGCTCTATCGGGTTCGGCTACTGGAGTTCAGGGTGAGAGCTGGGGGCAGTCAGCTGGGAAACAGCCGCCGGCAGGCGCGGATGCCGCGCGCCCAGCGCTGGCCCCCTCGCTCGCAAGCCCGCTCGACATGCTCGGCTTGACCGACCCAGGTCCAGAAGGTGGTCTCAAAGTCCTTAGCCAGCTCCAGCCAGGCCTCTCGGGTGATGCCGATCCGCTCCAAGATCGGCGGTAGGCGGTAGGTCCTCGGCGATGGCCCCGCGCTTGTCGTCGCCCACCGCCCGGCCGGTCTAGTTGACCAGGTCCAGGTAGTCGGTGAGGTGGAAGGGCAGCCCGTCGGGCCCGCCTTCGCGTGTCCCGCCCACGAAGGGGTACAGCTCGGGTGGCTGGGTGGGAGCAGGTGCGATGTCTAGCTCGGCGTTCTCGCCATCAGCCAAAGACTCGGAAGCGGCTTGCAAGGTCCGAATGCGCCGCTGGATGGAGGTGTAGTCGGACTCCTCGGGTCTTGGCGATGGCGGCGCGCACGGGGTTGAGGTCCACGTAGGCGAGGCAGGCGAGCATTGCTCGCTTGCGGAGCAGTGCCGTGATTGATGCCAGTTGTTACGCACGAGCTGAAAGCCTTGCGCTGACTCCCGTGCAGGTGTCTGGCAACCTATAGCAAGCTGGCCAGCTGGAGGAAAATGTATCTGTCACTATTCCCGCCGCGGACTTCCCGCACGGCTTGCAGCATGCGGCGGAAAAGATCGCCGCCTGAGGGCGGCTCGCCCCC
>Ga0210096_1000606_pt1 | contig 12227 bp, 7 predicted proteins | sample China_Galinas_PW_4_FD_184864 | JGI IMG/M metagenome (GOLD analysis project Ga0210096, IMG submission 184864) | Wetland microbial communities from San Francisco Bay, California, USA, that impact long-term carbon sequestration - China_Galinas_PWA_D2... | ecosystem: Environmental > Aquatic > Marine... | reverse complement strand
CGACGCCCATAGCCGCCATCTGCCGCAGCGTGTCGAGGCTGGTGGTGGCGAAGTCGAGAAGCGGCTTGGCGCCATAGTCATGGCAAATCGCCATCACCTTGGCGTGCAGGCTGTGGCCCGTTTCCAGCGCGAGCACGGTCAGTCCCCGCAGATCGGCGGGCGCCAGTCGCTCCTTGCCGCTCAACGCATGGCCTTCGGGGAGCGCCAGCCACAATGGCTCTCGAAACAGTTCGGCGACCGAGTATCCGTCACGCTTGACCGGAATCGAAAAGATCAGGAGGTCGAGTTCGCCGTCCTCCAGCCGCTGCAACAACGCGTCCGCAGTGTCTTCCCGGAGATATAGCGTGAGATCGGGATACCGCTGGCGCAGGTAGGGCAGGACAAGGGGCAGAAGGTACGGCCCGAGGGAAGGCAGTACGCCCAGACGCAGCATTCCCTCAAGGATGTGGCGGCCTCGATCGGCAAGATCAATGATGTCTTGGACGTCGCGCAACACCCGCTGCGCCCTGTCCGCGATGTCGCGACCGATCGGGGTCATAACGACCTTGCGCCGTGTTCGCTCGATTAGCTGGACCTTGAGCCGAGCCTCCAGCTCGCGGATCTGGTCGCTGAGGGTCGGCTGCGTAACGTGACAGATCTCTGCGGCGCGCCGAAAGCTGAGTGTTTCGGCGACTGCAACGAGATACCGGAACTGTCGCAGCGTTGGCATGGAGCAAGCTTAAGGCAAACTTTGACGACATGACAACGCATCACGCCGAAACGGTGTGGTGTCCCGGCGCTGCAGAAGGGGGCGATGAGCCACGTCAACGAGTTCGGCAGCGGCATGTCGTTCGTCCGCGATTTCAACGACGGCGAGAGCTACGCGGTGGTCGGCCTCGCCATCGGCGGCGACCGGACGATGACCGTCGGCGGCATCCGCAACGGCACCTACACCGACGCCGTCACCGCCAAACGGATCACCGTCTCCGGCGGCACCATCACCTTCCACGTGAGAGGGAACTCCGCCGGGGTCTATGTGCTCGACGGCCCCGGCAAGATCGGCGCGGACGGAGTTTTTCTGCGGTAGCGCGGTCGAGCCCGACGCGTGGGCCCTAGCCGGCGGCACGGATCGCCGGGATCAGCTTCTCGATCGGCATATGGTCGTCCTTCGACTGAACCAGATTGTGGTCGCGGCCAAAGAACATCATCTCGTCGGGGTCCCTGGTGTGATCGGCGGTGCGACAATCGCCGTCTGCGTTTCAGTATTCCATGGTGCGATCAACGTGTTGGCGGCATTTGGGCGAGATTGCGCTCGGCGTGACGGTTTGGATCGGTCAATGCATCATTCAGACCAAATCACTTACGCAATGAAGAGGACAACGGCGGCCTGGAACAGGGCGCATTTTCTGGACACGGGTCAAGAAAAGGGGCAAGCTTTTTTGGAGAAAACGGCGCAGGCGGGGTTTGGGCGCCGATTGAGGGTACGGGTAAGCCAGTTTCTGACGGTGATGCCTCGCTTCGCCGAAACGGGGCAGCGACGCGACCTCTGTGAATGAGTGCTGAAGCGGGGGGTACGGCCGTGAGCAGTGACCAACCAATCGACGTCTTCATTTCATATGCCCACGTCGACGAGGGCTACTTCGAAAAGCTGCGCGAACATCTCGAGGTTTTCCAGAGGCTTGGGCTGATCCGCGGCTGGCACGATCGCCAAATTGTCCCTGGGCAGAAATGGTCCGGAGAAATCGATCGCCATCTCGAAGAAGCTGATATCATTCTGTTGCTGATCAGCGACGAGTTCATCCAATCCGACTATTGCGACGAAATTGAAGCAACGCGAGCGCTCGAACGCTCTAAAAGCGGCGACGCGGTAACGATCCCTATAATCGTGCGGCCGGCTCGGTGGGATTTGACAGTGTTTGGCGAACTGCAGGCGCTGCCCACCGACGGCAAGGCGGTTACCGAGTGGAACAACGAGGATGTCGCCTGGACCAACATTGCCTTTGGTGTTGGAAGGGCGATCGACGCCAGGGGCGAACGGCTCTCTGTAGCCGAACCTGCGGAGCAGGGCGTCAAAGTGCCTGCGCCCCCATCACCACCACCGACCGGACCCGCAGCCGAGCGTGTTCCGACCGAGCCCGACTTGCCTCCGCCACCCTCGCCACCGACGAAGCCTGCTGCCGAGGAAATTCAAGACGAGTCTGTCCCGTCGCTGCCGTCTCTTCCCGACAACTGCGAGGAGCTCAGGAGCCAAGCGGAGGAAATCCTTCGCGGCCGGTCCATCGCGCCTAGCGAGGCCCTTGACTTAGCCAAGGGCCTCAAACGCTGTAACTTCTTCGGCCATGCGCGTCGGGTGCTGAAGCTCACAAGCGGCGAGTGGATCGAGGATCGCAAACTGGCGCTCGAAGTGCGCCAGCAACATGCCTTGTGCACATACAAGGACGCCGGCTTGCCGGTCCACTCGCGCCTCGAAACCGCCCTGGAGATTCTCAACGTAGTCGGCGATCTCGACTCGACGGTAAACCAGGAGACGCTGGGGATCGCCGGCGCTATTCACAAGCGCAAGTGGGACCTGGATAGGCGACGGGTGCATCTGGTGTGCGCCCTCGACTACTACATGCGCGGCTACGAGCAAGGCGCCGATAACGACGACGGATATACGGGTATCAATGCCGCCTACGTCCTCGACGTGCAGGCGGCGGAAGCGGAGCGGAGTGTTCCGGGCAGGTCGAACGCCGTCGAGTTGAGAAAACGGGCCGACGAGATCCGCGAGGATCTGGCAGACATCCTGCCTGAGCTGCCAAAGCGTTCTGATAAGGACTACCTCAAGGATGCATGGTGGTTTTTTGCGACCATCGGAGAAGCCTTGTTCGGTCTCGGCCGTTACGACGAGGCCCTCCAATGGCTGGTCGATCGGGCAGCAACGCTGGAGGTGTCGTCATGGGAGTACGAAGCGACGGCCCGCCAGCTGGCTGCGGTTGCGCGCTGTCGTCTTCCTCCGGGAGAGGACTCGTTTGCTCATCTCCAGGCGTCGGAAGCGGGTCGTGCTCTCGAGAGGTTCCTGGAGAGTTGCCACGCCCCTGGCGCCTTGACGACTTCGCTTGGAAAGGTCGGACTGGCCCTTTCGGGCGGCGGCTTCCGGGCGTCGCTGTTCCACATCGGTGTCCTCGCCAGATTGGCCGAACTCGATGTGCTGAGGCATGTTGAAGTGCTGTCCTGCGTCTCCGGCGGCTCCATTCTCGGGGCTCACTATTATCTCGAGGTACGCAGGCTGCTCGAGGAAAGGCCGGACGAGGAGATTACCCGCGAGGATTACCTCGAAATCGTCGATAGGATCGCCCGCGATTTTCTTGTCGGCGTCCAAAAGAACATCCGCACCCGCGTCGTCCTCAATCCGTTGCTGACCGCCAAGATGTTGTTTCTCCCCGCCTATTCGCGCACCCACCGTCTCGGCGAACTGTTCGAAAAGCACCTTTATGCCAATGTCGATGATGGAGGCGGCGACGTCAGATGGCTGAATGACTTGTTCGTCCGGCCCAAGGGTGAGGGCCAATACTTCAACCCCCAAACCGACAACTGGCGCCGCAGGGCGAAGGCGCCGATTCTGGTGCTCAACGCCACCACCCTCAACACCGGCCACAACTGGCAGTTCACCGCCTCGTGGATGGGCGAGCCGAGCAACGCCATGGAACCGGACGTGGACAGCAACGAGCGGCTGCGCCGAATGTACTATCGGGAAGCGCCGGCGAAGTATCGGAAGTTCCGTCTCGGGTATGCCGTCGCCGCGTCTGCCTGCGTGCCTGGGCTGTTCGAGCCGCTGAGCCTGCCCGGCCTCTATCCGAATCGCACGGTGCGCCTGGTCGACGGCGGCGTGCACGACAACCAGGGAACCGTCGGATTGCTCGAACAGGATTGCACCGTTCACCTGGTCAGCGACGCCAGCGGTCAAATGGGCGCGGAACCAGAACCGAGCACCGGTCCGGTGGGCGTACCGCTCAGAACCACCAGCGTTCTTCAGGCGCGTGTTCGCGACGCCGAGTATCGCGAGCTGTCCACGCGGAGAGACGCCTCGGTGCTGCGGGGTTTCATGTTCGTTCATCTGAAGAAGGGTATCGAGTCGGAACCGGTCGACTGGATCGACTGCTCGGATCCACATGAGGCTTCCGAACAGGCCGGGCCGGCGTCGAAGCGGGGTGTGCTCACCGGTTACGGGGTTCTGAAGAGGATGCAACGCGCCCTTTCCGACGTCCGCACCGACCTCGATTCGTTTAGCGACGCCGAAGCTTTCGCCCTGATGTACAGCGGCTACCAGATGACCGCCGACGGGTTTCCCCGCGCCAACCCGGACTTTCCCGTCGCCGACGTCGCTTCATACGATTGGGAGTTCTTGCGGATCAAAGAGATCGCTCCGGCGATGAAGGATCCGGACGAATACGCTCCCCTGATGCGGATCGTCGAAGTGGGCAAATCTCGTGCGTTCAAGGTCTGGAAGCTCATTCCGATGCTTAGATATGCGAGCTGGACGCTCGCCGTCGGCGGGCTGGCGTTGGCCGCGTGGCTGGCGTGGCTGACGTGGGACAAGGCGCTGCTGACCGTCTCGGATGTCGCGATCGTGGTGATCGGTCTTCTTGTTTCGATCGTCCTGGGGAAAACCGTCTGGCGCGTCGTGCGGTTTCGCGACACCCTGATGAAGGTCGGTCTGTATGGCGTATTGGCAGTGGTGGGCTGGGCCGGCGCATTCGTTCACCTTCATCTGTTCGATCGTCTGTTCCTGAAGACCGGCCGTATGGAATCGATCCTGCCGAACGACAAGGATGGGCAACAACCAGCCCAATAACCGGCTGTGGACCAGAGACGCATGATGGCGTTTCGCGACCGATCGCCGCATTGACGAACGCAGTCGGCAATCCCGAGGGCATATCAGGTTGCGACACGTGCGACTGCGATGTCGGCTAATATCCAACGAAAATCGATGGGCCGATCGGCCGTCCGCCGAAAGCGATTCGGGCATTTGGGAGGAAGGAAACCTGACGGCGACGTGAACAGCTGATCCGACGTTCTATCCGTCTACGCGCATAGTAACCAAAGTGTCGGCGGAGAGGCCGGCGTGTTCCTTCGGTAGCGTCTGGCGACCTCCTGAGGGTGGTGTTCCGCTTTTCTCGAGCTTCGGTCTCGGTCAGGCTCTCAGGCGTCGCGCCTCTCCAGGATCGCGATCAGTTCCGGAACGGTCCTGCCGCCGTGTCCGTCGCCTGCGGCGGCACCATAGAGGCTTTGGATGGCGGCGGCGGCGGTGGATGCCATGCCCATTTGCTCGGCCATGGTCGTGTAGTAGGTCAGATCCTTCAGCGCGTTGGCGATTGTGAAACGGAAACCGGAGGGATCGTCGGACTGGATGAACGGACGCAGTCGTTCGAAGACGACCCCGCCGCCGCCGCCCGAGGCGAGGACTTCGACAAGAGCATCGGGCGCGATCCCCGCCGATCTCGCGCAGGCCACCGCTTCGGCGAGGATACCGGCGAAACCCAGTGACACGAAATTGTGGATCAATTTGAGCTGGTGGCCGGCGCCGACATCGCCGGCATGGGTGACGTTCTCCGCGAAGCACTTGAGAAGCGGCAACACGCGCTCGAACAGGGCGCTCGGGGCGCCGACGATCAGGTTCAGACGGCCTTCGGCGGCTTCCTTGGGCGTGCGCGTCATCGCCGCGTCGATGAAATGGCCGCCGCGATCGGTCACCCGTTCGGCGATTTTCCGGGTCACGCTCGGAATCGACGTGGAGCAGTCGATGACGATCTCACCCTGGCTCAGACCCTCGAGAATCCCATCCGCGCGGAACAGGACATCCTTGACCTCGGGTGCGCCGGTGACGCAGACGATCACGACATCCGCGGCCCGTGCCACATTTGCGCCGTTGTCAACGGCCTCGGCGCCCGCCGCGAGGAGATCGTCGACAGGCTGGTTCCCGGGATGGTTCATCAGCTGGAGCGCATGCCCGTGCTTCAGAAGGTTGCTGGCAATCCCGTGGCCCATCAGGCCGACGCCGATAATCCCGATGTTCATCTTCCCGTTCTCCCTGCTCCGCAGTGTAATCCCGCCTCGTTCGGGTCTACGCCTCTCCGAGGCTCGATATCAAGCCGAACGAGCGAGCGGAAGGCGTCGACATGCGGCATGCGAGGGTTTATATGCAATTCTAAGGGCTTGTAGACCCGTCGGGGAGGGAAAGTCCGTCCGATGACCGATAACGCTCACATCGTCGTGGTTGATGACGAGGCTGACGTGCGCGAGATGGTCGAGGAGTACCTCGGCTCCCAGGGGCTTGTGGTTAGCGCGGCAGCCAACGGCCAGGAATTCCGGGCGATCCTGGCGGAGAAACCCGTCGATCTCGCCCTTCTCGATATCAACATGCCGGGCGAGGACGGCCTGTCGCTAGCGCGCTACGTTCGCGAGAACTACAGGTGCGGGATCATCATGCTGACCGCCGCCGGCAACGTCGTCGATCGTATCGTCGGTCTGGAGATCGGCGCCGACGATTACGTCCCCAAGCCGTTCGATCCCCGGGAACTGCTCGCCCGCATCCGAAGCGTGCTGCGTCGCACCGCCGCCAAGCCGGCACAAACCGCCGACGGTCCCACGGAGCTGGCCGCAACGATTCGGTTCGGTAAGTGCACGCTCGATCTGGAAGCACGGACGCTGAAGACCGCCGAGGGCGAGGAGGTGGCGATCACCAGCATGGAGTTCGACTTGCTGAAGGCGTTCGCCGAACGTCCGAACCGGGTGCTCACGCGGGATCAATTGCTCGATCTCGCCCACAATCGCAACTGGGATCCGTTCGACCGCAGTATCGACATCCGCATCGCCCGCCTTCGCCGCAAGATCGAGGCCAACCCGACAAAACCCGAAACCATCAAGACAGTGCGCGGCAGCGGTTACATGTATGTCCCGACGCCCCCCGCCTGAGCACACGATTTGGCCGCTGAAACAATTGAAACAATTGCGGGCCTCGGGCGACATCGTTCTGAAACAAACGCCTGGTAACTGATTGAACGCGACCAATTTGTCGACACCGATGTGCGTTCGGAGGGATGGGTGATGCAATGATGAATCGCTGGTCTCGGCAGCTTGTTGGGGCCGCTGCACTGGTGGTGTTGGCCTTGCCGGGCGTCAACGCCGAGGCAGCGTGCACCATTCGTATGGGCTGGGAACCCTATGCCCTCTACACCTTCGCCGACGAGAACGGCAATCTGACCGGGATCGACATCGACCTGATCGAGGCCGTGGCAAAGGACATTGGCTGTGAGGTCACGTTCAGGCAGTTGCCTTGGGCGCGGATGCTGCTCGAGTTGGAAAACGGCGTCATCGACGCCACGTCGAGTACCAGCAGGACTCCCGAACGCGATCTATTTGCCTACTTCTCCGAGCCCTATCGGCAAGCGGAAATGGCGATCTTCGTCCGGCGCGGTGAAGCTGAAAACCATCCCTTGGCCGATCTCTCATCGATCCCCGGTGCCGGTTTCAAACTGGGGGTCATCGCCGGATACTATTACGGGCCTGAATTTGCCGAACTGATGAAGGATCCGAATTTCGCGGCCCAGGTTGACGGCGCCGCGGACTATGAGACCAACATTCGCAGGTTGCTGCACGGGCGCATCGACGGTCTTCTCGTCGATGACGTCGGGGTGGCGCTGGGCGAGGCCAAGGCGCTCAGGGTCGGGGACCAAATCGAACGGCATCCCGTTCGCGTTGCCGGGGACGACCTGCACTTCATGTTCAGCCGCAAGTCGGTCGATCCGGCAACCTTCGCGGCAATCAACGCCAGCCTCGCCAAAATGATCGACGAGGGTCGGGTGGACGAGATCATGGCCAGATACCTGGAGTAGATGTCGCGCTTGGGGCAGAGGAATGAAAGAAATCGGCAGGAGACTGCGACTATTCATCGATGACCTTCCGTTGCGCCCGACCATCGCGATTGCATTGGTGGTGGGTTTGGCGCTGCCGGTCGCCGTTTCCATATGGAGGGGTCTGGAGAAGGGACGCGACACGCTGCTCGCCGATCTCGGCGACGATCACGCGCTGATCGTCGAGACCCTTGCCATCGGCATGCAGGCGCCGATCTGGGAGGTCAGGCCGGACGCCGGCCGTCCGTTGATCGAAACGGTAATGCTCGACGATCGGGTCACGGCCATCAGTGTCTCGTCACCGCTGATGCCGGAGTTCCTCTCCGCTTCCCTGCCGGAGCGGCGGCGGGGCGAGAGCCTGGTGCGGGAAAGTCCGGTCGTCCGCGGCGACGAGACGATCGGAACAGTCCGGGTGGAAATGAACACCGGCCCGCTGGAAGCCCAGGTCGCCCATCAATGGTCGCAGCTTTTGACCACCGGCGGCCTCCAACTGGCCCTCGGCATGCTCATCGTTTTTCCCCTGCTCGGCTACAAGGTTCTGGCACCGCTGGGGCGGTTGGTCGGGCAGTCGCGGGAACTCGCCGACGGTACCCTCGACCAGTCGTTTGCCTGGCAGCGCCGGGACGAACTCGGGGATCTCGGACGCAGCTTCGAGGAAACCCGACGCTCGTTGTCCAATCTGTTCACCGATCTGGAAAAGCGAAACAGCGAACTGGAAGAACGCGAGGCCAAGCTCGCCAGCCAGACCCGTATGCTCCGCGCCACCCTCGACAACATGACCGACGGCATCACGCTGGTCGAGGAGGATCTGCGACTGTGCGCCTGGAACGACCGATATGTACAGATGATGGATTTTCCCGAGGGGCTGGTGGCAGCCGGCGTTTCGATCGAGGACCTCGTTCGGTTCGACATCGATCGGGGGCGTTTTCAACCGGCCGATGCCGAGGCTTTCGTCGACGCCTACCTCGCCGGCTTCATGCCCGAAGAGGCGTACTCGACCCAGGTGACCAAGGCCAATGGTCAAGTCATCCAGATCCGACGTCGGCGCATCGCCGAAGGCGGTTTCGTGAACACCTACACCGACGTCACCGAGCAGGTCGAGGCGCGGCGCAAGGTCGACGAAGCCTACCATCTGCTCGAAGCGGTGATGAACGCCGTGCCGGCGGTGCTTCATGTCAAGGACAGGGATCAGCGCTATCGGATGGTCAACCGCGGCTTCCTCGAGCAGTGGGATTTTGAACGGGAAAAGGTTATCGGCAGGACCATCGACGACGTTTTCGGCCCGGACCTTCTGGTCGGGTTCGTCGACCGGGACCCGGAAGTCATCGCCAGCCGCAAACCGCTGCCGTTCTACGAGAGCACCCTGACGCGCCGCGATGGGGCGCCGCTGGATGCATTGACGACCAAGGTTCCGCTCCTCGACGATGACGGCGAGGTCACCCACATCGTCACCGTGGAACTGGACATTACCGAGCAGATCGAAGCCAGGCGGAAAGCCGAAGAGACGCTGAACCTGCTCGAGGCGGTCATGGACGCGGTTCCGGCGGCAATTTTCGTCAAGGACCGTGATCTGCGTTATCAAATGGTCAACCGCAGTTGCCTCGAGTTCTACGGTATCGAGCGACGAGAGGTCATCGGCAAAACGCTGTACGAGGTATTCGACCGTGAACTGGTCAGCGAGTACGACGACCGAGATCCGGAGGTCCTGGCGACTGGGAAGCCTGTTCCTTTCTACGAAAGCACGTTGCATCCCCCGGGGGAAGCCGCGGTCGAGATTTTCACCACCAAGGTTCCGCTGTTGGACGGTGACGGCAAAGTTACCCACATCGTCACCGTCGATCTTGACATCACCGATCGCAAGCGGGCGGAGCAGACCCTGCGGGAAAGCGAGGAGTTCTATCGCCTCCTCGTCGATCTTTCGCCCTACGGGATTTTGCTCCACGACGAGGTTGGGATCGCCTTTCTCAACCCCGCCGGCTGCAGCATCCTCGACGTTCCCGGTACGGAAGAAGCGGTCGGCCGCCATTACCTCGATTTCGTCAAAGAGGAAGAGAAACCGCTCGCCCGCGAGAGGTTGCAAAGCATGCTCGACGACGGCAAGACCTTGAGTCAGACGGAACGTCGGATGGTCACCCTGGAAGGGCGGGAGATCGTCACCATCAGCACCGGGGTCCCGTTCTCGCGCGGCGGCCGGCGTCTGGCGTTCGTCATGTTTCGCGACATCAGCGAGCTCAAGCACGCCGAGAAGGAGCGGCAGCGCTGGCTGCAGTTATTCCAGGACGCCGTCGAGAGCATCCCCAACGGCTTCGCCGTCTACGATGCGTCAAGGCATCTGGTCATCTGCAATTCGGCCTTCGCCAAGGTCTACGGTAAGGAGCCGGCGGAACTCGCCGGTGTAAGGTTCGGCGATATGCTGCCGCGGTTTGTCCCCCTGGTCCGCTCGATTGCCGGCCGCGAGCCTGGCGACGCCGGCGAACCACTGTCAATGCTGCATGAAGAGTTTTGGTGGGACAAGGGCGAACCGATCGAGGTCGAGTTCAAGGACGGCCGCTGGATGTTGATCAACCGCCAACCCACCGCCGAGGGTGGCCTCGCCGTCGTCCGCACCGACGTCACCGACCTCAAGCGCATGCAACAGGAGTTGAGCGACAGCGAACAGCGGTTCCGGATCATCGCCGAGACCCATCCGGTACCGGTGGCCATCTTCGACGACGAGAACGGCGGCCTCATCTACGCGAGCCCGGGCTTCGCCGATCTCATCGGTGCGCCGCTGCCGAGGCTGATGGGTCGTTCGCTGGCCGAGTTTTGCGCCGATCCGCGAGGCCGAGCGTGGGTGGCGGAAGAGCTGGCGTCCGTCGGGTTCGTCCGGTCGTTCGAGACGCGGTTCTTGAGGGCCGACAGGTCCGAGGTCGACGTGTCGGTCAGCGCCAGGCCGGTTTCGTATCAGGGGCGGGGAGGGACGTTGGCCAGCATTCTCGATCTCACCGAACGAAAAGAGGCGGAGGCGGAGCTCGAACGCCACCGCGAGGCGCTGCATCATTCCGAAAAGATGAGCGCCCTCGGGTCGCTGCTCGCCGGGGTCGCCCACGAACTCAACAATCCGCTCGCGGTGGTCGTCGGCCGGTCGATTATGCTGGAGGATGCCGTCCTGGATTCCGGCGCCGCCAACGCCATCACCAAGATCCGCCAGGCGGCGGAGCGGTGCGCGCGGATCGTCAAGGCGTTCCTGGCGATGGCCCGCCAGCAGCTGCCGTCGCTGGTGCCGGTCCGCATTGGCGACGTCATCGAGTCGTCGCTCGACTTGGTGAGTTACGGTTTGCGCAGCGCCGGTATCGAGGTGATCAGGGACATCCCCGACGACCTCCCCGAGATCATGGCGGATCCGGGCCAACTCGGCCAGGTGTTCACCAATCTCCTGGTCAACGCGCAACAGGCAATGGCCGAGGGCCCGGAGCCTAGGATCGTTCGGATCATTGCCCGCTGCGGGAGACGCAACAAACTTCTTCGGGTCACCGTTTCCAACAACGGGCCCGGAATCCCCAAGGAAATCCTCTCCAGAATCTTCGAGCCGTTCTTTACCACCAAGCCAGCCGGTGTCGGCACCGGGATCGGGTTGTCCGTCAGCTACGGGATCGTCGAGGCCCACGGCGGCACCATTGCCGCGAACCCGCTTGAGGAAGGGGGAACCGCCTTCGTCGTTACCCTTCCGGTCGAGCCTCTCGAACCGACGGCCGAGCCGCCTGCGCCGGGCGAACCCGCTGGTCCCGACGGGCGAAAAGTCCTTGTCGTCGATGACGAAGCGGAGATCGCCCAGATGCTCGGCGATATCCTCGCCGCCGACGGGCACGCTATCGACATCGCGGCAAGCGGCCGCGACGCGCTGCGCTGGCTTCAAAGTCACGATTTCGACCTGGTGCTGAGCGACCTGGTGATGCCCGACCTCGACGGACCGGGGCTCTACGGCGAGATCGAGAGAAAATACCCCAACCTGCTCGAGCGAGTGATCTTCATCACCGGCGATACCTTGAGCCCTGGTGCGAAAGGCTTCCTCGCCAAGGCCAAACGGCCGGTGATCGAAAAGCCGTTCGTTCCCGACGATGTCAGGCGCGTCGTCCGCGAGGTGCTCGATCTCGTCGACGTGTGAGAGAGAGTGAACGACGGCGCTCATCCGCTACCGCCGTTCACCGCCCTCCGACTTCCCTTTGTATCCTTCAACCCGCAACGTTGACGGCGCCGACGAAGAAGGCAAAAAATCTGCCAAACATCGTCCTCGTCGTGCGGCCCGGCCGGCGCCTCGCGGTGGGGACATACATCGCGGCGTTGATCTGGCTGCGGGTGAGACCGATGTCGCTCAGC
>Ga0210096_1000603_pt1 | contig 12248 bp, 10 predicted proteins | sample China_Galinas_PW_4_FD_184864 | JGI IMG/M metagenome (GOLD analysis project Ga0210096, IMG submission 184864) | Wetland microbial communities from San Francisco Bay, California, USA, that impact long-term carbon sequestration - China_Galinas_PWA_D2... | ecosystem: Environmental > Aquatic > Marine... | reverse complement strand
CACCCGGCCCCGCTCCACGAGGCAATGCGTTACTCCGTTCTGAACGGCGGCAAACGCATCCGGCCGGCTTTGATCTACGCCACGGGCATGGCGCTCGATATCCCGCTCGATTCCCTCGACGGGGCCGCTGCGGCCGTCGAACTTATCCACGCCTATTCGCTGATTCACGACGACCTGCCGGCCATGGACGACGACGACCTGCGCCGCGGAAAACCGACCTGCCACAAGGCCTACGGCGAGGCATCCGCTATCCTGGCCGGTGATGCGATCCAGGCACTGGCCTTCTACATCATTGCCGTGGATCCAAACGGGCCCGACTCCGCCGGCATCCGATTGAAGATGATTGAGGTGCTGGCCCGCGCCGCGGGATCGCGCGGCATGGCCGGCGGACAGGCCATCGATCTGGCATCGGTCGGTCAGACGCTCAGCCTGAGCGAGCTCGAAGACATGCACATCCACAAGACCGGCGCACTCATCCGCGCCAGCGTAATGCTGGCTGCTTACGCAAGGCCCGGCATCAACGATACAACACTGGAACGTCTGGACCACTTCTCCAAGTGCATCGGGCTCGCCTTCCAGATCCATGACGACGTGCTGGACGTGGAAGGGGACACCGAAACCCTGGGCAAACCCCAGGGATCGGACAGTGACCGGAACAAACCGACCTATCCGGCGATCCTGGGTCTATCGGATTCCAGAAAACGGGCTCAGGACCTCTACGGCGAAGCGATCGCCAGTCTGTCGGACCTGGGGAATCCGGCCTCCCTGCTGAAGGACATCGCCGCGTATATCGTAACGCGCCGGCGCTGAGCCCGCTCGGAGCACGCTTCTCGGGCCGGGACCATCACCTCACGCGGTTCGGATCCGGATCACCCGCCATCAAGGAGCCTCATTCCCCACCCTTCCAGACCGCGCCCCGGCGCCCGAACGAGCGACCTCAGGGAATCGCCGTCGGTTACCACCGCCACGGATGGCGGGCCCGCAGCCAAGCACAACACCGGCATTCGGTCTCCTTAAGAAAAGCTGGAAGTGACCGGAAAACGGCTTGCATGGACTCCAGTGGCGCTGGATAATCTTCCGATTAAGCGAAATATATATGAACGACGAGTATCCACTACTGGGGCGTATCGACTCGCCTGCCGACCTCCGCAGATTGCCGGTGCAGGATCTCCCGGCGCTTTGCGACGAGCTGCGCTCCTGTCTCCTGCATTCCGTCTCGGGTTGCGGCGGACACTTCGCGGCCGGGCTCGGCACGATAGAACTGACGGTGGCCCTACACTACGCCTTCGACACGCCATACGACAGGTTGGTATGGGACGTCGGACACCAGTCTTATCCTCACAAGATCCTGACCGGGCGGCGCGACCGGATATCTTCCATACGTCAGCAGGGCGGACTCGCCCCCTTCCCGACCCCCACTGAAAGCGAGTACGACACCTTCGGGGTCGGTCACTCCAGCACGTCCATCAGCGCCGCGCTGGGTATGGCCCTCGCGTTCAGGCACTGTGGCGAGAAACACAAGTGCGTCGCGGTCATCGGGGACGGCGCCATGACGGCCGGTATGGCGTTCGAAGCCCTCAATCACCTGGGCGATGTCTATGCCGACGTCCTGGTGGTTCTGAACGACAACGAAATGTCGATTTCGCCCAACGTCGGGGCAATGACAAACTACCTTACCCGATTGCTCTCCGGCAGGGTCTACTCCTCGATGCGCGAGGGGAGCAAGAAGATCCTCAAACAGATGCCCCCGATGTGGGAGCTGGCCAAGCGCACCGAGGAACACGTCAAGGGCATGATCGCCCCCGGAACGCTGTTCGAGGAACTCGGTGTGAACTATTTCGGTCCCGTCGACGGACACGACGTCATCGGCCTGGTTCAGACCCTTCGCAATCTGCGTTCCCACAAGGGTCCCCGGATGCTGCACACGGTGACGCGCAAGGGTAAGGGATACGAACCGGCCGAGGCGGATCCGGTTGGGTATCACGCGGTTCCCAGGTTCGACCCGAACGTGGGCGTGGTGGCGGACAAGAAACCTTCGAGTCCAACCTATACTAAGGTGTTCGGGGACTGGATCTGTGATATGGCTGGCGCGGACGATCGCCTGATCGGCATCACGCCCGCGATGCGTGAGGGGTCGGGTCTCGTGCGCTTTGACCAAGAATACCCACAACGATATTTCGACGTCGGCATCGCCGAACAGCACTCGGTCACGGTCGCGGCCGGAATGGCGCGCGAGGGGGCCAAGCCCGTGGTCGCGATCTATTCGACGTTCCTGCAGCGGGCCTACGATCAGTTGATACACGACGTCGCGTTGCAGAACCTCCCTGTGCTGTTCGCCATCGACCGCGCCGGCGTCGTCGGACCCGACGGACCGACCCACTCCGGCAGCTTCGACCTGACCTACCTGCGCTGTGTACCGAATATGATCGTCATGGCGCCGTCCGATGAGAACGAGTGCCGGCAGATGCTCTACACGGGATATCTGCAGAATGGCCCGGCGGCCGTCCGTTACCCGCGCGGGAAGGGCCCCGGTGCGATCGTTCAGAATGAAATGCAGTGCCTGCCCATCGGCAAGGGTGTACTGCGCCGGAGGGGGAAAGGCATCGCGATCCTTTCTTTCGGCAGCCCTCTGTCAGCGGCCCTGGGCGCCGCCGAGACGCTGAAGGCAACCGTCGCCGATATGCGCTTCGTCAAACCCCTGGACGAAAACCTGGTCCTGGAACTAGCCAGCACCCATGACCTGATCGTCACCGTGGAAGATAATGCGGTGGCCGGAGGTGCCGGTAGCGCGGTCAATGAATGTCTTGCCTGCAGCGCCGTGAAGACCCCCACCCTCAACCTGGGACTGCCCGACCGGTTCCTGGAACATGGCTCGCGTGAACAACTGCTTGCCGATGCGGGACTGGACGAGGCTGGCATCCTCCGTTCGATCTGCTTGATCTCGGACAAGCCAAATTGCAAGCCACTGCGTTCTCAAGTAATATCCTAGCGCTTTACTCAGTTATTCAACCTAACGGCATTTCCTGCACCCACGCATCCATTCCCGGAGCGTAGCCAAGGGTCAAACTTGCCAAGGGGCGTCCCAGGGCGGAAACCACGCCGTTCAGAAAATTAGTGGCCGAAGCATCCATGGGGCGTGCCGGGCATGATGGAGCAGTTCTCATACGATCATGAGCACCGTAGTCAAGAACATCGTCAACACCATCCCCGACATCCAGGCGATGCACGATACGCGCCAGATACCGATCAACAAGGTCGGGATCAAAGACATCCTTCACCCCGTGCGCATTCAGGACCGCGCAGGCGAGGACCAGCACACCATCGCGCGTTTCAACATGTACGTAAACCTGCCACACGACTTCAAGGGCACGCACATGTCGCGGTTCGTGGAGATACTGAACAATCACGAGCGGGAAATCACGGTCAAGTCGTTCCGCGAGATGCTAAAGGAGATGACGGAGCGACTCGAGGCGGATTCCGGGCACATCGAGATGTCCTTCCCGTACTTCGTGAACAAATCTGCCCCGGTTTCCGGTGTGCAGAGCCTGTTGGATTATGACGTCACCCTCATCGGAGAATTCGTCGACGGCGTGGCGCACACGCATATCAAGGCCGTCGTTCCGGTCACGAGCCTGTGTCCATGTTCCAAGAAGATCTCGGACTATGGGGCCCATAACCAGCGTTCCCACGTGACCGTCAAGGTCAGGCTCCGCGATTTCGTCTGGATAGAAGAACTGATTGATCTCGTCGAGCAGGAGGCATCCAGCGAACTCTATGGCCTGCTGAAGCGTCCGGACGAAAAGTTTGTAACGGAGCAGGCCTTCAACAACCCCAAGTTCGTCGAAGATCTGGTCCGGGATCTGGCCGTGAGACTGAACCTAGACGACCGGATTTCCGCCTATGTGGTGGAATCCGAGAACTTCGAATCCATCCACAATCACTCGGCATACGCGCTGATCGAAAGGGACAAGGATGAGGAAGCGGCCAAACAAACGGACGAGACAACCGACGGATCCAAACCACCGACGAGGTAAGCCGCCACCTGCTCGAGGAAGGCCTCCAAGTCGAGTCATAAATATATACCGGCAGTCTACCAGGGGAACCTGAACATAACGGGTCTGCAACGACGCATCGCTGTGTTGTGCTGCTCGCCCCCTCGCCAAGCTGCGTGAACCATCCTGGTCGCACACCGCGCCCCTAGGAGTATCCGCCCCGCAGGCGGCGCGCTGTCAGGCAGCAAACACGGCAAGATCTGGCTTCATGAAATTCAATAAGTTATGGCATGTTAGATGAGAGCCTGTCGGATTTAGGCGATCGTAGCGAGCATGGTGGGAGAGCGAGACAAAAAGTTCACGATTTCGAGGCGCATAGTGGGCCTACGCAACGAGGAATCGGGGATTTTTTGGCCGCTCTCCCATCAGCGCAGTAGATTGTTCCTAAAGCCGACAGGCTCCTAGCACCGCTGCAGCCGTCTCGCTCGCTTATTCCGGGTTCTCCCTAGCTGCTAACCCTGTAGGACGCCATCAGGCGCTCGAGGATTTTCTCGGCCCCTTCCGGCTCCAGGGGCTTGGCGTCGTCACCACTGTCATGAGCGGTAATGCGGACCTCATTTCCGCTCTGCGTCAGGCGCACCTCATACAGTTCGTCCATCTTCAGGCCCGCGTCGTCACCGGTCAGCTTTTGCCAGAAGCTGCGTTCCTCTTTCAGATCCTCGGTATAGGTAAAATAATAGGTACCGGCCGCACGGTCCTGCTGCTCCACGTAGAGTCCCGCCCGGTCGAGCGCAACCCCCGTCAAGCGCCATACACTGTCGAACTTGTCGTCAACGACCAACACCGGGGTTTCTCCCTCATTCACGATCCCGATGGATACCCCCGTGCCGGTGGCCGTGGCGACCGCTTCGTGCGCGCGTTCCTCGTTGGTACCGAGAAATACCATCAGACGGGTCAGCATCTCGACATCGGCGCCTCGGTCAGGCGGGACCATTCCCCACTCCGGTGTCCGGTCGTCATCCATCGGATCGCCGGTCAGTTCGGCACGCTCGGAAGTGATATAGATATCGGTCGTCGAGTCCCCCCGCCGCTCGACGCGAGTCCGAAAACGCTCGCGCACGCCGACACTGCCAGCCAGCACACCGGTCACGCTGGACAGCACACCCTGGATACCGAACCCAGGCAAACTCTGCCGCTCGGCCACCCACTCGGTCTGCATGACCCCCAGGACGGGTTCGTTGCGCTCCAGATCGATTCCCTGCTCCCTCCAGAAATCCACCAGCTGCGGCCAGATGGCATCTGCCGGCGCCTGCACCTCCAACCATCGGGTATTGCCGTCCCGCCCCACTGATATATTCTGAAAATCGGGGATCACATCACTGCCGGCCTGTATGGCGCCTGCGACCCCGGCACCCGCCGCAGCGGCCGTCGCGCTTTGCTTTCTCGCGCTGGCGCGGACGGTTTCTTCACCGGGGACGTTCATTCGCTCGCTCCAGCTCGGCTGGGTGAGGTCGGGAGGAATCTCAAGCTTTGCGACCGACCGGCTGTCCACGTATTCCTTGTTGGCGCGCCGGTCGAAGAACGTGCAGGCGGAAACCGATAGGCACACACCAAGAACCAAGATCCGGCACAGGTAGGTGCGCAATTTTTTTGTCTGGTCCATGGGTGTCACGCAACCCGCACGCCGGCCCGGCGCATGGACTCCAAGAGACGCGGGTGGAACGCCTCGGAAAACGGTGTCAGCGGCAGACGGATACCCCGCGGTATGAGGCCCATCTGGGCCAGCGCCCATTTCACCGGAATCGGATTCGCTTCCAGGAACAGATCGCGGTGAAGCCCGGACAACGGTTCGTCCAGCGCTAGTGCCCGCTCCGAATCCCCCTGGATCGCGGCTTCGCACATCGCGTGCATCGCGTGCGGCGCCACATTGGCGGTCACGGAGATAACACCCTTTCCACCGTCCAGAATTATCTCGCGCGCGATGGCGTCATCACCGCTGAACACGTCGAGCTTGTTACCACATCGATCGGCGATCTCCCTTGCCCTGGCGGGATCCCCCGTTGCTTCCTTGATACCGACAATGTTGGGCAACTCGCACAGGCGCTCGACGGTCTCGGGAACCATGTCGCAGGCCGTCCTGCCCGGTACGTTGTAGAGGATCTGCGGAATGGGAACCGCGTCCGCCACGGCCTTGAAGTGCAGGTACAGTCCTTCCTGGGTAGGCTTATTGTAGTAGGGTGTGACCAAAAGGCAGGCATCTGCGCCGGCCTCCATCGCGCACTGAGTCAGTGCGATCGCCTCGGTAGTCGCGTTCGAGCCCGTTCCCGCGATGACAGGGATCCGGCCGGCGACCCGGTCGGCGACTCTGCGGATGACGTTGCAGTGCTCGTCGTGGTCCAGCGTAGCGGACTCACCAGTGGTCCCGACGGGGACGACGCCGTCAGTGCCGTTCGCGACATGAAACTCGATCAGCTCATCAAGCGCCCTGTTATCGATCGCGCCGTCCCCTGACATGGGTGTCACCAGGGCGACGATGCTGCCGTGAAACATTGGCCTCTCCGAAAAAAATTCATGCCATGGTACTGTTGGGCGTATGGCTTGACAAGCAACCGGGAGGTGGTCGCCGGATTGTATCCCCGACGCTACGGAAAGCCCGGGTTTCCGTTTATGGACACCCTGAATACTGGTAACCTTGCGATACTTGTGGCGCATCGGAATCGGGCATGGCGAACTATCTGGTCATTTCGGCAATCGGCGAGGATCGCGCGGGGACCGTGGAGAGGCTATCGGCCGCGGTTACCTCGCACCGCTGCAACATAGAAGACAGCAGGATGTCCGTACTCGGCGGATCGTTCGCACTGATCCAGCTCGTATCCGGCCAGTGGAACAACCTGGCGAAACTGGAGAACGCGCTTGCCGCGCTCCAGGGGCCGCTAAACCTGACCATCACCACCAGGAATACCGAACATCGCAAGTCCGAAGACCGGTTGATGCCGTACACGCTCGACGTGGTCACACTCGACCACCCGGGCATCGTCAACCAGGTCGCCGCATTCCTGGCGACCCGCGGTATCAATATCCAGGACATGGTGACCAGCACCTACCATGCGGCCCACACCGCCACCCCCATGCTGACGATCCGAATGACGGTCGAGGTGCCCTCCTCACTGCACATCGCTCAATTACGGGAGGAATTCATGGACCTTTGTGACGAAATGAACCTGGACGGTGTACTGGAACCGATCAAGGTTCCGTGATCCATGCGCAGGGACAATTCCCCCGGCCGGGCGGGTCGTCGCTAAGCGGGGCCCGTTGCGAAACATCGACTCGTGCGATCATGACTTCCGGTCATTGAGGTTCGATCCCAGGAAGACATACGTGACCTGCGCAACGGACCCGCCTAACGGAGGGCCTATAAAAAAAGTTCTTCAAAGGACCGTGCAATCCGAATCCGGTTTGTTCGCTTCCGGCCACGCCGCCGTTCCAAACCCTTCCGTGAGACGATATGCCCGAAGACAAGACGACTGAAAACCGCCTTTTCATCATCGACACCAACGTCCTGATGCATGACCCGATGGCGCTCTACCGGTTCAAGCGACACAATATCTATGTGCCGATGGTCGTGCTCGAGGAACTCGACAAGGCAAAAAAGGGAGTATCCGAAGTGGCGCGCAACGTGCGTCAGGCCAGCAGGATCATCGATCAGTTGATCACAGGACGCAACCGCGAGGAAATCATGCAGGGCCTGCCGCTCAGTGAGATGGACGAGATCTCCAGCGTGACCAGCGGCAGACTCTTTCTGCAGACCCTCGAACAACCCGCAGTATTGCCGGACAGCCTGCCGGGAACGACACCCGACAACGCCATACTGGGTATCGCACTGGCGCTCAGCGGAAACTCTCGGAACACGGGGGTGACACTGGTGTCGAAGGACATCAACCTGCGGATCAAGGCCGCGGCACTGGGAATTCACGCAGAGGACTACTATAACGACCAGGTCCTCGAGGACGTGGACCTGCTGTACAGTGGCACCGCTGAGCTGCCCGGGGATTTCTGGGAGACGCACGCCAAGGAGCTGGACTCCTGGAAAGAGAAGGGCCATACCTACTACCGAATCAAGGGACCGCTGACGTCCAGCTGGACCCCGAACCTCTGCCTCAGCATCAATGGACCGGATCCCTTCAGTGCAATCGTACGTGAGGTCGCAGCCGACCACGCCGTGATCGAATCTGCCAATGACTACAGCGAATCCCGGCGTAGTGTCTGGGGGGTAACCGCTCTGAATCCGGAACAGAACTTCGCACTGAATCTGCTGCTCGACCCCGAGATCGACTTTGTCACCCTGGTTGGCGTCGCTGGCAGCGGCAAGACCCTCCTGGCGCTCGCGGCAGGCCTGACACAGACGCTGGACGAACAGAGATACCGTGAAATCATCATGACGCGCATCACCATACCCGTGGGCGAAGACATCGGCTTTCTCCCCGGGACGGAGGAGGAGAAGATGACCCCGTGGATGGGCGCCCTGATGGACAATCTCGAGGTACTGACCCAGAACGGCGAGGGCGGCGAGTGGGGACGGGCCGCCACCAACGATATCGTGATGAGCAAGGTCAAGATCCGCTCCGTGAATTTTATGCGTGGCCGCACCTTTCTGAATCGATACATCATCCTCGACGAAGCGCAGAACCTCACGCCCAAACAGATGAAGACCCTGATCACCCGCTCCGGTCCGGGAACCAAACTCGTATGTATCGGCAATATCGCCCAGATCGATACACCCTACCTGACGGAAACAACCTCAGGTCTGACCTACGTCGTCGACCACTTCAAAGTATGGCCGCACGCGGGACACATCACGCTGCTGCGCGGTGAGCGATCGCGCCTGGCGGACTTCGCCTCGGAGGCGCTCTGAGGCGAAGTCCGACCTTAGCCTGACTCGGTAGCCAAACCAACTGATCCTGGTCACGGGAATTGTGTTTCCCCTGTCGGCGAACACCGCGCCGTCGCTGCTTCTGGCGGAGGTCTACGAGCGGGGCGTCGACCTGCATGAATACTGGGTGAGCGAGAAATCGTCATCGAGGCGAGACAACAGGCGCATAGTCGATGAGAACGGTTGTCTCAACATAGAGGACGGACGAAGAGACAAGCAAAGTGGCATGTCATTTGACAGAAATCACCTCAGTTCAGGATCCCGAACCTATCCAACCGGATCAACTGCCCGTCTTGCGGTCGGCTGTTCCATTCCCAGGGCCAGCGGAGATCCGCGCGGACACATCGGCGATCGGCGCAGACCCATTCTCCCTGGCTCGGCCGGGCCAGACGTTGATCACCGCGTGAATCAGGGTGGCCAGCGGAATCGCGAAAAACACCCCCCAGAATCCCCAGATCCCGCCGAACACCAGCACCGCCGTGATGATCGCGACAGGGTGAAGATTGACCACTTCCGAGAACAGGATGGGGACCAGGAGGTTCCCGTCGATGAACTGAATCACGCCGTAGGCAACCAGGGTATAGCCGAAATCCGAGGTAAACCCCCACTGGTAGTAGGCCACGACAGCGACGGGAAGCGTCACCACGGCTGCGCCGACATACGGCACGACGACGGAAATCCCGACCAGGAAGGACAGCAGCATCGCGAAGTCAAGACCGAGGACCATAAAGGTCACATAAGACACCCCCCAGATGATGATGATCTCACCGATCTTGCCGCGGATGTAACTGGCGATCTTGCGGTTGACCTCGCCCCAAACTGCGACGGACAACCCGCGCTCCTCGGGCAGAAATCCGCCTGCCCAGTTGAGGATCTTCTGCTTATCCTTCAGGAAAAAGAACACCAGCAGCGGGACCAGGATCAGATACACCATCAGCGTGATCAGGCCGATGACGGACGAGATCGAGGTGGACAACACGTACTGGCCCGCCTGTGACATCTCATTGCGCAACGCGCCGATCAGATTGACTACCTGGTCCTGCGAGATCACCTTCGGGTAGCTTTCGGGAAGTTCCATCAACAGTGCCTGCCCCTGAGAGATCATGTTCGGGACCTCCCTGAAGAACTGGGCGCTCTGCCTGAGCAGCATTGGCAGGAGACCAAAAATCAGTGAAACGAGGAAGGTGAGAAACAGGGCGAACACCACACTGAGCGCGGCGAGACGTGGCACCTTCAGACGCACGAACTGGTCGATAGCGCCGTCGAGGACGTAGGCAATGACGATAGCGAACAGCAGCGGTGCGAGAATGTCGCCCGCCAGCACGATGACGGCCAGCCCGCACAGGATGATGAACGCGAGGATGGCTACCTGCGGATCCGAGAAGTGCCGCTTGTACCAGTTTTTGAGAAGATCGATCACCCTCGCCGCTCCTTCCACGCATTGAAGTGACGGCGGAACAGTGTCTGGAGGTCATCGATCACTGCCGCAGCGGAGCGACCCTGTACGAGGTGCTGTGTCATCAGCGCGGATGTCTCGTTCAGCATCTGCGACTTGTCGACCATCGGATAGGTGGCGGTCAGCCGCTTGATCGCCTTCACCACGGACTCGGTTGCCGGCCTGGGGATGTCGAGCGGTTCGTTCGGAGTCGAGTCGCCGCCGGCCTCCGACGCCCCATCGGCGGATCGCCGTTGAAGAAACTCGACGAATGCGATCACCGTCTCACGGTCCCCGGAAGAGAGCCCGCTGAACATCTTCACGAGCTTACGGGTTTCACCGTCCCGTATGAGGGGACCGTCCATGGGCTGCATGTTTCCAAGCATCTGGGGTGACCTGAAAGGGTTCTGCGGATGAGAACTTCCGACTACCGGCCGATTTTACTAGAAGGCGCGGGGCCCGTGGCAGGTGTCATGCCGGTGCAGCAGCAACGATGCCCCGGCGGGGTACTGGCAGGTTAGCACCTGCATCCCGTGGCTCATCCCCGGGAGACAGACCGTTGCGGGGTTTCGGCGTCCGTGTCGCGCTGACAGTACCGGCGCGCGTGATTCAGCAGCGCTTCCATGGCCTGATGCCTGAACTTCTGCCTCTGGCGCACGAATGAGAACTCCCGTTCGAGCGGCGGATCCAGATCCAGGGCCATCAGCGACCCGAGTGCGAGTTCCTTGGCAAGGGTCGCGCGTGACAGGATCGAGATTCCCATTCCGGCCTCGACCGCTCCCTTGATGGATTCGGGGCTTCCCAGTTCCATACAGACCATGAGTTCGTTGCGTTTTACGCCGGACTGTTCCAGGTACTCCATGATGACGTCCCGTGTGCCGGACCCCTCCTCCCTGCAGATAAAGGGATACTTCAGCAATTCCTCCATGGTCAGCGACTGGCGCTCGCTCAATGGATGACCGGGCTTGACCACCACGACGAGGTGGTCGACGCGGCAGACATCGACCAGGAGATTCTTGTTCGTGACCGGCGACTCCACGACGCCGAGATCGATCATGCTGTTCTCGACCATGGAGACGATGCCATCTGAATTGGATACCTTGAGGATGAGATTGAGTTCAGGGTACTGTTCCTTGAAGTCCCGCAAGAGTGCGGGCAGCATGTACTCGGCAATGGTGGTGCTCGCACCCAGGGTCAGCGCCCCGCTGACGTCCCCGGTAAGTTCCTTCACCGCATTCTCCATTTCCCTGTACAGCTCGAAGATCTTCTCCGCGTACTCGTAAGCCTGTCGACCGGCCTCGGTCAGCGAAACGCGATTGTGGGTGCGGTCGAAAAGACGTGTATTGAAGTGATCCTCGAGCTGCCTTACCTGAAAGGTAACCGCCGGCTGGGTCATGTGCAGCGTCTCCGCCGCCTTGGTGAAGCTCAACAGGCGGGCTACCGTGTAGAAGACCTGCAATCGTCGGTCGGCCATGGATACCTCATAAAAGCCACGTAGGGATGGATAAGCGCATTATATACCCGTCACGGACAGGTTTCCCCGGCAATTGCACACCCTCTTCGTCCCGTGGCGGCGTTGCGATTCCTTGCAATAGAGCGGCTCACGCGTCATCGCGCCTGGCCACGAAACGAATATGACACACACTTTCTCGTGAAAACCTGTCCGCGACGGGTATATCACCGTTGAATACAACCTCGCGCCATCACGATGTGGGACCGGGTCCTGTTCCGCGCCTCCTACAGATCGATGTATCGGGAACGGGAATCTTGTATAGTTTCGCAACACCTACTCCATCATGCGGGACTCGAGTTGAACCGGATCGCTACATTTCTTGCCTTGGCATGCCTGCTGACTCCCTTGGCGGTTTCGGCGGCGATGTACAAATGGCGG
>Ga0210096_1000598_pt1 | contig 12271 bp, 8 predicted proteins | sample China_Galinas_PW_4_FD_184864 | JGI IMG/M metagenome (GOLD analysis project Ga0210096, IMG submission 184864) | Wetland microbial communities from San Francisco Bay, California, USA, that impact long-term carbon sequestration - China_Galinas_PWA_D2... | ecosystem: Environmental > Aquatic > Marine... | reverse complement strand
ATGTCATACGTATTTATACGGATAACGGCAGGCTTGCAATGAAGCCGGGAATATTCCGGGAGTGGGCGGAATTCCAGTCCGTGCTCGATCAACTGGAGGTGGGTGAGGCAGGTAATGTGATGGGGTATCCCCAGCAGCATCAGGATTCCGTGCTCTACAACCTGTTGCCGTTGATGTCGGACCGCCAGGTCTTTATTTGCGGTTTCGAGGAGGTTGGCGGAATCTACGATCTCCTGTTGCATAAATTCCGGGGACCTCTCAGGGACAGCTATGCCTTCCAGAAGCTGTTCAATATTCGCTATGTGATAAACAGTCCCCATTACCGCAAGGTGCCGATGACATGGCATGAAAATACGGAGCTGCTGTTCAAGACAAAATTCTGGGAGATGGTTCGAGTCAAGGGGGAATTCGGGGACTTCGACCTGGTGCCGGCGAACCTGGCCGGGTTTTTCGGCACGGAACGGGAATGGCAATCCCTGATGGAGGCGTGGCTACGACGGGTTCGCGATGGCGCGGAAGAATCACCGCCGATCGTGAATTTCTCAGACTCCGGTCTGTCGGCCGAAGATGAACAAAGCATTGCCCCGCTGGTAAACCTGGTGGTCCTGGGGGACGGGGCGGAAGTCACTGATGCGTTCCGGAACGTTGAGTCCCTGCGCCTGGAATCGCCTGGCAAAAAACCGGTCGAGAGGATATTGCAGGCCCTGAAAGATAAAGAGACTGCGGGAAAGTCCGGCAAGCTGGAGCTGGAGCCGCTGGAATATGCGGTTGTTCGGGCCGATCGCAAGGCAGAGGTTTTTAAAATCACCGTGGCAGGTGAACCGGCTCCGGTGTTGTTCAAGCGGATGTATTACCGGGGGTGGCGGGCATTTGTCGATAATACGCAGACACCCGTCTACCGCATTTCACCGGGTTTGCAGATGGTGCTGCTGCCGGCCGGAACGCACGAAGTGACCTGGCGCTACACCGGTCCCGATAACTGGCGCTGGTCGGTCACCGGCTTCTGGATTGCACTGGCCGGTATTGCCGCACTGGTACTGTTCGGGAAGAGACGCCCGGTTCCGGCCATTGCAGGCCGGAAAGGAGTGGGCAAGGCGGACAAGGCAACGTCGGGGCAGATTCTGCGGAATGTCCCGGTCATGATCTCCCTGGTGTTTATCGGCGTGTTTGCAGTCAAGGTTGTATCCGAAGCCTATTACCGTATTCCGGTCACCGTACGGCCGCAACAGGGGCAGGTGCTTTCGGATGGTGTGGAGGATTTCTTCTGGAACAATGTCATCGGGATTCCAAAAGGCAGGCAACGATTCCGTCTCGAGATTGCCACGGACCCGGCGTTTCAGGATATCCTTGTCACGAGAGAGGCAGAGGGGAACAAGGAGCGGTTTCGGGAACTTTTCGATCCGGGTAGCACATATTATTACAGAATCCGGCTGGAGGTGGATGGCAAACCATTCGCATGGTCACGGCCGATCGTCTTTTACGGCCCTGAAAAGGATGCCTGATTGTGGCGGCACTGATACTGCATTCTGACGATTTCGGGCTCAACAGCGAGGTCAACCGGGCGATCCTCGAGGTGGCGCAAAAGGGTGTCCTGGGCAGCGCCAGTCTCATGACAAACGGATTGGCGGCGGAAGATGCCCTGGAGCAGGCGCGGGATTGTGCAGGACTGGGAGTAGGGCTGCATCTGAATATTGTCAGGGGCAGGCCACTTTCCGATCCGGAAGACGTCCCGTCCCTGGTGGGCGATGACGGGCGGTTCCTGAATTCGGTGGCCCGTTTGATGAGCAGGTCAATGCGGGGGAAATTATCCGCCTCCGAGGTGGAAACGGAATACAGGCGGCAGATCGAGTTCATGCTGAAACGCAATTTCGTGCCTACGCACCTGGATGGAGAAAAGCATACCCATATACTGATTCCGGAGTCGGCCCGGGCAGTATGCAAATTGTGCAGGGAGTTCAACATACAAAGAGTGCGGCTGATAAACGAAAAGGCCTTGCTGAAGGACCTGCGCAGGCGGGGACTTGCCGTCAAGGGAAGCCGCCTGCAGCGGGCCAAGCTTGAGTTGCTGGAATGGCGCTCAAGGCAGGTGGCAGGCGTTTGGGGCGGATTGCGCCATACCGATGCCACCTTCGGCGTATTGCTCAGCGGAAATACCCGCTACCCGGACGCGGTCGATTTGTTGAGAGCATTGGTTACACTGGACAGCACAAAGACCATAGAATGGATGTTTCATCTCGGGTATTCATTTGATGAAAACGACCCCGGGTTCAATAATGAATATGGCCGGTTTTTCCTCGGGCATGCGCGTCAGGAGGAAGTGGAGTTCCTGTTAAGTGACGAGGTCGCCGAAATCATCGGAAATCACAACAACCAGTTTGGTTCTTACCTTATATTATGAAACAAGGCATATCGATAATTGTCCCGCTGTTCAACGAAGAGCAGAATGTGACTGTTTTCGCTGACCGGCTGCGCAAGGTCCTGGAATCCTGCCAGGAGAACTTTGAAGTGATTTTCGTGGATGACGGCAGTACGGATCACACATTCGACAGGATCAGGGACGAGTATGGAAAAGACAAGCGGTTTCACGGACTCCGCTTCAGAAAGAACTGCGGGCAGACTGCCGCCATCAAGGCGGGAATAGAACGGGCGAACGGGGAAATTTGTATCACCATGGACGGGGATTTGCAGCATGACCCGGGGCAAATACCGGAATTTATCAATAAAATGAGAGAAGGCTACGATCTCGTTTGCAGTTACCGGTTCCGGCGCGATGATGCCTTTATACGCCGGTTTCCTTCAAAAGTGGCCAATGCGATTGCGCGCCGTTTTTCCGGGCTTCGTATCCAGGATTTCGGTTCTACCTATCGGGCGTACCGAACCGAGTTGGCAAAGCAGATACCGATATATGGAGAAATGCACCGGTTTATTCCCGTTTTTATGGCAATGAAGACAAGTCATATCACGGAATTGCCTATTAAGCTCCAGCCGCGGATTCACGGAACATCGAGCTACGGGTTCGGGCGGACATTCAGGGTCCTGTCGGATCTTGTTCTGCTGCTGTTTTTTTCCGGATTCTTCAACCGACCCATCCACATATTCGGTTATATATCCGTGTTGACGGGATTGCCCGGCTTTCTGATTCTCGGATGGCTGGGTACTGGTAAATTGCTGGGCAAGCTGGCGATCATGGACTATCAACCGATGTTTTTCCTGGGCGTGCTGCTATGCCTGTTTGCGGGCCAGATGTTCACTACCGGGATTGTTTGCGAGTACCTGATTCGAATTTACTATGGCAGCGGCAGTGGCAGCCAGAAGCCCTACAGCATAATGGAAAGTACATTTGACGAAGGGACGCAATGACCTGCCGATTGGGGTTCGTTTTATTGATTGCGTGCATGGCAATTTCTCCGGGTTATGCCCTGGCGAAAAAGATCGTAATGGTATTGCAAACCTCTGTTACCGTAACAGAACAATCCGTAGATGTAAGGCTGGAGGTTAGTAATAAAGGTGACGAAGATGCTTTCGCAGTCACTCCCTTTCTTGCGCTTGCCGGGGTGGAAGCGGGCCTTGAAGAAGCGCCCGATATTGCCTTTAATGGCGGGCGGATATGGACTCACAGTTTTCCTGTGAGTGACTTGCTTGTTAACAAAACAGGCACGTATCCTCTGGTCGTGCGACTACGATATCACGACGCCTACATGTATCCGTACTCGATGGTGAGTGTGGCCAGCGTTCGGATCGGAGAAAATCTCCCGGTGAATGTTCCGCTCAGTGGCGAGATGGCTGCAGGAAAGGTAAGCGGTGAAGGAACCCTGGACCTGCAGGTCAGGAACACGGGGATTTCGTCACTCGAAGCCCGGTTGGCAATGGTTTCACCTGCCGGGCTTATCGTGGCGGGTGACACCGGCACGCTGAATATTCCTGCCGGAGAAGAAAAGCAGGTCAGCTATATCATAAAAAACAACGGGTCCCTGCCCGGAAGCAACCACAATGTGTACGCACTTGTCGAGTATTCTGGCGATGGACAACATGATGTGCTTGTACTGGAGGAAAGCGTTGCTGTCGGGAGCGATGATTCAGGCAAAAAGCGCAGGTTAATTATCGCCAGTGCAGGGTTGATAGTGCTTTTGTTTATTTCCGTGCTATTCATCGAGCTTCGTACAGGGGTCGGTACTGCGTGAAAATCCGTTGTTGCCCGGCAGGCGAGTGGCGCAGTCTCTGCGGGGAAACCGGATACACTTCGATTTATCAGGATCCGCGCTGGCTCGAATTGATCGAACAGGTATATCCCCGGTTGCGAGTGCACCGACTGGCTTGTGTCGACGCCGCCGGCGATGTTGTCTGGCTTCTACCCCTGGTCGAGATCAGGCCGATCGGCAGGTTGCGGTCCATGCTGATTTCAGTGCCGTTCGGTAATTATGGCGGATTTTTATACAAAAAAGACCCGTCTTCGCTTTCTGAAGAACAATTGCAGTTGCCCCTGAACGAATTCTTCAATGAGAAAAAGGCATTTGCCCTGGAGATCAGGGAGCTTGAGAATTCGCTGCCAGGATTCATATCGGGCGGAGATTTCGTCCGCTTCGTGTTGACGCTTCCCGGTACGGTAGAGCAGATGTGGAAGGATACGATAACGGGAAATGCGCGGACAAGTGTCAGAAAGGCGGATAAGTACGGTGTGCACGTGTCTTTTCATGAAGCACGTCAGCTCGAGATATTCCAGGAACTCAATGAGCGACATGCCGCTTATCATGGCACGCCGATTCACAAGCGGTCATGGTACCCGACGCTGGTCGAGAAATTCGGCCAGCAGGCTGAGATCATAATCGGGCGTGTCCGGGAGACACCGATCGGTGCATTGATGGTGTTGTACCATGAGGGAAAAGCAATATTGCATGCAGCGATAAGTGACGTGAATTACCGCCATATACCGGTCATGGATAAACTGTTATGGGCGTTTTTTGAAAAGGCAATAGAATCAGGGAAGGTGACGAACTTTGATTTCGGGCGAACCAGGGCGGATTCGGGTAAACGGTTTTTCAAGCGCAAGTGGGGCGCGATCGAGAAGCCCCTGAATTATTATTACCTGATGAAGCCGGGTCATGTGGTGCCCCGGATTCTGCCGGAGAACCCGGCCCTGGCGCCCGCAATCGTTCTATGGCGTCACCTGCCAAGATGGGTTCACCGGTCGGTTGGCCCGCTGGTTCGGGTGAGAATACCGACATAATGGGAAATGTCGTTTTCCGCTCCGTTTTGCCTTTATTCAGTCTGAATAACATTCAACGTGCGTATCGCTAAAAAGGAAGTCACTGCCAGGGTGGGGTACCTGGTGAAAGCCGCAATATCCCTGGGCGGCCTGCTCTGGGTTTATTACCTGCTTCGGGATATAGACTGGGCGGGATCTGTGGATCGATTGCAGCAGGCATCGCTGCCATTGTTCGCCGGCAGCGCCCTGGCCGCAACGCTGGTGTACTGTTTTCGCCTGTTTCGGCTGCGTCTATGGGTTGAGCGGATTTCGCAGCAACGATTGCCCATCCATGAATGGATTGACCTGTATCTTCTCAGTGTCGCGATCGGGTCGATTACTCCATCACGACTGGGTGAGTTCTCGCGCATCTACCTGCTCCGGAAGACCGGTATTGATACCGGCAGGAGAGCCTGGATTACGGTATTCGATAAGCTGTCAGACCTGTTGTACATTCCACTCGCGATTGTTCTCACCGCTGGTGTGGTTGGTTCAAAATACGGGGTCTCGGGAAATGTGCTGGCATTGTCCGGAATCGTTTTGTTACTGGTGTACTTTTTGATATCGTACTGGTTCGGACGCAAGCTGGGCGGGAATGCGTTGCTGGCGGGATGGATAGTCACGGGCGCCGGCTTTTTCATGTTCGTGTTGAGCAATGTGCTGATATTCCGGGCGGTGGGTATTGGCCTGCACTGGCTCGATATCATCGCGATAACCGTCAGTGTTGGCGTACTGGCGAGCCTTCCGGTCAGTATTGCGGGGCTTGGTGTCCGGGAAGGTTCAATGCTGGTCTTGTTAGGGACGTGGGGTGTGGCACCGGAGGCGATTCCTCCGGTACTGGTGCTGGAATTTATTATTAATATTTTTTTTCCGCTTCTGCTTCTGGCGCTCTGGAGATCGGGATTTCGTATCTCGCGCCGGAAATAACCGTGGTCTTCAATGGATCAGAAATCCAGAACAGTACTCAGATGTCCGGAATGCAAGAGCGAACTGGACTGGGAAGCGCGCAAGTGTCGTTCCTGTTCAAGAGGGTTTTCAATAGATCGGGGAATAGTCGACTTCACGGCAGTTGGTGATCTGGAAAAGCAGCACCAGGCAGAGATCGATCTTCACAAGGAACTCTCCGGCGAGTATGAGAAGCGTTACAGCACGGACTTCTCGGAAGTGTACTCCCGCTACTGGAACCGGCAATTCCTGGAGCACTTGCCACCTGATCCCGGATATATTCTCGACTGTGGCTGTGGTGATGGCGATCTCGCCCGGGACCTGGTCCTGAAAGGACGGCACGTCTTCGGTATGGATATATCGAAGACAATGCTGGTCCAGGGAAAGGCCAGGCTGGGTGACAGCGAAAAGATGGAGTGGATAGCCTGTCCGGCTGAAAAAATGCCTTTTTGCTCCGGAATTTTCGATGTCGTATGTTTTCGCGGCGCATTGCATCACATGGCCAATGAGCGGGCAGCCCTTGAAGAGGCCCATCGGGTATTAAAAACCGGTGGAATATTGTTACTTTCCGAACCCAATGATGACTCGATATTGCTGCGGCTGCCGCGGCGCATTGTCAACAGGAGAATGGCGCGTTTTGGTAATGATCACAAGGCATTCAGATCCAAACCCTGGTTGAAGACCATTGAAGCCGCGGGATTCCGAATCGATGCGACAAAGTATTTTTCCTTTCTTTCCCAACCCCTGTGCGGAATGAGTGATCTGCTGCCCGTTATGAAATGGATTCCCGCAGCACAATCGGTGGCGCACGGGCTGGTTGCTTTCGACGAGTTTTGCTCGAGAATCCCGCTGGTCAGGAGTCAGAGTTTTGATTTGTTTGTCGCTGCGAGCAAAACCGGTGAGCGTGACGCGGTCTAGTACTCCTTCACGATGATATTAACGGATTCAGCATCGTAGGGCGCAATACGACTACATGGACGATGTACATGGATGTACAAGTGTCGCGGGAGGCAGGAGGCCGGGAGCGACCGTAGGAGGTAGAGTAACGCATGGAGCAGTTACCGAGCGCAGCGTATTGCGCCGGATTCTCGTCTGATGCTTGCGGCGCAATACGGCTTGCGCCTATTGCGCCCTACGGTTGTTCCTGCTGTTCCCGGCGGGCGTTGATCGCGTCCTGCAGCTCGCCGATGTTCTCCTGCAGGCGCTTCGAGGCGAGCTGGTTGCGCTGTTGCACCAGCACCGGCAGGCGCTCGATGACCTTCTTCCCCGTGGGTGAGCTGTAGAAGGCGTTCATCTCCTTCAGTTCCTCTTCCGTGAACTCCTGCAGGTACATGTCGGTCAGGGCATCCTCGAGGCTTTGCCAGCCGATGTTGCGTTCCAGGAATTCCCGCACCGTGGTCTCATACTCGCGCAGTCCCGGACTCTGGGCGAGTTGTATCGCCAGCACGTTGTCGACGCTTTCGTCGATCTTCTTTTGCATATCCGTCAGCTCGAACAGTTTCTTCACCGCCTGCCGGTGCGAGGCCTCGTCGGCCAATGCAGCAATCCCGTTGCCGGCAAGCAGCATGATAATGAAAAGCAGGCATGATTTTTTTATGTGCATGAACGTTTCTCCTGAAATACAACAATATAAATCACCGGCTTTCTGTTAACGCCGCTCCCGGCGCAATTCATGATCCAGGCGATACCCCCTCCTGTCGCGGCGAGGCGCCGCTCCCACAAATAATTCCCGGATAGCCTGTGGGAGCGCCGCCCCCGGCGCGATAGTGCGGTTGGGGTGAGGGGATCAAAACAGGAGCACCCCCGTGTTGCGGGTATTCATGACAGGTTCCATTCTCACCTGTGCCTGCGATAGCAGCACTGTTAGCGTTTATTGTGAACAGCGGTGCTGGCTATGACAAGCGCCAGGACCGCATTGCTCCATGTTATCCTGTTTGCTGTTCGACCGCCCGGGGCGTGTCGCGGGGAAGTTATGCAGACTGCTTCATGTGCTTTGCCCGCAATCCTGCGGGGCTGCCCTGAGTTGATGCTTGCCTCGCAGTCGGTGCGCACGTCGATCTTCAGGAAGGGACGGAGAACGCCATCGACCCCGGTGCTGTCCATGTGGCCTGTCTGGCGCTTGCACAGCTAAGTGGCGGACCAAGGCCTTTATGGCCACGGGCGAACCGGATTTCAACATCCGCACCATGATGCCAGTCGCAGCAACTTTTTTATCCCGTTTCCGAATACCGTACCTGCGTTGCCAGTGCCGTGTTTACCGTGCCATTGGAACAAATGTATTGCCTGATATGGACGAACCGGGGTACCGGACAGGTCGTGCTCTGATCCGCAACCAGCCCGGCGATCTCCACTGAAACATCCCTGCGCCGGAGCGGGGACCGGTATTCGAACATCCCGCATTTCTCTACTTATCCACAGGACATGACAGATTCCTGCCATGGTCTGACAAAAGTGTCAGATAACTATGACATGCATGGCATCGCCAGCTCGCTGCCAGGGTTGATCACGGCGTCAGAAATTTGAAACTTTTTGATTCCATGCGACATATTGCCGCACCCCGATTATGGCATCGTTATTGCTAGTTTAGACACAGTATGGTTGGTTGTAAAAACCACTAATCATATTCCTAAAAACTTAAGTAAACATTAAGTAGACAACGAGAGGGGGGCGTGGAAATGATATCCAGACTTGTTACGAGTACGTGTGTCAGCATGGTGGCGGCTGCTACCTTGTTGTGGGCACAAAGTACGCTCGCCGCGATCGCGGTAATCAATCCGAGCCAGGACAACACCGTGGCCGAGGACTTTCCGGACAACAGCTCCGGCGCGTGTGACTCGATCTACTCCGGCAGCACGGACCTCCCCGCAGCCCGGCGAGCCCTGATGCAATTCGACATCGCCGGGCAGATACCGGCCGGTTCGATCATCAACAGCGTCTCCCTGAGCATGACCGTCACCCGCGGCAGCAATCATGTCGATTCGACCTTCTCCCTGCACCCGCTCAACGCGGTCTGGACCGAGGGGACCGAGGGCTGCGGCGTTCGCGGGGGCGGCCAGGGCGAGCCTTCGACGGGCGGCGTGACCTGGAACACCATGCCCGGTTTCGGCGGGACCAGCGGCGACACCCTCGTGAACAACACCAGCCCGGTCTGGAGCAGCACGGCCGCGATGGTCAGTGACGTCCAGGACTGGCTGGACAACCCGGGTACCAATTACGGCTGGGTCCTGACCGGCGACGAGGCCAACTCCACGACCACCCGGCGGTTCGATTCCCGGGAGGGCGGGTCCGCGCCGGTGCTGACGGTCGACTTCACCCCGACCGGCACCGTCGAGGCCTGCTGCCAGGACGACGGCAGTTGCTCGCTGACGGTCGTGGGCTCCGGGTCCTGCACCGGGACCACTCAGACGGGCGTGGATTCCTGCGATCCCAACCCCTGCCCGCAGCCGACCGGCGCCTGCTGTAACGCCGACAACTCCTGCTCCGACACGGACGCGCTGTCCTGCGAGGACGGCGGCGGCACGTTCGTGGGCGGCAACTGCAACCAGGCCGACTGCGGCCTGGCACCGTTCGTCGAGCCGCTGCCGATCCCGCCGGTCCTGCCGTCGGACGGCACCAGCGCCGACGGTTATCCGCATTACACGGTCTCGGTGGAGCAGGCCAAGCAGAGCGTGCATCCGGGCCTGCCGGACACCGACGTCTGGACCTACAACGGCGCCTGGCCGGCCGCGACCATCGTCGCCGTCAAGGACCAGCCGATCGAGGTCACCTACGAGAACAACCTGCCCACGGGGGGCGGCAACCGCGGCAGCAGTATTCTCGAGATAGACACCTGCGCCCACGGCCCCAACTACTGGGGTGACGCCAAGCGTATCGTGACCCACTTGCACGGCGGCCACGTGCCGGCACGCGTCGACGGCCAGCCCGAGTACACCATCCTGCCGGGTGAGACCGACACCTACGTCTATCCCAACAACCAGGATGCGGCCACGGTCTGGTACCACGACCACGCACTGGGTATCACCCGCCTGAACGTCTACGGCGGCATGGCCGGCTTCTACCTGATCGCCGACGACGAGGACACACTGGGTCCGGGCAATGCCTTCGGCCTGCCGAGCGGCCCGCAGTACGAGATCGGCATGGCGATCCAGGACCGCAGCTTCAACGCGGACGGCTCGCTGTTCTACAACGCCCAGCTCGAAGACGCCTTCAAGGGTGATTACGCGGTCGTCAATGGCAAGATATCGCCGTACCTGAACGTCGACCAGGGCAAGTACCGTTTCCGCCTGTTGAACGGCTCCCAATCACGCGAGTACATCTACCGGCTGGAGAACGTCACCAACCCGGGCAACGACCCGAGCTTCACCCTGGTGGGCACCGACCTCGGCCTGGTCAGTGCCCCGATCGATCTGGGCAACTCGGTCGGACCCATCGCACCGGCCGAACGCCTGGACGTGGTGATCGATTTCGCCGGCATGGATCCCGGCGATGAAATCATCCTGCGCAACGACGAGACGACCCCGCCGCTGCTGCCGAGCATCATGAAGTTCATCGTGACGGGTAACCCGGGTTATACCGGGGCGATCGCATCCACCCTGCGTCCGGTGACGCCGATGGCCGAAGGTTCACAGGACGCGACCCGCTACTTCCGGCTCCAGAAGCATCAGGCCGTTGCCTGCAAGGACGGCTCGGGCCGGTTCGCCAACGAGTGGACGGTCCAGTCGCTGGACGGGCCGGACGGCACCGCCATTGGCGAAGAGTGGGACGACCTGACCGACTTCCCGATCCTGGGCAACCGCGAGGTCTGGGAGTTCGAAAACCCGACCAACGTGATGCACCCGATGCACGTGCACCTGGTGCGCTTCCAGATCCTGAGCAAGACGGATATGACCACGGGCCAGCCGATCCCGCTGGAACCGTGGGAGGCCAACACCTGGAAGGACATCGTGCGCATCCCGGGCAACACCTCGGCCAGGGTCATCATGGACTTCGAGGACTATCCCGGTCGCTTCCCGCAGCACTGCCACATCCTCGACCACGAGGACCACGAGATGATGCGGCAGTACCAGACCACGCACGATCCGGCCAACTGCAACAACGACGGGACCTGTGATTCCGGCGAGGACTGCCAGAGCTGTCCGAACGACTGCGCCCAGGTCAGCGGTGCGACCTGCGGCAACGGCCTGTGCGAGGGCGGTGACGGCGAGAACTGCGCCACCTGTCCCGAGGACTGCGGCGGCAAGCAGAAGGGTTCCGCTTCCAGGCAGTACTGCTGCGGTTTCGATGACGGTCAGGTGACCAACCCGATCGGCTGCGGAGTCGATGCCAACGACGACCGCTGCATCGATGCCAGTGCGGGCCTGGCCTGCCGTACGGAGGCGCGGTTGTCGGCCTGCTGCGGCGATGCGCTGTGCGAAGGTGCTGAGACCATCTCCAGTTGTGCAATCGACTGTGATCCGAATCAGGTTCCGACCACGACAACAACATCGACCACATCGACAACGTCGACAACGGCACCGGCCACAACGACGTCAACGTCGACCACATCGACAACGTCGACAACGGCACCGGCCACAACGACGTCAACGTCGACCACGACAACCACGACGACCACGCAACCCGGGGTGGTTTGTGAGGACATCACGGACCGCACCCAGTGTCAGAATCAACCGACCTGTCAGTGGAAGAAGCAAATGTGTGTCACGAGATGATAATGGTGTAACACACTGTTAGCGCATTTCTGGCAACACGGGGGAGCGATTCGCTCCCCCTTTTTTCTGATTCAACGCAAGGGGAAGATTTATTTTTTCGTACTGCTGCGGAAGCGACCAGGCGGTCGTGATTTGAACGCTGGTGAACCACAACTGTGAGGATTAATTGGGGTCAGAGTAAAAACTCGTTAGTTTGCTTGGTTCAGTCGGAAAGGTCAGGAGTTTTTACTCTGACCCCAATTATCTTGCCACCCTCGATCGCTGCAGTATGATCCAGTAATGCGCTCCGGTTTCCTTCTCATCGCGGCAGGTCTTCTCATCCTTGGTATTGGTATCGGGATCGGCATCGAGCGCCACTGGCCGGATCAGTCAACTG
>Ga0210096_1000597_pt1 | contig 12275 bp, 11 predicted proteins | sample China_Galinas_PW_4_FD_184864 | JGI IMG/M metagenome (GOLD analysis project Ga0210096, IMG submission 184864) | Wetland microbial communities from San Francisco Bay, California, USA, that impact long-term carbon sequestration - China_Galinas_PWA_D2... | ecosystem: Environmental > Aquatic > Marine... | reverse complement strand
GAAACAGAACAGGAAGAAAGCCGTCTTGAAGACGAACCAGTGCAGACCACCGCCGAGCAACGTTCCCAGCACGGGAATCTCCATCACCGCGGCGGGCAGCACACCCTCGAACGGCGACAGCCAGCCACCAAAGAACAGCAACGCGGTGAGCGCCCCGATCAGGATCATGTTGGCATATTCGGCGAGGAAGAATACGGCGAATCCCATCCCGGAATACTCGACGTGGAAACCGGCGACGATCTCCGACTCTCCCTCGGCCACGTCGAACGGTGCGCGGTTGGTCTCGGCGACACCCGAGATGAAATAGGTGAGAAAGATCGGCAGCAGGGGCAACCAGTACCAGTGCAGGATACTTCCCTGCTGCGCCCTGACGATATCACCGAAGTTGAGACTTCCTGCCGGCATGAGCACCGCGACCAAGGCGAATCCCATCGCGATCTCATAGGCCACGATCTGTGCCGCCGAGCGCATCGCGCCCAGCAGTGCATATTTGGAATTGGACGCCCAGCCCGCGATGATGACGCCGTAGACACCGATCGAGGTGAGCGCCAGTACGTACAGCAGACCGGCATTGATATCCGACAGCACCCAGCCATCGTTGAACGGTATCACGGCCCAGGCCGCAAGTGCCGGACCCAGGGCAAGCAGCGGTGCGGTGAGGAACAGCGCCCGGTTGGCATTCGTCGGAATGACGATTTCCTTGAACAGCAACTTGACCGCGTCCGCCATGGGCTGCAACCAGCCCTTCGGCCCGACACGATTGGGTCCGATGCGGATCTGCATATAGCCGATGATCTTCCTTTCGGCAAAGGTCAGATACGCCACACTCAGCAGCAGCGGAATGAGGACCAGGACGATCTTGCCGACGATGGCGGCCACGGTTCGTACATCGACCGGGATCGACATCCACAGGGCGGTGAGGAACTCCGTCATCCGTGTTCAGCCCCTCTCCAGCTTCAAAGGGCCGAATCCCATGCCCAGCGTCTCGGTCCCGGGCATACCGGCCGGGATCCAGGCGCATCCGTCGGGGACGGAATCATCGATCTCCAGGCGCAGCTTCCCGGTGCCGTCATTCTGCGTCACCAATACCCACTCCGCGTCAGACAGCGCCAGGGTTTTCGCCTGCCCCGGATTCAGTGAGACTGTTGCCGGCGCCGCGTCGACCGTCTGCTGCAACGCAGCTGCCCGCCGTACGACGGCATCGGTTGCGTAGATGGGTGTACCGGAGGCCCGGAACAGTTCCCCGTTGAATTCGGCCGACCCGGGCTCGTGGGCGGTGGGGAGCCGGTTGCTGAATTCCAGCTCCATCGGAAACTCGGACCGGATCTCTTCCAGTACCTGGGCAGAGGACTGATATCCAAAGCCTTCGAGATCCAAGGCATTGCCGAGCACCCGAAGCACCTTCCATCCCGGTCTCGCCTCGCCGGGCGGTGACCCGGCCCCCTGGAAACTCTGCCAGCGCCCCTCGATGTTGACGAAGGTTCCCGAGGTCTCCGCGAACGCGGCGATGGGCAGAATCACATCGGCATAGGTCCGCATCCGCTCGCTTGCATAGGGCGTCAGGGCCGCAATGAATGGCCTGTCCGCGAGCGCTCGCAGGACACCTGCCGGATCGTCGCAGTCGAACTCCGGCTCCACCGACAGTAGGACGCAGGCCGTGAGATCGTCGACCATCTCCCGCACGCGTCGCCCGCCGGCGCCGTCGTTCTCTTGCCCGCCGCTCAGTCGATGGGGTACACAACCGGCAAGCCATGCCCCGGCGGCATTGGCACCCTCGGCGAGATAACCCAGTTCCGCCCCGGATTGCTCCGCGATCAGTGCACCCAGCGCCCGCAGCACGGAAAATGCGGGATGATTCATCGCCATGGGGCCGAGGAGCACCGTAGATCCCTTCGCCTCGGCCAGCCGTGCGGCAATCCTTAGGGACACGTCGTCGGCTTCCGCCCCCTCCAGCAGCGACTTCAGCGCGGCGGGAGCCTTGTTTCCCGAACTGTCGAGCGCGGCCCTGGCGATTCGGGCCAGCGCCGCGACCATCTCCTGGGGTGCGGAGATGATCCGTTCCTCTAGCGGAAAAAGAAACTCGAAATCGCGCGGATTGACGACCATCACCCCCGCGCCGCCGGCGACGGCCTTGCGCAATCTGTTGGCGAGGATCGGCTGCTCCTTGCGAACCCAGGAACCGATGAGTAGAAAGGCATCGAGCGACTCCAGGTCGGCGATGGACTGTCCCAGCCAGGGAAACAGCGGAGCATAGGCCTCGTCACTGAAATCGGACTGGCGCAAGCGGTGTTCGATCCGGCTCGAACCGATCCCTCGGAGCAGTTTCTGGAGCAGGAACATCTCCTCGGTCGTCGCATTCGGTGATACCAGCGCCCCGGCCTCCCCGGAGGGGGCGCTTCGCAGGCCATCGGTCACCGCGTCCAGCGCGGTCTGCCAGTCGACGGTCTGCCATTCACCGTCGCGCTTCACCATCGGGCTCGTCACACGGTCCTCACTGTACAGCCCCTGATAGCTGAAACGGTCCCGATCGGAGATCCAGGTCTCGTTGACGGCTTCGTTCTCTCGCGGAACGACCCGTTCCACCTTTCCGCGGTTGGTATGGACGAACAGATTCGATCCCACGCCATCATGCGGGGAGACCGTGGCATGTTGCAGCAGTTCCCAGGCCCGTGCGCCCATGCGGGACGGTTTGGCGGTCAGGGCCCCGACCGGACACAGGTCGATGACGTTGCCGGAGAGCTCCGAACTCACGGCCTTCTCGACATAGGTACCGATTTCCACGAACTCACCGCGCCCTGTCGCGCCCAGCTCCCGTAGCGCCGCGATCTCCTCGCCGAAACGCACGCATCGCGTGCAATGAATGCAGCGCGTCATATCCGTTGCGATCAGGGGTCCGATATCCTTATCCCTGACGGCGCGCTTGCTCTCGCTATAGCGCGACACGTCCTCGCCGTAGCCCATGGCGACATCCTGCAATTCGCACTCCCCGCCCTGGTCGCATACCGGGCAATCCAGCGGGTGATTGATGAGCAGAAACTCCATGGTGGCCTTTTGACCGGCGATCGCCTTGGGCGAACGGGTAAATACCTTCATCCCCTCGGTCACGGGGGTCGCGCAGGCCGGCACGGGCTTGGGCGCGCGTTCGACCTCCACCAGACACATGCGACAATTGGCGGCGACCGACAGTTTCTTGTGATAGCAGAAGCGCGGCACGTCGATGCCCGCCTCGTCGGTCACCTCGATCAGCATGGCGCCCTTGCGCGCCTGCAGGGGGACGCCGTTGACCTCGATACTGACCCTCTCCTCGCTCATGTGTCCCCGCAGCCCGTATTCTTATTCTTGCCAGCGCCCGCGCGTCTCATGCCGCGTCTCGCGCGCCGTTGTCCAGCATGCCGTGACCGTGCTCGATGTAGTACTCGAACTCCGGCCGGAATTGCTTGACGAAGCTCCAAACCGGCATCGCGGCCGCATCGCCGAGCGCGCAGATCGTTCTGCCCTCGATCTTGTGCGCGACGTCTTCGAGGCGCTCCAGATCTTCCAGTCTCCCCCGTCCGTCCACGATCCGAGTCAACATCCGGTACAGCCAGCCGGTGCCTTCACGACAGGGCGTACACTGCCCGCAGGATTCCGAAAAATAGAACCGAGAGATCCTTCGCAGCACCTGCACCATATCGGTAGTCTCGTCCATGACGATGACCGCCCCCGAGCCGAGCATCGATCCGGCCTTGGCGATCGAGTCATAGTCCATGGTGCAGCCCATCATCGCATCGGCATGAAGCACCGGCACCGAGGAGCCGCCGGGGATTACCGCCTTTAACGCCCTGCCCTTCCAGATCCCGCCGGCCATCTCGAGCAGTTCCGGGAACGGTGTGCCGAGAGGGACCTCGTAGTTGCCAGGCCGTTCCACGTGTCCCGAGACAGAGAAGCATTTCACGCCGCCGTTGTTGGGAATCCCCAGGTCGGCGAACCACTGCCCGCCGCGGCGCATGATAGCCGGCACCGAAGACAGCGTTTCGGTGTTGTTGATGGTCGTCGGTCGCCCGTACAGCCCGTAGTTCGCGGGAAACGGCGGCTTGAAGCGAGGCAGGCCCTTCTTGCCCTCGAGTGATTCAAGCAACGCGGTCTCCTCACCGCAGATGTAGGCACCGGCCCCGAGCGAACCGTAGAGATCGAAGTCCACGCCCGAACCCAGGATGTCCTTTCCAAGCAGGCCCTGTTCGTAGGCCTCCCGCAGCGCCTGGGAAAAACGCTCGTAGGGCTCGTCAAGGAACTCGCCGCGGATGTAGTTGTAACCCACGGTCGCGCCGATCGCGTACCCGGCGATCGCCATACCCTCCACCAGGGCATGCGGGTTGAAACGCAGGATGTCGCGGTCCTTACAGGTGCCAGGCTCCGACTCGTCCGAATTGCAGACAATATAGCTCTGGGTCCCGGACTTGCGCGGCATGAAGCTCCACTTCAGCCCGGTGGGGAAACCCGCACCACCACGACCCCGCAGACCGGAGGCCTTGACCTCCTCGATGACGTCCTCGGGCGAGGTCTTGTTCTCGAGGATATCGCGCCAGGCCTGATAACCCCCGAGCGAGAGGTAGGTCTCGTAGCTCCAGGGCTCCGCTTTCGAGAGTGTCGCGTAGCAGACTTGCTCGGTCATCGGTTCAATCCAGTTCGTCCAGGAGTCGATCCACCCGTTGCGGGGTGAGGTTCTCGTGGTAGACATGATTGATCTGCATCATCGGGGCGCCGCAACAGGCTGCCAGACACTCCTCCTCGCGCTTGAGGAAGAATTTGCCGTCCGGGGTTGATCCGCCGAGCTTGACGCCCAGCCGGCCCTCGAGATGCGCGACGATCTCGTCCGCACCCCGAAGCATGCACGAGACGTTCGTGCAGACGGAGATTTCGTGCCGACCGACCGGTTCGAAGTTGAACATGGAATAGAACGAACCTACCTCGAACACCGCGATATCGGGCAGCTCCAGGTAGGCCGCCACGGCCTTCATGGAGTCCAGGCTCAGGTATCCGTTCTCATGCTGCACCGCGCGCAGCGCGGCGAGCACCGCGGATTGTTTGCGGTCTCGCGGGTAACGTTCGAGCCAGGTGTCGATCTCCAGCCTGACGTGCTCGGAAAGTCTGTCGTGGCCCGGCACCCTGTGAGTCTGTTCGCTCATCAGCGATCAATCTCCCCGAAGACGATGTCTTGTGTCCCGATGATCGCCACGACATCGGCGAGCATATGTCCCCGCGACATCTCGTCCAGCGCCGCCAGGTGGGCGAAACCCGGCGCGCGTATCTTCACCCGATAGGGTTTGTTGGCGCCGTCGGAAACCAGATAAACCCCGAATTCGCCCTTCGGATGTTCCACCGCTGCATAGGTCTCGCCTTGCGGCAGGCAGTAACCCTCGGTGAACAGCTTGAAGTGATGGATCAGCGACTCCATGTCCGCCTTCATCTCCTCGCGTTCAGGCGGCGTGATCTTGTGGTCCTCGTGCATCACCGGACCGGGATTCGCCCTCAGCCAGTCCACGCACTGGCGGACGATGGCATTGGATTGCCTCATCTCCTCGATGCGTACCAGGTAGCGATCGTAGCAATCGCCGTTGACGCCGACGGGTATGTCGAAATCCAGCGAGTTGTAGACCGCGTAGGGCTGCTTCTTCCTCAGGTCCCACTCCACACCGGAACCACGCAGCATGGGGCCGCTGAATCCCAGTTGTTTGGCGCGCTCCGGTGATACGGCCCCGATGCCGACGGTCCGCTGCTTCCAGATCCGGTTGTCGGTCAGGAGCGTCTCGTACTCATCGACGCAGGCGGGAAACCGACCGGTAAAGTCCTCAATGAAATCCAGCAACGATCCCTGACGGGCCTGATTGAGGCGTTCGACGTCCCTGGGTGATCTCCAGCGACTCTCCGCGTACCGGGGCATCTCGCCGGGAAGGTCCCGATAGACGCCGCCGGGGCGATAGTAGGTCGCATGCAGACGCGCACCGGAGACGGCCTCATAGCAGTCCATCAGGTCCTCTCGCTCGCGGAACGCGTACAGGAATACGGTCATCGCACCCACGTCCAGGGCGTGGGACCCGAGCCAGAGCAGGTGATTCAGGATCCGCGTGATCTCGTCGAACATCACCCGGATATACTGCGCCCTGATCGGCGCCTGGATATCGAGCAAATCCTCAATCGCGAGCACGTAGCCGTGTTCGTTGCACATCATGGACACATAGTCCAGACGATCCATGTAGCCAATGCTTTGATTGTAGGGCTTGCTCTCGGCCAGCTTTTCGGTCGCGCGATGCAGCAGACCGATGTGCGGATCGGCACGCTGGATGACTTCACCGTCCATTTCGAGCACGAGCCGCAACACGCCGTGCGCCGCCGGATGCTGGGGACCGAAATTCATCGTGAAGTTGCGAATCTCAGGCATTCTTCCCGCCCTCCGATTCGGATCCGGCGTCGATGTACCGGTGATCGTCACGGATCACCTTGGGGACAAGGACCCGTGGCTCGATGGAGACCGGTTCGTAGACCACGCGTCCCTGTTCGGGATCGAAACGCATCTCCACATTCCCGATCAGCGGGAAATCCTTGCGAAACGGGTGCCCGATGAATCCGTAGTCCGAAAGCAGGCGGCGCAGGTCGGGATGACCATCATAAACGATGCCGTAGAGATCGAACGCCTCGCGCTCGTACCAGTTTGCCGAATTCCAGATCTTCGTGACCGATGGCATCACCGGGAAATCGTCGTCCTCGCAGTGACACCGGAGTATCGCACGCGCGTTGCGTGCAATGGACAGCAATTGGTAAACGGAAGCAAAACGTGGACGGTCGCTGCGGGGAATCGACGGTGCATCATGGAACGAGAACCGCCCGAAACTGGTCTTCTCCACCCCACGGCTGAAGCCCACCCCGGTAGAGGTTTCCGTAGCCCACTCGCCTATCCCGAAGGACAGGTAATCGATACCGGCCACGTCCATCAGCATGTCAAATTCGAACTCGTCACGCAGGCGCGTGCCGACCTCGATCAGGTTCGCAGGCGCGACCTCCAGGATCAGCTTGCCTCGCTCGAACCTGCAGGATCCCAGCGCACTCCCGAATGCGGCCTCGAGTTGCGAGGCGAGTTTGTCCTGTCGTTCACTCATAGCTTGCCCACATCGCCACGGGGTTCTCGAACCGTTTTCACGTCAGACAGACCGATTGCTTGGTGGCCCGAGGACTGCCATGTATGACGAAACAACCCGCGCTGACTGTCACTAGCGGGCAATGGTGTTCGTGTTCCTGATCTTATTCTGCAGTTGGAGGATCCCGAAAAGTAGCGCTTCGGGTGTGGGAGGGCATCCGGGGACATAGACATCGACCGGCACGATGCGGTCACAGCCCCTGACAACGGAGTAGGAGTAGTGGTAATAACCACCGCCGTTGGCGCAGGACCCCATGGAAATCACCCAGCGCGGTTCGGCCATCTGGTCGTAGACCTTTCGCAGCGCCGGGGCCATCTTGTTGACCAGGGTACCGGCCACGATCATGACGTCGGACTGCCTCGGGCTGGGGCGGAACAGCACCCCGAACCGGTCGAGATCGTACCGCGCCGCCCCCGCATGCATCATCTCGACGGCACAACAGGCAAGCCCGAAGGTGACCGGCCACATCGAACCGGTACGCGCCCAATTGATCAGCTTGTCCGCGCTCGTGGTGACGAATCCTCTCTCGAGTACCCCTTCTATTCCCATTCCAGCGCCCCCTTCTTCCACTCGTAGATGAACCCGACGATGAGAACGGTCAGAAACAGCGCCATGGCGAGCAGCCCGAACAGACCAATGCTGTCCAGTGCAACGGCCCAGGGAAAAAGAAACGCGATTTCCAGATCGAAAATGATGAACAGGATGGCGATGAGGTAGTAACGCACGTCGAACTTCATCCGCGCATCCTCGAAGGCCTCGAACCCGCATTCGTAGGGAGAGTCCTTCGCCGGGTCCGGCCGCCTCGGCCCGAGCATGGTGCCCATCGAGATCGCCGCGATACCGATGGCGAGGCCGATCACCAGGAAGATCAGGATTGGCAAATAATCTGCAAGCATCTTGAGACCACGGCGCGACCCGGCGTTCAGCCGATTTGAGGGTGAGGCGTGTCCTTTGACACGAAACCTGCAGGATGACTATTTGGACGACCCTATGACTGCGATGTTCCTCGCGTCCCTGCAGAACCGTTGGTGCCGATGGCCGGAGTCGAACCGGCACGGCTTTCGCCACTGCCCCCTCAAGACAGCGTGTCTACCAATTCCACCACATCGGCTTGAACCTTTCTAATGGTTCGTAATTATCTCTCCATCAGCGACGCTTATTGTTGCGTGTAACCGCCGGAAAACCGCTTCCAGAACTGCAACCGATGAATAAAATTCCCCGACGAACAATCAGTTACCTCGGAACGTCATCCGGACCACCCGAGCCTCCAGTCGCCGGTCCGGGCGCCGTGTCTGGGGCATCGGCAGGGATGTCCGGCGATGCCCCCAGGGGGATGTCCGCATCCCCAGAAGCCGGTAGCATGTCGGGCCCGGCGACCGGTTCCCCTGCCGGGGCAGCGGCTTCGATCACGCTGTCGGCGACCGGGGTCTGCCGGGCGAGATACGCCAGGGTAAGGCTGTTGATGAAGAACGCCGCCGCGAGGACTGCCGTCGTGCGGGTCAGAAATGAACCCGAGCCGCGAGCCCCGAACACCGTGGCAGATGCACCGCTACCGAAGGCGGCACCCGCATCCGCGCCCTTGCCATGCTGCAGCAGGATGAACCCTACCATGGCAATGGCCAGCAGCACATCGATGCCCATCAGTATCGCGTATAGCGTCGTCAACTCGGGCTTACCTCATCCCGCCTCGCAGATCTTTAGGAAATCCCCGGCGTCAAGCGATGCCCCGCCGATAAGCCCCCCGTCGATGTCCGGCATGGAAAACAGTTCCTGTGCGTTGCTGCCCTTGACGCTGCCGCCGTAGAGGATACGCAGGCCTTCGGCAACACCCGCATCCTGCTGCGCAACACGCTGCCGGATAAATGCGTGCACGGCCTCGGCTTGGTCTGGGGTTGCGGTCTTGCCCGTTCCGATCGCCCAGACCGGCTCGTAGGCGACGACGGATTTCGACAGGGCTTCGACGCCATTGTGCAAAATGACCGCATCGATCTGGCGCGCGACGACGGTCTCTGTCGTTCCGTTCTCCCGCTCCTCGAGCAGTTCACCGACACAGAGTATCGGAATCAGTCCGGCACGTGTGGCGGCGGCGAACTTTCTCGCCACCGTCTCGTCGCTGTCACCGTACAGGCCGCGGCGTTCCGAATGACCCACGATGACATACCGGCAACCGAATTCCGCCAGCATCGGCGCGGAGACCTCACCGGTGAATGCGCCCTTGTCCTGGTCACAGACGTCCTGCGCGCCAAGGCCGATGGACGAATCCGCCAGGGCTGCCTGCGCCAGAGGTAGATAGACGTAGGGCGGACAGACGGCGACCTCGGCGTCACCGACTTCTCCCATACCCGCCTTGATGGACTCCAGAAGTGCCCCGGAGCCGCCGATCGAGCCGTTGAGTTTCCAGTTACCAGCTACCAGAATCTGCCGCATGCATGCGTCTCCCAGTCAGATGCGTCGTTGAGTTCACGAACACAGCGCCCCCGCGCTGCGGCCTCTGTCAAAAACAGGCGCGCAAGCTTAGGTGATTTCTGTCAAATAATCCACCATCTCACTTGTCTTTTCGTCTGTCTCGGGCCTAGGGACAACTGCGGCATGTCTCGCCGATGTACCGACAGCCGAACCTCGAGGACGAACGCAGATCCGGTGTTTTTCCGTGAATCCCTCTCTGAGGATTACCTGACATCCGGTCCGGGAATCAATCAATTTACCGCTGCTTCGTCGACCGCCGCGGCGATACCCTCGGCAACTTGCCGAACCAGGTTTCCATCGTCGCCCTCGACCATGACCCGAACCAGCGGTTCGGTACCCGATGCCCGCAGCAGCACGCGTCCTCTGCCATTGAGGGATGCTTCGGCGGCTTCCACCTCACCCTGGAGGCGCGTCGAGTCCTCCAGCAAACTGGCGTCGGAGACCGGTACGTTAATCAGGACCTGCGGATACTTGACCATGCCGCTCTTGGCGGCTTGCAGTGTCTGCTCCTGGCTGACGAGGACATGCAACACCTGGAGTGCCGTGACGATGGCATCTCCAGTGGTGGTACGGTCGAGGCAGATGATATGGCCCGAGGACTCCCCCCCGAGTTGCCAGCCCTCGCTGTGCAGCATCTCCATCACGTACCGGTCGCCGACCGCGGCCCGGCGGAAGGCGATACCCACCCGCGCCAGGGCGTGCTCCAGCCCCAGGTTCGTCATCAATGTCCCGACAACACCTCCCCTCAGCGTCCCTTCCGCGAACCGGTTTTTCGCGATAACATAAAGCAATTCGTCCCCGTCGACGACCTCCCCCTGCGCGTCGACCATGATCAGGCGATCGCCATCTCCATCGATTGCGACGCCTGCATCCGCCTCATGCTCGATGACAGCCGCTCGAAGCGCCCTCGGTGCCGTCGACCCACAGTCTTTGTTGATGTTCAATCCGTTCGGGGTCGTTCCGATGCGAACGACCCTGGCGCCGAGTTCCTCGAACACGTTCGGCGCGATATGGTAGGTCGCACCGTGCGCACAATCGACGACCAGCGTCATGCCGTTCAGTGTCGTACCGGTCGGGATCGTACTCTTGCAGAACTCGATGTATCGGCCCGCGGCATCGTCGACGCGTTCCGCCTTGCCGAGTGATCCCGAATCGACCGTCTCCAACGCCTTGTCCATCTCGGACTCAATCGCCACCTCGATATTGTCCGGCAGTTTCTCCCCGTCGCCCGAGAAGAACTTGACGCCGTTGTCGTAGAAAGGGTTGTGGGAAGCGCTGATAACGATGCCGGCGGCGGCCCTGAAGGTGCGCGTAAGATAGGCAACACCGGGTGTAGGCATGGGACCGAGCAGGAGGATGCCTACCCCGGCTGCCGAGATGCCCGCCTCCAGAGCCGACTCCAGCATATATCCTGAAATACGTGTGTCCTTACCGATCAGAATCTTTGCTGATGCGCCTTGTTCCGCGAAGACTCTGCCGACGGCCCAGCCGAGCTTGAGTACGAACTCCGGTGTCATCGGGGACGCGCCCACACGCCCGCGTATACCATCTGTTCCAAAAAATCGCTTATTCATTACAACCACCCTGTATCCCGTCTGCATCGACGATCGCCTGAACCACGGCCAGCGCCTGTACGGTCGGGCCGACGTCGTGTGTGCGGATCAGCCTTGCGCCCCCCAGGGCCGCGACCACGGCCGCCGCCACGCCGGCAAAAACGCGCCCCCCGGTGCCAGTTCCGGTGACCGCGCCCAGCATTCGCTTCCTGGATATGCCGACCAACAGCGGCATACCAAGCGTCACGAACGTCTCCAACGAGCCGAGCAGACGAAAGTTGTGCTCCGTGGTCTTGCCGAATCCGAATCCCGGATCCAGCAGGACCCGGTTGCGGCCAATGCCCGCGGCGAGACAAGTCCGAAGCCGCGACTCGAGAAACTCATAGACCTCACCCGTCACGTTATCGTATTGCGGCGCGTGCTGCATGGTCCGCGGTTCTCCCTGCATGTGCATCAGGCACACCGCTACGCCGGCGTCGCGAACGACTTCGAGCGAACCTTCGGCCCGCAGTGCCCGCACGTCATTCACCAGTACCGCGCCGGCGCGTATCGCTTCGCGCATCACCGCAGGCTTGCTGGTGTCCACGGAAACCGGCAGGTCGCTGTGCGCGACGATCGCCTCGATAACCGGGACCACCCTGTCGATCTCTTCCTGGCCCGAAACCGGTTCGGCGCCAGGCCGTGTCGATTCTCCGCCGACATCGATGATCGCCGCCCCTTCACTGGCCATCGCCATTGCACGGTCCAGGGCGCAGGCGGGAGCAAAAAAATCACCCCCGTCCGAAAAGGAATCGGGGGTGACGTTGAGAATACCCATGACCCGTGGCCGGGAAAGATCCAGAGCACGACCCGCGCAATCCATCTCGGTCCCGGCCGGGACAGGTCGCGCCCTCATCGAAACGTCTTGCCGCGGAGAGCCGCCTCACCGAGTGTCCTTATGCGATTGCCGGAAAATGACATACCAGATCGCGCCGGGTGAACTGCGAAGCAGTGAACGGCTTGGGCAGGAAGCCCAAGACCGGTGCCCAAGCAAAGCAGGGACAGTGCCGCGCCGGGATCGTTCGTCATCAAGACGCGACAACAG
>Ga0210096_1000596_pt1 | contig 12283 bp, 9 predicted proteins | sample China_Galinas_PW_4_FD_184864 | JGI IMG/M metagenome (GOLD analysis project Ga0210096, IMG submission 184864) | Wetland microbial communities from San Francisco Bay, California, USA, that impact long-term carbon sequestration - China_Galinas_PWA_D2... | ecosystem: Environmental > Aquatic > Marine... | reverse complement strand
GCCACTCATCGACATAAACTGGATCGTTGTTGACGGGTAATCCACCTCCGGTTCCCGTAGGTTCACGGAAGAACTCCCTATGGATCGATGCGGCCGCCACGAGGACCGCTGCACACACGAGAATGGCGGTCGATGAGATCTCAAAGACGCGTTTCATGACGATTCTCACCCGTTCGTTCTGCATCGCGCGCTAGTGGGCGAACTCCGCCCGGCGGGCAGTACCCACACACCCCCGCCCGCCAGGCGGCTACGCCTATGAGGTTCACGGAGTACGAACGAGCTCGCTACCCGCACCACCACGCCGTCCACGCACCTCCAGCGCAACCCGTGACGTCATCGCTGCAGTCATCGCATGACAGATACGTCTGGCCGCACTGAGCCTGACATTGAGAGTGTTGCTCGAAGATGTCTGGGCAGAAGAAGCCTGTCTGGCAGACGCCACAAAACCCTCCGCACATGTTGGACGCGACGGCGGTTCTCAATGTGGTTGTTGCGCCTTGGGTTTCGGCCGGGGGAGATAGCAGGTAGATGCAGCCGAGAACGAGTACGACCAGTGCGTGAACACGGATGCGCGCCACGAGAAACCTCCTCCGACGAAGGTCGGTACCGGGGGTGAAGGCCCACCGCCAACGGCAACGAGCAGCGGACTACCAACCATGGCAACATGTAGTTTGGCCAGCCGCTTCGTCAAGATTCATCTTCGCTCGCGTGCATACTGTACTGGATCCAAGGCTGCGTGTGGGCCTGCGATGATGTGCTCTGCCTACACCTCGAACGAACGGTCAGCGGGCCAAGAGAGGTGACACAGAAGATGCGTGAAGGCGTCCGAGGCGTGCCGAACCACGGCACATAACAGGCTGGGTGTCACGCACGGCGGGCTTGCGCGCGCCTGCCACGCAGCCTATGAAAGAGGCAGCTTGGGAAAGGCGTGGAAACCCGCTCCGCCGTGCTTCGCCCGGCTGCGCGGGCTTCGTGAACCGCCGAGACGTACAAGGCGCCATCCGAACGACTGATCACATGTATTTGAGAACAGGGAGTGGTTGGTGGCTTTGCCAATGGTCTCAGTGATCGTTCCGACGTACAATCGATTCGGCCTTTTGCAAGAAGCCATTTCCTCCGTGCTTAGTCAAACGCTGGTCGAACTGGAACTCATCGTTGTGGACGATGGATCGACCGATGGAACGAGCGATTACCTCAGAACGCTGACCGACGCACGAGTCCATTCCATCGAACTGGCGCATACGGGCAACATCGCACGCGTTCGGAACGCTGGGGCATCGGAAGCGTCAGGCCAACACCTCTGCTTCCTGGATTCCGACGACCGTTGGCGCCCGAACAAGCTCGAAACCCAGTTGGACCGAATGTCATCGATGCGTGTCCGCTGGAGCTACACCAATTTCGAGCTCGTAGATGAAATGGCTGCGCCCGTACCGATGCGAGCTGGCACATGGAAGGCGTTGTCCGGAGATATAGCGGAACCCCTGATCGCGACGGATGCGGCAGTGGCTCTCTGCACCGTCATGGTTGAGCGTAACCTGTTTGCCGATCTGGGTGGCTTTGACGAAGACCCCAGACTGATCCTGAGGGAGGATTTCGAGTTCCTGGTTCGTTTGGCAATTGCGGCGACGACGGTGGCGGTTCCCGACGTGCTTGCACAAGTTCGAGATCATAGCGGCCGTGAAACGCAAGCATCAGAGGGCGCCGCGCCTTTCGTGGGGACCGCCTACACCTACACGAGGCTACTGGCAACTCTCGAGGTACCGCGCCACCGACGGGCGGCCCACCGGCGACGTGCGTACCACTTTGCCCGCGCGGCGGCAGAATCGTTGAAGCATGGATCGGCCGCCACCGCCGCAGTCTACGCCGTTCGCGCATGCGTTGACAGGCTCGCCTTGCGTTAGCCGTCGGGTTTACCCGCTGGAGCTGGCAGCTGAGCGTCCGTCGTTCGCCGTTCGTCTGGCGGTATCGCGACGTTCGGACAGCGCCTCCTATGAAGCGTCATTTGTCAAGTCTCTCCACTGTAGGGTGTGGCTTCGCCACGGCGACAATTCTGGAAGTGAATCCCCGCGTTGTCCGTAGCTGTGCGAGGCGGCTTCTTCAGGCGTCGGGCTCCGATCGCGGCGAGCTCCGAGCCACCTCCTATCCGTACCGGCCGCGAAGTCGACCGGATACCTGTTCTTGCGTTCGCGTGGAGGCGAACGGATTCAGCCCGCGAGGGGACGGCCCCATCTAACACTCGGTTCGATGGAATGAACCCGGCGATGTGAACGGGACGTCCCCACCTCACATGTTGTCGTGCCAGCGGCGCGGCGAAGCGTGCTACGACTTCGTCAACGCACCATCGGGCAGCGCTCCCGTTTCCAGGTAGCGCCAGAGTTCGATCAGCAGCCGGCGCGCGAGCGCCACGATGCCGATGCGGCGGATGCGGCTGCTGCCGGTTCCGAATTTCCTGTTGTACCAGCGAGAGAGATCGCTCTCCGGCTGGTGACGCAGCCAGGACCAGGCGATCTCGATCGCCATCCAGCGGACGATACGATTGCCGGCTTTCGCAATGCCCTGCTCACGAGTGGAGTTTCCGCTCTGAAAGGGCGTCGGTGTGAGGCCGGCGAGCCCGGCGATCTGCCGGCGATTACGGAACGCGCGCCAGGAGAAGAACTCCATGACGAAGATCCAGGCGCTCTCAATGCCGATGCCGCAGAGATCGTAGAGCGCACGGACCTGGTCGATGGCCGGGTCGGCGGACTCGCGGAACAGCCGATTGCGCTCGGCCTCGAGGATGCGCACCTGCTGCTTCTGCCAGAGCAGACGCTCCCAGTCGCGCTTCAGGCGGCCGCGCAGCGTGTCGGGGATCGGTAGACCGTCCCAGAGCAGGGTTCGCTCGAGCGCGTCGGGGAAGCCGGGCTTCAGCTCGAGCTCGATCCCCTGCGTCGCCATGAGCCCCTTGATCCGGTTGTTCACTCGCGTGCGGTCTCGACGTGCCGCGAGAAGTTCGCGGTGCAACTGGCGCGCATCTTCGGCCTCCGGACTCGGGACGTTGACGACGCTCCAGACGTCGGCTTCGCCCGAAGCGAAGCGGATCAGCAAGCGCAGCAGGCCTCGCAGGTCGATCCGGTCCGTCTTCACACGCTTGGCCCGTTGCGGTACCTCGAGGCTCGACGAGTCGATCACGTAGTTGGTGTGGCCGATCGACTCCATGAACCGGTGCAGCCAGAACGCCTCCCGGCCGGCCTCGTAGCAACTCAGCACGTCAGCCTCAGCCGGCAACTCGAACCGGTGCCGGGCTCGTTCGATCTCCCGTTCCAGGGAGGCGAGATCACCGGACTGGATCGTCCTCTCGCGAGGCCGCTGGCCCATGACGGTCGTGAAGCCCAACTTCCACTCGGTCCGGCCCAGTTCGAAGGCGAGATACAGAATCCGGCGCTTCGTGCTATCTTTCCGTACGGACTGCCACCGCTCGACTCATGATTCCTCCTCGTGGTTGGATGTGACTACTGGGTACGAGGAGGATAGAGCGGTGGCGGTCCTCCGCAATGAATTGCGCATTACATAAGATCTAACAGGCTGGGTGTAATGCACGGCGCTTCGCGCCTGCCACCGCAGCTCATGAAAGTGATAGATTGGGAAGGGCGGTGGAAACTCCTGCGCTGACCTGGCGGTCAGCTCCGGGGCTTCCTGAACCGCCGAGACGTTATCTGAAACGGGCTCCGCAAACGGATTCAGAAGCGCGGATATCCATTCGGACCGCCAAATCATGGCGGTACGCCCAAGCTCGGGAGGTGGGAAAATGTGTCCCAAATCGGGTGGTTTCGGCCCGTTCGGCTGGCAACGTTGGCATATCGCGCTCATAATCACTTCCTACCAGTCCGTCCTTCTCGCCTGTGCTGATGGTGGATTCGTCGGAGTCAATAGCATCGAGTCGCTACCGCAGCTCAGTGTGGTTGAAGAACTACGCATAGGAAGCGTTGACGATCCGGGCTTCGGCTTCTCGCAGCTCGCAATGGTCGATGTAGATTCGGATGGAAATGTATACGCGCTTGAGGCATTGGATAAGGAGATTCGAGTGTATGACCCACGTGGACAACTCCTCCGCCGGATCGGCGCGCCAGGAGAAGGGCCTGGCGAGTTCCAGAACGCACCCCAGTTTGGAGTCCACGGAGATACCGTGTGGGCATTCGATATCAGGGCCCGCCGGCTCACACTGTTCGATCGCAGGGGAGAGGTTTTGTCGACGGCAAGAGTGGTTGGCCTGAAGATTCCACTGCCTGGCCGGTACGGTTACGTCTTCCCACGGCAGATGCGCCCGGACGGTACATTCACCGGCTGGCTCATGATGGTCGGATCGAGCCGCGACGATCCGCCATCTCCCGTCGGCCCCGACGATCGCGTACCCATCCCTCATGTGCGCTTCAATGCCCAAGGTGAAGTGATCGACACGCTAGGTTGGATGCCAGGTCCTCCGCCGCGGATACAACCGCCGCCGGGCTACGGTGCTGACCGCTTTCGAGTTACTAGCATCGGATCACGCCAATTCGTGGTTCCGAATCCACCAACCGAGCTGCCGACCTGGCTATCGCTTGATGATGGGTACATCGCCGTCGATGTCCCATATGCGACAGCCCAGGACATAGGTGCCTTCACTGTTACGCGCATTGGCCTGGCGGGCGACACAATCTACCACCGAACGTTTACCTATCAGCCCGTGTCATACACAGACGAAGAGTTGGACAGCGCCGCAGCTCAGGGCGCACGCGGCTTTGGCAACGCGGGCGCGCCAACAGACGAAATCCGAGTCGCCCAGAATGTCCTCCGTTCTGAACTCGAGTTCCCGGAGCTGAAGCTTCCAATTCGACACACCTGGCTGGCCCAAGACGATGGCGTCTGGTTTGTCCGCGACGACCTGCCCGGCGCGCCAGCTCGCTGGGTACTTCTCGGACCGGACGGCAATCCTCGAGGCGAGCTACAGCTCGCGTCCAATACCGTGCCACTTTGGAGCAGGAAAGACACGCTGTGGGCTGCGGAGTACGATGACACAGATGTGCCTTGGCTTGTCCGCTATCGCATCAAGTGACCAGGCCTTCAAGCCTAGGTGCGTCAGACGATTCCATACAGCAGAGCCCGTCCCTACCGGGCTCGCAAGCCCAGCAGCGGAGCCCGCATCAGATAACAGGCTGGGTTCAGGCCGCGCCGCTCCCTTCGGTCGCGGCTGGCCCGGCAGGCTGGGAAAGGGGTAGATCTTGAAGGGCCGGGAAACCCCTACGCTGACCTGGCGGTCAGCTCCGGGGCTTCGTGAACCGCCGAGACGTCAGCAACTGTGTTGTGTTGCCAAGCCCGCGGCGTGGCTGGGATCCCAGGGTGATCCGTCACGGACCATGGCGTTGAGGATGGTGAGAAGTTTCCGCATGCATGCGATCTGGGCGACCTTGGGTGGCTTGCCGTGTTCGCGCAGGCCCTGGTAGAAGGGTCGGATCAGAGGATTCCACTTGGCGGCGCTCCAGACGCTTAGAAAGAGAGCGGTACGGACGGAAGCCCGCCCTCCCCAGACCATGCGTTTGCCGCGGAAGGTGCCACTATCTCGGGCGAGAGGTGCGACACCGACGAGGGCCGCGATCTCTTTACGGTTGAGGTGACCGAGTTCGGGTAGCTCGGCGATCAACGTACGTGCGAGATTGGGTCCGACGCCGGGAACGGAACGGAGCAGGTCGTCCTTCGCTCGCCACACAGGGCTGTGACGGATAGCGTCGGTAAGGTCGGTATCAATCTGTGCGAGCTGCCGCTCGAGCCAGGCGATGTGCTTCTGGATGTTCTTGCGGATAGGCTGGGGCCGTGCGAAACCGAGCCGGTTCTTCTCGGCCGTGAGCATCTCGATGATCTGCCGGCGGCGCGTCAGCATGGCCTGGAAGTGCAGGGCGTCGTCGTCGGGCAGGGGGCGCGGATCGGGCCGAACGCGTTGAGCGAATAGGGCTAGGAGCGCTGCGTCGATGCGGTCGGTCTTGGCGAGTTGCCCGGTGGCCCTTGCGAAGTCGCGGACCTGCCGGGGATTGGCAATTACGACGGGCAGGCCGACGGCGGCCAGCGCCGCTGCAGCGTCGGTCTCGAAGCCGCCGGTGGCTTCCTGGACAATGAGAGTCGGCGTGAGTGTCTGGAGCCGCTCTACGAGGGTTGCGATACCCTCCAGGTCATTGGCCACTGTCCAGGACTCGGCCGGATCGATCAGGGCGACGTCGAGTTGGCTCTTGGCTACGTCGATACCGGCGAAGCAGTGCGAGTCCATGTCTCATTCCTTCGCGGAGGAGTGATCGTGCACACCCGGCCTTGCAGGATGCGGGCTTCACGGCCCTGGCAACTGTACGGGTTCTGACGATCGAGAGGGGTGCGACGCCCCAGCTAACGTACGGTCTGAGAGACCGAAGGCGAATCGGGCTGCCGCACCCCAGGTGAGTTACAATCTAAGGTAGACTCGACATACAAGGTGAAATAGGTCCTGACCCACGAAGACTGACTTCATGACCGTGATAAACCTTGGGCTTGGCCCGTCGGAAGAACTCCGCAAGATCCTCCTGCGCCAGGAACGGCTCCTCAAGGAGATTTCCGCGCCGACCGCCGCGCTCGCCGACGCTCTCGCATTCCGCGATCGCGTGGGCGATCTCGGTGACTATGCCCGCAGAATTGGCCGGGCCCTCGACTTCGTGGACCTACGACCCTTCGAGCAATCCGGACTTGATGAACTGAAGCGAATAGGGGAACGACTCCAGGATGTGGCCACGGCGCTAAAGCCCATGGATGCCGAGATCCCGACAACCGGCCTCTTGGGCTTGCCCGTTGACTTTGCCCGTCTCGCTGAGAATGAACGCCTGTCACGCGTCTTCGCCGACGCCGGATATCAGGGCCTATTTGCTGACATTGCATATCGGTTCCAAAAGCGCTCTGATAGTCAGCCTGATAGGCCTCTCGGCTTGAGCGAAGTGTTGGAAGTTACGGCCGCGGAACTGTCTCATGTGCCCGAGGCAGCCGCTCGCAGCTTCGACCCGATCAGCCTCCTTTCTAGTGAATCCACCAGAACATTCGCATCGCGGCAGAAGGGACATTGGAAATCCACAAATTCAACAACGACAGCCGCTGCGTTCGCCGGACCCATTCTCGCACCTGTTTCCACCACGGCATGCCATTCGTCGGTAGGTACCTTCACGATCTGTTCGCTTTCCTGCCCGCCAAGACCCGACAGGTACGCGACAGCGACCGCTACGGCCGCAGCTGCCATGATGAGCGTCGCCCCCGCCTCGACATAGTCCGACACCTGCCTCCTCATGGCATCCCCTCCTGTGGTGCACAAGGATCCACCAGAAATCTGACTTCAACCGTCCTGCTGATTACCATTGGAATAGGCGCGCCAATACTCGACCACCAGCCTCCACCGGCATCTGAAGGCTTTACGGTGCGCTCGCTGAAGAACACCGGTTCGCTGTTCGTTTGACATCAGCTGCCGTGTCGGTCGAGCGGATAGCGCCTCACGTACTCCACACCGAGCGTATCGACCCAGCGGCCGAGGATATAGTCCGGTTCGATCTGATGGACCTCAAGGCCACTCGGAAGTTCAACGACGCCCCGGGCCCGACCCCGCGGATCGAATACCAACCATTCCGCAGTGCGTGGCGTTCCGACTCGGAATAGCTCCGCCCAATACCAGCCTGCGCGGTTTACCTGCAGGGATTGGAACGCTGGGAGGACATCGGGCAAACCCATCATCTCGAACATGACTCTCGCGTCTGGAGCTGCCTGTACGTAGCGGTCCAAAGCGTCGTCGGGATCGCCACGTGCTGGGGCGTCTACACGAAAGACCGCGATGAGCCGCCCTACGCTATTGAACTGGCGCAACTCGAACCGTGGGGAACCTTCGATGACCGGCCCGTCCGGCCCCACCGCTGCCACGCCTTTCTGATCAAACGGGCCGTCAACGAGGAGCGATGGACGACCCGGTTCGTGGTATTTCAGCATTCGAAGGGTATGCGCGGCGAGCGTGTCGTCGCCGGTGCCGTCCACCTCCACCCAGCGGCTGAGCAGCAAGGTTGATCCGGGATCCATTCAATCGAGGCCGAACAATGAATCGCACGTTGTTGTTGACTTGGTCAAGCCGGTTCCTCCACACGCGAACGCCCGCCTCGTCACCCGCCAGTGTTGCCACGAGCAGCTCTGTATCTCCCGATGCAATATCGTCACGGCCAATAAGTGACTGCAGCAATGCGAACGACCCGGGCACGCTGGAGTTACAAACATGAGAATGGCATTGCCATTGGGCGGAGGACGCCAACTGCCATGCCTTGAAACGCAGACTTGGTGTCAATTCTGGCAACTCCATGGTGGAGGCGTCCGCAGGGAAGTGACGGCTGAGCGAACTGTTTCAAGGAGCCCTCCGTGAAACGACGGGTGTTCCAATGAAACACCCGCGAGGGGCCCTATGCAGGAAGAAGATCCGCATAGGATCAGGACTTGAGCATTCGGCATGGTTCATGCCAGTTGTCTGTCCCACTGAGTCTATCTCTGGTCGGAGGAGTTTCATGACAAGAAGAGGCGGTCGAGCGCTCCCTGCAATCCTGCTCACGACCATCGTCGTGTTTCTCGCTGCGGCATGCGAGACGGACGTCGTCGACCCAGCCCCTGGCCTGGACGCGCCGGCCGCCCAGTTCGCCAGGGGTGGCAAGAAGAAAGATCCACCGCCGCCGGAGCCCGAGCCCGACTACGTGTGGTACGTAGAGGTGGTCAACTACGACTATGATCCGCTCTACCGCTTCGGGATCGACCAGGACGAAGTCCTGCTCCGCACCGACCCCACCGTGACGACCTGGGGTGAGGACTTTTGGGGATACTGGGACGAACCCTACACGAAGGTGGACAACAAGGTCATGTACACCATCGGACTGACCCACACGACGTACACGTTCGACCCTCTACCTGGTGGCGGCTTCGACGTGAGCAGGAGGCTCATCCGGCAGCCCTACCCCATCGGGACGCCAGACACCACGTTCACCCACGTGGGCATATTCGAGCGGGAAGGTTGATGGCCTGGCCGCGCGCCGAGACGAACGCGCCGTCCACCGCTCGAGGCGATGATTCCGGGAGGGTTCGCGACACACCCATCCCGTGACACGAAGGTCCTGCAGGCCATGAATGCCTGCAGGACATCGCCTTTCCTCAGGCTGGCCAACGGACTCGAACCCCAACCTGCTACATACGAGACAACTGCTCCGCCAATCGAGCTACGCCAGAAAGTGCCTTCAAGACGAGCGTTATTTGAAATGTGAGGAGGGTTCGGCGGCCGGACGCGAACTCACTCGACGCAGCCCGCGGCCTGATCAACGAGCCCTCCACAACTGGTTTCCGCGATCGATGTCCGGGAACGCGCCGGCGGCGTCGATCTCGACCTTCATGACGGCCGAGCCGCCGCCCACGTGCGCCACGTAGCGACGAGCGCCCTTCAGCCATACGTCGACCGGCACGTCGACGCGCTCGGTCGAGCCGTTCGCGCGGGTCACGGTCAACGGCACGGGCATGGGCGCGAGGCCGCGGTCCTCGATCGTGATCGCATAACCCTGTGCGTCCTGCTCGACGGACGCGATGGCCTGGTCCAGCGGCCACGCCTGATAGAACCAGGTCTGCCAGAACCAGCCCAGGTCCTGTCCGGCGACATCGTTCACGGTGTTGAAGAAGTCGTACGGGTACGGGTGTCGCCCGAGCCAGCGCCGGCCATACTCGCGCAGCGCCCGGTGAAACGTCTCCTCGCCCAGCACGCCGCGCAGCGCGACCAGTGCCTGCGCCGTCTTGTCGTAGTACATGATGAAGTAGAGATCCTGCGGGTACAGGTCGCCCGGCCACATCAGGATGTTGTCGTGCCCAGCGCGCGCGGCCCGCGTGTACAGCATGCGCTGGCCGGTCTCCGAGTCGTTGGGCCGGCCGCCGGTGCGCGGCTCGCCGTACAGTGGCTTCATGGCCTGGGCGACGTCGAACTGAGTGAGGCCCTCGTCCATCCACGGGTACCGCTTCTCGTTCGAGCCGACCATCATGGGGAACCACATGTGACCGGTCTCGTGCATCAGGTCGCCGGCCAGCGACAGAGTGTCCGCCCACGGCGCCATCAGCGTCATCATGGGATACTCCATGCCGCCGCTCGTCAGCACGCCCTCCATGCTCGTCATCTTCGGCCACGGATACGGCCACAGGTATTTCGACAGCTGTTCGATCGCGTCCCGCGTGAAGCGCGCGCCGCCTTTCTGCCAGGCGGCCGCCGGCGCGTGTATGCGATAGAAGCTGCGGATGTCGACCGTGTCCGGCGCGTCGCCGGCGCCACGGTCGACGAGGGCGCGCGTCGCGTCCCACGCGTATTCGTCGCTTGCGCCCCATGCCAGGTCCCGGATGTCGTGAGCCGTGAAATGCCACGTGGCGGTGGGGCCGCCCGGCGCGAACACGGTCGCCGCGTCGTCGCCTCCGGGCGTCAGGATGCGTACGACGTCCCCGGTCCGGCGCGCGCCGGCGAGCCTGTCGAGTGTGGAGGCTGACAGCACCTCGGTGGGGTTCTCGAGTGTGCCCGTCGCATCGACTGCCCAGCCATGCGGCACGGTGAGGCGGACATCGTAGTCGGCCGGATCCATGTAGAACTCGGCACCCAGCAGGTACTGATCCGCAACCCAGCCGTGGACGTCGTCGTAGACCGCGACCTGCGGATACCAGTAGCCCATGAAGAACACATTGCCGGCCCGGCCTTCCCGTCCGTCGGACGGCGTCTCCGGCACCTCGTACGACCATGCGAAGCGCAGTTGCGCGCTGTCGTGCGGCGCCAGTGGCGAGCGCAGCCTGATCCACAGCACCGTGCCGTCGACCAGGTAGCCATCCGCGGTGGCACTGCGGCGTCGCGTATTCGTGATCGGCGAAGCCGTGACGCCGCGGTTGAGCGGCTCGAGCATGTGCCCGTTCGCTGCCACTTCCGTGAGGTCCACGCCGCCCGTGATGGTCGTCGCGTTCACGCGCCGGTTGCCCGCCCGGAACGCGTTCTGCCTGAGGTGGACGGCAATGCGATCCAGCGTGTCGGGCGAGTTGTTGAGGTAGACCACGGTCTCGGTCCCGGACACGGTGGCGCTCGCGGGGTCGAGCCGGGCGACGATGTCGTATCTGGCACGTTGCACGCGGTTGCCCGCACCGGGTCGGCCCGTGCGCGTGCGGGTGCCGCGTTCGACGGCGCGCGTGAACTCGGGGATCTCGAAGACGGGACCGGGCAGTGGCCGCGCGTCCTGCGCGGTGGGTGAGGGCGCCAGTGGCGGCACGGGCCGTGTCTGCGCTGCGGCGCCGGAGGCGAGGACGGGCATCGCCAGCAGGAGGGCGGGTACGGTGATCTTCACGGTGGTCTCCGCGTCAGCGCTTTCTCGAAAGGCGACATCGCAATGTTCCTCGCCGCGCGCGCGGGCGCAAACTCTTCCTTGCCGGGCGAGGTCCAGTCCTGGCCGGGGCTTGCCCGGCCGCATGCAGGGATTCCCCCGATACCAACCCCCGGAGGACAGCCGATGAAGGCCTCACTCGTGTCGATCCTGGTAGTGGCGTGCGTCGTACCGGCCAGCTCGAACTGCAATGTTGGACGGTCGTGGGACGAGCAATGCTGCAGATCGCGCGGTATCGTTGGATCCAGCATCGGCACAGGCCTGAGTCTCGTCCTCACCCGGAGTTCCAGGCGGACCGTTCTCCCGCCGGGACACGCCCCCGACTCCTCGCCCTTTCGCTCGGGATCTAGATCGCCGTAGTTTCAGAATGGGTTCCGGTCCGGCATTCACAGGGCATTACCGGGCTGTTGGCATCAATGGCGACATGGAGACCGCAATGAACCGCAGATTCACAGTTTCCGCGGTCGCCTTCGCCGTCCTGTTTTCGTTTGACGCGCAGGCGCACGCCCAGATCAGTCCGGGGCTGCACGTGGCGCGCGCGGTCGACTCGTTCGACGGGGTGAACGGTGTGGGCGGGAGCGTCCAGTTGAGCCTGCCGGGCGTTCCGCTCGATCTCTTCGTCGCGGGCGAGTACTTCTTTCCGGATTGCGACGGCTGCTCGTTCTGGGGCGGCTCTGCGGATGTCCATTTCACTCTGCCCGTTCCCGTGCTCACACCCTACGGCGCCGCCGGGCTGGTGATGCGCAACACCGACGCATCGGACACGAGCGTACGCACCGGCGGGCTGGGGCTCGGCGCGGGTCTGAACCTGAACGGGTTCGTGGTGGGCGGCTACGCCGAAGGGCGCTACGAGTTCATGGACG
>Ga0210096_1000595_pt1 | contig 12286 bp, 12 predicted proteins | sample China_Galinas_PW_4_FD_184864 | JGI IMG/M metagenome (GOLD analysis project Ga0210096, IMG submission 184864) | Wetland microbial communities from San Francisco Bay, California, USA, that impact long-term carbon sequestration - China_Galinas_PWA_D2... | ecosystem: Environmental > Aquatic > Marine... | reverse complement strand
TCTTTGACGGCGACGGATTTTAGCATCATTCCTCCGCGGATATGGCGCACAGGTTCAGGAAACTAAGGCGATTGCCGGTAAATGACATACCGGATTGCGCCGGATTTTCGTTCGTCATCTAGGCGCGACATCAGGCGCATAGTCGAACTATGTCACTGTTGTCGCAACACTGAAGGACGGACGAAAAAGACAAGCAGGATGGTATGTCATTTGACAGAAATCGCCTAAGGGATTCTCCGAGGGCGGGAGTACGCCACGGTGATGACATCCTATCAGGCCAGAGTGTGAGGTGCTCAGCATCGGCGGAGTCAAAAATGGCGCGAGTCCGCCTTTTCCCGCTCGGGACAGGGACCATCGCAGGCCGTGCACCGGCTGCCGAGTCCCTTGATTCCCTGCAAGCCCCCGCAGCTCCCCTTTATCGGCGGCCGTCCGGCAAGTATCCCCACCCCCAGCCCCAGCATGGCCAGCAGGAATATCAGTAAGCTCATCAGAAACAGCGTCATTCGATCAGCGTCCACCTACCCCGAAGTCGTCAAGAAGGATGTTATCTTCTTCCACGCCCAGTTCCTCGAGCATGTGAATCACGGCGGAGTTCATCATGGGGGGGCCGCAAAGATAGTATTCGCATTCCTCCGGGGCCGGGTGATCCTTGAGATACTCCTCGTACAGCGTGGTGTGGATGAACCCGGTGTGACCGGTCCAGTTGTCTTCAGGCAGAGGGTCCGACAGGGCGACGGACCAGCTGAAGTTCTCGTTCTCCTCCTGCAGCCGTTCAAAATCCTCCATATAGAACATCTCCCGCCGGCTGCGCGCCCCGTACCAGTAGGTCATCTTGCGCCTCGTACGCAGGCGCTTCAGCTGGTCGAAGATGTGTGACCGCATCGGTGCCATGCCTGCGCCGCCGCCTACGAATACCATTTCATTGTCCGTATCCTTGGCGAAGAACTCGCCGAAGGGCCCCGAAACCATGACCTTGTCGCCGGGTTTCAGGTTAAATATATAAGAGGACATGATCCCGGGCGGTGTTGAGGGAGGCGCAATGGAGGGCGGGGTGGCAATCCGCACATTGAGCATCACGATGTCGTTCTCACCGGGATAATTCGCCATGGAATAGGCGCGACTCACTGGCGTCTTGACCACCGACTCGTAACGCCAGAGGTTGTAACGGTCCCATTCGTCACGGAATTCCGGCTCGATGTCGAAGTCGCTGAACTTAAGACGATGGGGCGGGCACTCGATCTCCACGTAGCCGCCGGCACGGAAATTGATGGTCTCCCCAGGTTGCAGCTCCAGCACCAGTTCCTTAATGAAGGTGGCCACATTTCTGTTGGAACGGACGGTGCATTCCCATGTCTTGACGCCGAATATTTCCCGGGGCACCTGCACATTGAGATCGTGTCTCACGGTCACCTGACAGGAAAGCCGGTCACCTTCGGCCGCCTCTCGTTTGGTGATATGCGTCGCTTCCGTGGGGAGAAGTGGATCGTCGATGCCTAGCACCTTGACCCGGCATTGACCGCATGTGCCGCCACCACCGCAGGCCGTCGAGACGTACAGACCCCCGTTAGCGAGGGCGTCTGCGAGCTTCGCACCCGCCGCGGTTTCAAAGGACTTTTCACCATTCACCGTAATAGTTACGTTGCCAGTGATGACCAGCCACGCACGCGCCATGAGGATGACGCACACCAGAATCAGCACGATGGTCGTAAACATGCCCACGCCCATGGCGATCTCAACCATGAGGAATCCCTCCGGCCAAGCGGTACATCACCCGGGTTGGGAGCGAAATGATCCACTGCGGTATCTTGTTCATACGGGTTAGGCGATTGCCGGAAAACGGCATACCAGATTGCGCCGGGTGAACTGCGAAGCAGTGAACGGCTTGGGCAGGAAGCCCAAGACCGGTGCCCAAGTAAAGCAAGGAGAGCGCCGCGCCGGGATCGTTCGTCACCAAGGCGCGACGACAGGCGCATAGTCGAACTATGCAACGGTTGTCGCAACACAGGGGACGGACGAAAAGACAAGCAGGATGGTATGTCATTTGACAGAAATCGCCTTAGATCTGCATCCCCGAAAAGGCCATGAAGCCCAGGGACATGAGACCGGCACTGATAAATGTGATCCCGAGGCCCTGCAGGCCATCGGGTACATCGCTGTACTTGAGCTTCTCGCGAATCCCGGCAAGGAGGGTGATAGCCAGCGCCCAGCCTACCCCGGAGCCCAACCCGAACACCACGCTCTCTCCGAAGGCATAATCCCGCTCCACCATGAACAGCGATCCGCCGAGGATGGCGCAGTTGACGGTAATCAGCGGCAGAAAGATACCCAGGGCGTGATAGAGAAGGGGGAAATAACGGTCCAGGATCATCTCCAGGATTTGCACCATCGCGGCAATCACCCCGATGTAGGTGATGAAACCGAGGAAGCTAAGGTCCACGTCCGGCAGGCCCGCCCAGGAGAAGGCGCCTTCCTGGAGGACGTGGTGAAATATCAGATTATTGACGGGTACGGTGATGGTCTGTATCACGATCACCGCCGCGCCGAGTCCCATGGCGGTCTCGATCTGCTTGGAGATGGCCAGGAACGTGCACATACCCAGAAAAAATGTGAGGGCAAGGTTCTCGACAAAAACGGCATTGATCAACAGGCTGAGATAGCCTTCCATCACAGCACCTCGGTCCGGTGTACCTGGCGAATCAGATATTGCGGCTTCTCGATCTGTTCGGGCTTCCAGCTGCGCACTGCCCAGATGAGCAGGCCAATGATGACGAACGCGGCGGGCGCCAAGAGCATCAGGCCGTTGGGTTCATACCAGCCCCCCTCTCTCACCAAGGGCAGAAACTGATAACCGAGCAGCTTGCCGGTACCCAACAACTCCCTCAGGGTCCCAACCGTCATCAGGATAAGGCTAAAACCCAGTCCATGCCCGACACCGTCCAGAAAGCTGGGGAGCACCGGGTTCTTCGAAGCGAAAGCCTCGGCGCGCCCCAGCACGATACAGTTGGTGATGATTAGGCCGACGAATACCGAAAGCTGCTTGCTCAGCTCATAGGCGTAGGCTTTAAGCAGCTGGTCGACGACGATCACCAGGGAGGCGATGATGGTCATGTAGACGATGATACGAATGTTGGTGGGTACGTAGTGGCGAATCGCGCTGACGAATACGTTCGACAAGGCCAGCACCGAGGTCAGGGCCGCGGCCATCACCAGGGACGTGGCCAGGGAGGTGGTGACCGCGAGCGTGGGGCAGATACCCAGGATCTGCAGGATCACAGGGTTGTTTTTTACCAGCGGGTCCAGGAGGATGCGTTCTGCTTCTGCCTGCTGCATGATTAACTCCTTTCTGCACGATTTTTTGCCAGGAAGCTTGCGAAACCCTCTTCACCCAGCCAGTAACGAATGAGGTTCGTAACACCCCGGCTGGTCATGGTGGCCCCCGCAAGGCCATCCACCTGATAACGGGCCTCAGGGCTGTCACGATCCACGACGCCCTTGACCACGGCGAGGCGCACCTGGCCGTTTTCGTCATAGACAAGCTTGTTTTGCCACTTGTCCAGCCAGACCGGGTTGTCCACCTCGCCGCCGAGGCCCGGGGTCTCGCCATGTTCGTAAACGCGCATCCCCTGGACCGTATTGCCGTCACGAGACAGCGCGATGAAGCCGTAAAGGGTGGAGTACAGACCGTAGCCGTGCACCGGCAGGATGACCGAGCGGAGTCCGGTGCTGTCGCGCACCAGGTAGACCGGCACGTCCTTCGCCCGCCGTCTGATCTTGGCAACGTCCTTGTCACGCGGTATGGCGACACCCGTGTCTGGTGCCTTCGCCGCCTTGTACTGGTCATATGCCGTGGCGTCGACACCTTCGACATACTCACCGCTGGCAAGGTCGACCAATCGTATCTCCACCTGCTCGAACAGCGAGTCGATGTCCTCGTCTTCCCGATACAGACCTGCGGCCAGAAGGATGTTGCGCTTCCTTTCCAGGGTCTTGTTGGCCTCCTGTAGTGGCCGCAGGGCCACTGCAGCAGTGGAAACGATGATCGAGCAGACGACGCACAGGGACACCGCCACCAGCAGGATCTTGCCCATACTGTCGTTGGCTCGCTGCGGTGCCGAGTTCGTTTCATCAGGCACTGCGGCGGACCCTCCTGCGGATGTGCACCCGGATCACGAGGTAATCGATCAACGGTGCGAACACGTTGGCGAACAGAATGGCGAGCATGATGCCCTCCGGAAAGGCGGGATTGGCAACCCGGATCAGAACGGTCATGAATCCGATCAGCAGCCCGAATATCCAGCGCCCGGCATCGGTCATCGCCGCCGACACCGGATCGGTCGCCATGAAGACCATGCCAAAGGCGAAACCGCCCAGCACCAGATGCCAGTACCACGGCATCCCGGCCATGGGCTGTTGACCCGCCACATTGAACATCAGGGAAGTGCCTACCATCCCCAGAAACACGCCCGCCATGATGCGCCACGAAGCGACGCGAGTGAAGACAAGGAACATGGCACCGAACAGGCATGCGAGGGTAGAGGTTGCGCCGATGGAGCCCTGCACCTGGCCTAGAAACGCCTGCGCCCAGGTAATATTGACCTCGGCAAGCGCCGGCATGCCACCTTCCCCGGCCAGCGCAAGCGCCGTCGCACCACTGAAACCGTCCACCGCAGTCCAGACGTCTCCCGACATCTGGGCGGGATAGGCAAAAAACAGGAACGCCCGCCCTGTGAGTGCCGGGTTGAGGAAGTTCTTGCCCGTGCCGCCGAATACTTCCTTGCCGACGACCACCCCGAAGGAGATGCCCACGGCCACCTGCCAGAGTGGTATGGTCGGGGGCAAGGTGAGGGTAAACAGCATGGAGGTGACCAGAAACCCCTCGTTGATCTCGTGATTCCTAACCCCCGCGAACAGTGCTTCCCAAAAGCCGCCGACGGCCAAGGTGACGACGTAGATCGGCAAGAAATACAGAAAACCGTGCCAGAAACACGCCCAGACGCTATCCGGGGCATAACCGATGCCGAGCGCCCCCAGCAATGCGCCCCGCCAACCGCCCGTGGACTCCACCCCCATCGCCAGCATGGCCGTATTGGCCTGGTAACCGATGTTGTACATCCCCACCAAGGCACAGGGTGTCACGGCCAGCACGACAAAGATCATCAGGCGCTTGAGGTCGAGGCCATCGCGCACGTGGGGCGAACTCCGAGTCACATCGGCCGGCGTGTACAGCAACGTATCGACCATCTCGTAGAGGGCGTTGAAATTCTGGAACTGGCCGCCTTTCGCGAAGAGCGGGTGGATTCGGTCCAGATAACGGCGCAATCGCTGCATCAGCCTTCCTTTTCGATTTGCGTGAGAGTAGCCCTGAGAACCGGGCCGTACTCATACTTGCTCGGGTCCACAAAACTGCACAGAGCGAGGTCCTCCTCGTCCAGCTCGAGGCAACCAAGGGCCTGGGCCATGTCTGTGTCACCAACGACCAGTGCTCGCAGCAGCTGGGTAGGCAGGATGTCCAGCGGCATGACCTGCTGATATGCCTCGACGGGTATCATGGCCCTGGGACTGCCGTTCTGCGAGGTGGTAAGGGGAAACCGCCGGCCCTTTGCGAGGCGCGACAGAAACACATTGGTTGCCGAGAAACTATTGACGCCGGGCGCCAACCAGCCGAGAAACTCCCGCGCTCGGCCTTCGGCCAGGGCGCAAAGCTGCAGGTGGTAGCGCCCGAGATAGCCCACCGTTCCCGCCGCCCGGCGCCCGGACAGGATCGAGCCCGAGACCACCCGGCAATCCAGGTCATACAACTCGCTCTCCAGGAGGTCCTGGACGTTGGTACCGATTCGGGTTCGGACCAGTCTGGGTCTTTTTACAACGGGTCCCGCCAGGGAGATGATACGTTCCACGGGCAACTGACCAGTGGTAAACAGATGGCCGATGGCGATGACGTCCTGGTAGTTCAGGTGCCAGACCGTACGCCCTGCGCCAACGGGCGCCAGAAAATGGATGTGGGTACCCACCAGGCCGGCGGGATGAGGGCCGGAGAACGTGGCCATCTGCACGGCGGGGCCGTTGGCTGTCGGGATATCCGCCTCCGGGGCCTTGCAGACGTAGACCCTGCCCTCAGTGAGCTTGGCGATCACGGTCAGGCCACTCAGAAATTCACGCCGGTAGCGGTCGAGGATGACCTCGGGCCTGGCGGCCAAAGGATTGCTGTCCATGGCCAGGACGAAGATGGCGTCGGGGCGGGAGTCGGGTGCTGGGACCTTGCTGTACGGGCGCGTGCGCAGCGCCGTCCACAGACCGGATTCAAGCAGGTTATCCTTGACCTGGTCGGCGCTCATTCCCGGCAGTTCCACGGGATCGTAGGCGGCAAAGGTTCGCTGCGCGTCTCCCTCCAGCCGGATCACCACGGACTCGAGCGATCGTCTGGGACCCCGGTTGATCTCCGTCACGGTGCCACTGCCCGGAGAGGTGTAGGAAACGCCGGGCATGCTTCTGTCCGTGAACAGCACTTGCCCGAGTGCCACCTGCTCACCCGGCTCGACCGCAACAGACGGCTTCAGCCCGATGTAATCGCGGCCCATGAGCGCCACCGAGCCCACTGTCGGACCCTCGTGGATGACCTGCTCAGGCTCCCCCTCGATGGGGATGTCCAGGCCTTTCTTGAGTTTTAACACCATACCCTCGCCTGCTTGGCACCAGATGGCTCAGACAGGGCCCGACAGGGCTTATTGTCTGATGGTCGGTTGAAAATGGGGAAAAGTGAGGCTTGGAGAGTGGCGGAGATAGATATGATAGGCGATACCTTAGGCGATTGCCGGAAAATGGCATACCAGATCGCAACGGATTTTCGTTCATCATCAAGGCGCGACAACAGGCGCATAGTCGAACTCTGTCACTGTTGTCGCAACACAGAGGACGGACGAAAAGACAAGCAGGATGGTATGTCATTTGACAGAAATCGCCTTAGGACCATACGAGCAAGCCCTGCAAAGGGTCAAAGGGCTGTTGTATCGCGTGGAAACCGACCTGCCCTAACCGAACGCCATGACACTTGCCACTTGCGACCTCTCGGGCCGCCCGTCTGCGCGCAGGGTCCTATTGCGTGGACTCGACGCTCGGGACCTCTTGTTCTACATCAACCTCGGCAATCGGCTGCCATGGTCTCGCATGGACGATTGGCTTACCTTTCATATGACATTTAATACAGTTGTCAGATTCACCGACTGGATGATCCTCATCGACCAAGCCACCAGAGTGGCATTCACGGCACACGGCTGAATTGGTACTCAGCATACGCTTCCAAACACTGTGAGCCATTGGCAATCTATCCCGGTCAAATACTTCCGGCGTTGGGTACGTCCCAAGCAAGTGATGATAAACATCCTTGACAGCCAATGTTTTCGCTTTCAAATAACCGATGCTATCCGTGGCGTCGTGAACCGGTGGTAGATGGCAATCTTGGCATTCTGTCATGATTCCAGCGTCATTGCTGTAGTGCTTGGATTTCTTGTACTCATCATACACGCCTTCCATTTCATGGCACGAAACACAAAAAGAATCTGTTGATGTTGCATGGATCACACCGACTGTACCAGCGAACCCCACCAGCAGTAAGGCCGAAAGGCCAAGGATCAATATCAGGATCGGCGTTCGGTTTTTGAGTTGTTCCAGTAACTGCCACGAATTCCGAAATCGGTGATGTAGACTGGCCATTCCTACTCATCCTTACAGGAGGTTGCGTCTCTTTGCTGTTTCAATATGGAGCTTTAACCACTGCCACCGTTCCCCCCATGTTGGCTTTTCATACTGAAAGACCGGGTTGCCCCTTCGATCCGTACCCTTTCGATCATACCGGCGAGACCCTTTGCAGATATCACAAGATGACCGACGAAACCACGAATTCCGACTCCAGTCAGACACCCACCCACAAGCCGGGCAATACCCAAACAGCACCCGAATGAACCCCTGCACGGCTTTGAAAAATACATACATACTGTTTCACCCTAGCCCATCACTGACACCGGAATCCGCTGGAAGCTTTGTCCAAACAAGAAAAGTCTATCTTAGGGCACTGTCTCAATTTCGGGGTCCTCTTTAGTGCTCTCGTGGCATTGGAAACAATCTATGGAGACGGCTGTATAGCGATGACAACTTTCGCAGAATTGTCCTTTGGCGTCGACCGGAAGATACGTACCGGATTCGTCCCGCGTGGCGTGACACCCGACGCACTCCGCCAGGCTGTACCGCTCGGTGCGGATACCCCCTTGCTCGGCTTCATCACTTTGAGGAAGGATGAACTCGAAGTGCCGCTCGCGCATCACCTCGGTTGGCTTCACGCACTGCTCACCCTTGGCCTTCACGATGGTAGGCCTGGGCGTCCAACCTTCAGCGCCGGCCGGCAAGCTGACCATCACCGCGACTGCCGCCAGCACCACATACAGAAGTGACTGCCTCATAAGGTTCACCGCCCCTACTGTTACACGCCCATACCATCTGAATGTAACCAGTCGAACGCTTGTCGGACTGGTCGCCCTCAAAAAGCTTATCTCCCCCTGCGCCTCCACTCGCTGTCGCCGTCCATTATAGCGACGATAAGTGCGCATTTGCTTCCAACCCTTCAGTGCTGATTGCCACGATCTCCCTCCAGCGTCTCTTTCAGGGTTGGAGCCTGTTTTGGTCTTAACCTTGCTTGTCCAGAATGATCGCGCTGCTCACCAGCTGGTGTACGCTCACGATCATATCCTTACCAAAACCGTAGTAAGGGAAGATCTTCGTGAATTGACTCTTGCAGATGGCACACATGTTCGCCATGTGGGTCACACCATGGTTGTCCGCCACCTGCTTCACGGCCTGCATGCGCGGCATGGCGCCTTTGACCCGCACCTCCATGATCTCATCGGTCAATAGTCCACCACCGGCGCCGCAACAGAAGGTGGCGTCGTAGAGGGTATCCGGCGACATTTCCACGAAATGATTACAGGTCGCCTTGATGATCTCGCGGGGGATGGTGAACTGACCGCCGGGCATGTCTCCCAAACGGCTGGCGCGCGCCACGTTGCAGGAGTCGTGGAAGGTCAGGACCATATGGTCATTCTGTGACTTGTCGAACTTCAACACCCCGCGCTTCATGAGGTCATAGGTGATTTCACAGATGTGCTGGGGCACCGGGTATCGGGGATCGAGAAAATCAAAAGGACCTGCCAGCGTGTTCAGAGAGCTGTATGCCACGCGCCAGGCATGGCCGCACTCGCCGAAGACGATTCTTTTGACGCCGAGGTCCAGGGCCGCCTTGCGTACGCGCCTGGACAACTCCCGCGTGTTGTTGTAGCTGCCGATGAACAGGCCAAAATTGCCTCCCTCGGCGGCGTAGGAGCTGAACGTCCAGCTTATGCCCGCCTGGTGGAGCACCTTGCCATAACCGATCAGGCCATCGACATGGGGCTCGGCAAAGAAATCCGCCGAGGGTACCACCAGAAGCACCTCGGCCCCCTTCTCGTCTATCGGAAAGCGAACCTTGACGCCGGATTCCTCCTCGACATCCTCTTCCAGGCTTTCCAGGGTATCCGCAATCGCCCTTCCCGACAGACCCAGATTGTTGCCGATCGTCAGGGCCTTACCGATGACCTCGTTCGCGTACTTCTGCCCCTTGCCCACCGAGTTCAAGATCTCGCGGCCAGCCATTGCGAACTCGGCGGTGTCGATACCGAACGGGCAGAACACAGAGCACCGACGGCACTCGGTACACTGATGAAAGTAGTTGTACCACTCGTCCAGGACCTCCTGGGTCATGTCCCGGGCACCCACCAGTTTCGGGAACCACTTGCCTGCCCGCGTGTAGTAGCGTCGGTAAACGCTGCGTAGCAGCTCCTGGCGCCCCACCGGCATGTTCTTCGGATCTGCGGTGCCCAGGTAGAAATGGCATTTGTCGGTGCAGACGCCACACCTCACACAGGCATCCAGAAAGACCTGCAGGCCTCGGTACTTTCCTTTCAGCTCGCCGAGCTTATCAATCGCCACCTGCTCCCAGTTGTCCACCAGCTCACCGGGGTACCCGAGGGGTTCCTGGAGTTCGGGGTCCGCCACATGCGGCGCACTGTGGGACATGGCGTCTGTTACGAGCTTGGGTACGACCCGTTTCCCTGTAAGTTCAGGTATCTCGAAATCAGCCATTTGCGGTTCCTGCTCTCACTCGTAGCCTAAGACCTAAATGCAATCAATCGAGCTGCGCGTTACTTGTCGGAAGATTCGAGCTCCGCCGCCCACGGCGCGAGGTGGCGCCGCTCCCGCGCGTTATCCACCTGGTTGCGTGTCGGACTGAAGAATACGCCCGGTGCGTGCAGCAGTTTGCTGAACGGGAATACGATCATCAGCAGGAGGACCAGCAGCAGATGCGCAAGCAGCGCGACATCCACCGGTAGGGTTTGGAGGTGTCCCCAATCGAAGCGCATCCACCCCAGGAAAAATTCCTTAACGGCTACGACGTCGGTGTGAGTGACATTACTGATTATCAGACCGCTGCCGACGATACCCATCAGCAGGGCCAGCATGAGGTGGTCTGAAGGCAGGGAGATATAGCGCATGCGATCGACCAGCAGACGACGCATCCAAAGCCCGGCCAGCCCCCCGACCATCGCAAGGGCCCCGTATTTACCGAAGGGCTGAAGCAGGACGACCCACCCCCATACGGGCTCGGTAACATAACGCAGGTGACAGGCGAGCACCAGAAAAAGGCCCAGGTGAAACATCCAGCCGAAGGTCCAAGTCCACTTGTTTGCACGGAACAGGCTTTCGAAAAAGACTAGCTCGCGCCCCATACGGACCACCACGCCGGTTCGTGTGACGGGCGCGGGTGTGGTGGGAATCTTCAGCGGAGTGGGGGCGCGCCAGTACTCGCGTATCTTGTAAACCAACCCGGCCAACAGAATCGCGGTTGCGACATAAAACAGCAGCGCGAAAAGACCTGTTATGAAACCCATGGGCTTCTGGACCTCCAAAAAAAGGATCGCGGCATCTGACTAACCTCGCGGATTGCCTCGGCATTCCCGCGCGCCTAGTCAGGGACTAGCTAAACCAGGAAGCTGTCGGTCTATGAGGCCTCATTGCCATAACCTGTCTGTTTCAGCGCTCCATCGAAACGGGTAAAACTCACTCAACTAGCCAGGATTACTTGAGTCCTCTTTTGAGCCAATGACCTTCGGACAGTTCAGACCGACAGTGCCCTAGACGCAGCCGGTCGGCTTGGGCAAGCCGGCGTACTTACACGCCTGCACAGCCGGACCCTCGGGAAACAAATCATACACATATTTGCTGTTGCCCTTCTCCTTGCCCATCTTCTTGCCAATGGTCTTGTTCAACACCCGAATCGCCGGAGCGGACTGGTACTCGTTATAATAGTCACGCAGTATGTTGAGAATCCCCCAGTGCTCTTCCGTGAGTTCTATTCCATCCTGCTTGGCCATAAAATCCGCAACCTCCGGTTCCCACTGGCTGATATCTTTTATGTAGCCTTCCACATCAGTTTCAAGCGTCTTACCACCTATTTCGATAGACATTTTTTGACTCCTCGGTCAACTATTTTTACTTTCCGTCGCTGATTAATCCAGGGGTGGATTTATCCGCGATTCTCTAATGAAATCTATGGTCTAGGGCAAGGCCCAGGTCGCGCTACCCGTATTGCAGCGATGTTTACCACCGTCTGCGGAGTGCGCTAGCTGAAGCCACCCCTGGTAGCTATCGCTGGGACAATCTAGGCGTTGCAGCGGAGTTAGACGCTTCCCCGCATCACCCGTCAGGAATATCCCCCGGCGGGCTCTGTTAGTTGCTATGTTGATCCAGCTTAGTCCAGGCACACCGTGATAGTCAATGATTCAAAAACCACAGTTTCACCCCTGTTTGTCGATGGGTGCGGCTGTTCTGAAACGACGCTCTGCAACGCAAGAATCATAGCTTAGCGAGGCGGTAGAGGCCAAGGGTTGAACAAGGGGCCTCTTTTGGGGGATGAAACTTCAGACACAGGGGAGGTGGAGACGCTGATCCATTGCGAAGGGATGGAATTGTTGCCTCACCCGATTCGGGGTATGCTGATCCAATGCGCCCAAGGTTGCAGCGCCTGCGTCGATGCCTGCCATGAGGAGAACGGAATCTCCAGCCGCGGTCGGCCGGCGACCGATCCACAGGGAATACACACCGTTAGGCTGCGCGACCGACAGACGGGCAGAGAGACCCGTATGCCTTGTGATGTGTTTCTTGGACGGACACCGAGTAGGGCCCCGGCAGGGAGGCACTTGCA
>Ga0210096_1000592_pt1 | contig 12333 bp, 14 predicted proteins | sample China_Galinas_PW_4_FD_184864 | JGI IMG/M metagenome (GOLD analysis project Ga0210096, IMG submission 184864) | Wetland microbial communities from San Francisco Bay, California, USA, that impact long-term carbon sequestration - China_Galinas_PWA_D2... | ecosystem: Environmental > Aquatic > Marine... | reverse complement strand
CCGCCCGCCCGAGCCGCAAGCCCGATGATGCCGTGAACGCGGTCCGTTCTCATGAGTGAGGGCCTCACTCGGATGCCGTGGCCCGGTCGGGTTCGACCTCGGCGACCGCTCCGTCCTCCGCTTCCGCGGTGGCAACGTCCGCAGCCTCCGCCGCGGACCCGGCAACGGGCTCCACGCCCGGCCGCTGCGGTGGCCCGCCCTCTTCCGGAGGTTCCTCCGGTTCGTCCCCTTCGGGCTTCAGCTTGAGGATATCAGCGGCCAGCTCGCGAGCTTCGGTGAGATCGTCCTCGGACGGTGCCGCGCCGTCCTCGCCCGAGCTGTCCTCGACTGTCAACGATTCAATGAGCTTGACGACCTCTTCGGCCTGCTCGGCGCTGAGACCGGGGATCCGAAGCAGGTCTTCCTTCTCCAGGTCGATGATGTCGAGAAAGCTAGTATATCCGGCCGTCTCGAGGGCCGCCAGAGTACCGAGCGGCAGATCGAGTTCGCGAAGCGGAAAGTCGGCGACCTCGTATTCGGGCTCGCCACCGCCGAACAGTGCCGCATCAGCGCCGCGCTCCAGCCATTCCCGACTGCCGTAGAGGTCGATCTGCCATCCGATCAACTGGCTCGCAAGACGCACGTTCTGGCCGTTCCGTCCGATCGCGAGCGACAACTGGTCTTCATCGACAATGGCCGTGATCACGCGACGCGCGGACTCACTGAGCACCTTGGCCACCCTGGCGGGCGCGAGTGCCCTGCGTGCGAAGATCTCGGGATCCGGGTGCCACGGAACGATGTCGATACGCTCGCCGCCCAGCTCTCCGACGACGGCCTGCACGCGCGCGCCCTTCAGCCCGACGCAGGCACCGACGGGATCGATCGAATCGTCGCGTGAATGCACCGCTACCTTGGTCCGGCCACCGACCTCGCGTGCGATCGCCTTGACCTCGACAATCCCCTGGTAGATCTCCGGTACCTCGAGCTTGAAGAGTGCCTCGACGAAGAGCGGATCCGCCCGGGACAGGACGAGGCGGGGCCCTTTCGGGGTCTCCTCCACCTTCTTGAGCACGGCACGAATCGACTCACCCTGCCGGAACCGCTCTCGTGGATTCTGCTCCTTCCACGGGATGATCGCCTCGGCATCGCGCGCCTTGTTCAGCATCACCACGATCTTGCCACGCTCGATCTGCTGCACTTCGCCGCTCAGCAGGTCACCAACCTTGCCGGCGAATTCCTCGCGGATCTTGTTCCGTTCACCTTCTCGCACGCGCTGGATGATCCGCTGCTTGGCAGCCATGACCGCGTTGCGGCCGAACTGCTCGAACTTGACCGGGATCTCGAGGACATCGCCGACTTCGAAGTCGGGGTCATCCCAGCGGGCCTCTTCGAGCAGGATCTCGCGGGCCGGATCCTCGACTTCGGCGACGACTTCCTTCAGCACCGTGATGTGGATGTCCCCCGCGTCCTCGTCGATCAGGATCTCACCCTCGACAGTCGGGCCATAGCGGCGCGCCAGCGCGGCCATGATCCCGTCCTTGATGAGATCGTGCAGATCGTCGCGGGACAGGTTCTTGTTCGCGATCATCTCGCGAAAGGCGGCCAGGATCTGCATCGCATTCCCCATTGGTGCTTCTCTCCGCCCTTCCGTCGTGCGGGTGCTGGACGTCACGGCCAGCGGAACACGAGGTGCGCACGCTCGATGTTCGACCGTGGCACGCGCACATCTTCACCATTGCCGAGCCGGACGACGATACACTCATCCGGTCCATCGCCGGTCAGGCCGATCAGCTGGCCCTCGACACGGCGGCTCCCGCCGGCTAAGGGCTCGTGGCCGAGCAACGCGACATCGCGGCCGGCGAAGTGCTCGAAATCCGCCCGCCGCACGAGCGGCCGTTCCACGCCGGGCGACGAGACTTCGAGCACGTATCGTTCACTCACGCGCGGGTCGGTGTCGAGCACGGCCTCGAGCTCACGACTCACGCGTGCACATTCCTCGAGCGTGATGCCGGCGCCGGGCTCGGCACGGGGCCGGTCGATCCGGAGTCTCAGGATCGGCCTGGCCTTCGAGCCGGCCCGTTCGAGCTCGACGAAGTCGTAGCCGAGCCGCGTGACCCGCTCTTCCAGTTCCCGGGCAATGCTGTCGTCATCGGCCATTGCTATCGTCGATAAAAAAAGTGGGGGTACGTCCCCCACTTCCTCGGCCTGTTCACAAGTCGGCCAACCCGCAACGTGTAAGGATAGCGGAGCTGACGCGACAGCGCAACCCCTTCCCGCTACGAAGCTTCGGTCACATCGGCAGTCCACTCGACCGCGATCGCACCGGCCAGGCTCTGCGCCGTCGGACACTTGTCGCGGTGCCGTGTGAGCGCCCGGTCGACGGCGTCCCTCGTGCCTGCTGGAATGCGCAGGCGGTAATGCACGTGTATGCCTGTCAGCCTGATGATACCGTCGATGACCTCGTTCGTGCCGTCGACGTCCGCCTCGATGTCCGTGGCGGCGAGTCTGATCCCGCGCACTGCCAGTGCGCCATTGAGGGTTCCCAGCATTCAGGCGCCGGTCGCGCCGACGACGAAGTCGACGGGCAGCGGCAGGTCGGGCTGGTCATCGAGGTGGAAGTGTCGCTTGATCGGACCATGTACGCCGGTCTCGAAGTGGGGGCCGGCTTCGAGAAGCACGCGACGGTGGGTTCCTTCGACGAGCGTGACTCGGGATTTCGATACGTAGAGGGGCTCGTTCACGGTCGTGCTCCTGTTGCGGGTTCGCGGTTCTGGCGATCGGATGAAGGTGTGAACCCCGCGCATTCGAGGACAGGCAGGCGCGGGTAGCGGCGGTATGCCGGGTCGGTACGTGACAATTCACACAGGATGAAGGTCGACGTCCTGCTGAGGACGTCCCTGCGATACCGGCAAGCGGCGCACAGGCCCGGCTCGATGCCGGGCATCAATTGGAACGGAGGCCGAGCACCGCCATCTGCCGGCCGGCTTCGCCGGCGCGGTGTGAGAAGAGCGGGCGATCATCGGCGCAGCGTGTGCACAGGGAGGAGATCGAGATGGCGGCAGCCGGCACACCGGCGGTGCGCGCGCGGGTGGCGCCGATCTCGCGCAGATCGACCGGCAAGGCCGTCGGCGGCTCGGCGAAGCCGAGGCGGCGGTGCACTTCCGGTCCGACCTCGTAGCACCTTCCGCAGATCGCGGGGCCGAAGTGCACGTGGAGTCGGGCGGTGTCGCCTGCGGCCGCGGCCGCCAGTCGGATCCCGGCCTCGATGATGCCGCCGGCGATGCCACGCCAACCCGCGTGCAGGAGTGTCACCGCGCGACCATTGGGATCGACGATCGACACGGGAACGCAATCGGCCACGGCGACGGCGAGGACGAGTCCATTCAAGGCCGTGTGGTGGCCATCATGATCATCGATGACGTTCAGGCCGCGGATCGGCGAATCGTGGATCCGGATGCTTGTGCCGTGCACCTGTCGTGCGTGCACGATTCCGGCGGCGTGACATGCCCTGCGGAGAATGCGCCACCGATCGATCGCGCGGCCGACGGGCTGAGCGCCGAACAGGCCGAGGTCGAAGTCGCCGGACGGACCTCTCCAGGTCGTGCCCTGGATCAGCCATGGCCAATGCTCCGCCCATCCGGGATGCACGAGCAACGGCACATCGACGGGCGCCTCGACTTCCCTCAGGAGGAGTCCGGTGGCGGCCGGCGGCGTCCGGGTCACTCGACCTCGAACCGGTAATCGCCGTCTGTCGGATCGTTCGACGCGGCCACGTTGTCCGGCCCGTCCTCCGGCGTGGGGTCGGCAGGTCCGGTGGAAGTGGACCCACCGCCCGGTGCCGTCCCGTCGGTCCGGCCGGATTCCGGACCGGAAGTCGGCCCCGGTTCCGCTCCCGCCGGATCGTCGCCACCCGGCTCCCATGGTGGCGTGCTCAGGGCGTCGACTCGCGAGACGAGCGCGTCGACGCGGGCGCGCAGCTCATCGAGTTCGCCGCGAATGACGAAGTCCGGCGGTCCGGTCGAGCCGGCCGCCGGATCCGGCGATTCCTGACCGCCTGGTTCCGGCTGCCCGGTCGCGCTTTCGCGCGCCGGCTTGCCGCCCGTGCGCAACTCGTCGAACGTCTCCTCGACGGCGTCCTTGATCGCGCCCAGTATCCCGAAGAGGGAACGGACGCCTTCGCGGACCACGTCACCGGGGTCCTGCCTCTTTTCGCCTTCCGTGCTCATGGTCTCCGCCCGATCCGCTCAGTCTTCGCGTGTGATGCGTGCGCCGAGCCGGCGCAGCCGGTCATCAATGCTCTCGTAGCCCCGTTCGATCTGCCCGATGTTGTGGATGCGACTGCGCCCGCGTGCACACAGCGCCGCGATCAGCAGCGCCATGCCGGCGCGGATGTCCGGGCTCTCCACGATACCTCCGTGCAGCCGGGAGGGTCCGACGACGACCGCACGATGCGGATCACAGAGCACGATCTGCGCACCCATGCCGATCACCTTGTCGGCGAAGAACATCCGGGACTCGAACATCTTCTCGAAGATCAGGACGGTGCCGCGGCACTGGGTGGCGACGACGAGCGCTATCGAAGTCAGGTCGGCGGGGAATGCGGGCCACGGTCCGTCATCGATCTTCGGGATATGGCCGCCGGAATCGGTCCTGACTTCGAGGGCCTGGCCGGCGGGCACGAACAGGTCGGAACCACGGATCTCGCAGCGGACGCCGAGCCGGTCGAAGGCCAGCAGAGTCGAATCGAGGTGAGGGACGGCCGCGTCCGCGATGGTGAGCTCTCCGCCGGTCACGGCCGCAAGAGCGATAAAGGAGCCGACCTCGATGTGGTCACTTCCGAGTCTGTACTCGGCGCCGCCGAGCCGGTCCACGCCTTCGATCGTCACGATGTGCGTGCCGATGCCATCGATTCGGGCGCCCATCCGGACCAGCAGGTGACAGAGATCCTGCACGTGCGGTTCGGCGGCCGCGTTCCGGATGCGCGTCGTGCCATCGGCAAGGACGGCGGCCATGACGGCGTTCTCCGTGGCCGTGACGCTGGGTTCATCGAGGAAGATGTCACCGCCACGGAGCCTGTCGGCGCTCATGCGGAAGGGTGGTCCGGTCTCGATCTGTGCGCCCAGCCTGTGCAAAGCCAGCAGGTGCGTATCCAGGCGACGCCGTCCGATCACGTCGCCACCGGGCGCGGGCAGCTCGAGTCGGCCGGTCCTTGCGAGCAGCGGACCGGCCAGCAGGATCGACGCGCGGATGCGGGCGGCGAGCTTCGGGTCGAGCGTCGCCGTGCGCAGGCCGGCGGCGTTCAGGCGCACACGGTTGCCGTCCCATTCCGCGTCGGCGCCGAGGTGACGGAGCAGTTCGACCATCGTGCGCACATCACCGATGTCCGGCACGTTGTCGAGAACGACATCGGCATCCGTGAGGAGTGCGGCGGCGAGGGCCGGCAGTGCGGCATTCTTGTTTCCCGCGGGTCGGACGGTGCCCGATATCGGGTCGCCGCCTTCCACGACGAACACTGGCATTGTGAGACCGGCTCCCTCTTGCAGGCGGTACGGGGAACGGGGCGCCAACATACCCGGCGCTTTCTCGGGCCGTCAAACCGTGGCTGCCCGTCTTGACCCCGCGTCGCCGGACGGCCTAACCTCCGGCGCGTATGGGCGAGGGGCCGCTCGGTGGCCCGGCGCCACGACCCTGACCTCTGATGGATTCCGGTCGGCCCGTGTCCAGGCTCCTGCTCGAGCTGTACCAGTTCGAACCCGCGTTCGGTGACGCGCCACTCAACGCCCGCCGCATCGCGGAGCGCGCGGCCAGGTCGACGGCCGCACTGCTCGTGACTCCCGAGCTCTCACTGACCGGATACGATCTGGGCGACGAGGCGACCCACCTCTCCGTGAAGGTGACGACCGGCGAACCGCTCACCGGAATGCCGGAACTCCGGGCCGCTCCGGGTCTGGTTACGGTGGGTCTGCCCGAGCGCGGGCGAGACGCCATCACGTACAACTCGCTGGTGGTCCTCGATCGTGGAGTGGTTCGGTTCCGGTACCGCAAGGTATATCTTCCGACGTACGGCATGTTCGATGAAGCCCGGTTCTTCGGCCGCGGCCGCATCGTCGAACCGTTCCAGCTGGCGGACTGGCGAGTCGGTTTCCTGGTCTGTGAGGACTTCTGGCATCCCGGTCTTGTGTACGCGCTCGCAGCCGGCGGCATTGATCTGCTGGTCGTGGCGGCGGCGGCGCCGGGTCGCGGTGGCGTGGACGCGGACACCGGTGGTTTTTCGTCCATGGCGTCATGGGAGCGGATCACGCGGACGACCGCCCAGCTCTACGGCATCTGGGTCGCCCTGGCAAACCGGTGCGGCGTCGAGGGCGGCGTCACGTTCGCCGGCGGCTCGCTGATTGTCGGACCGGACGGCGAACCGGTTGCCCGAGCGCCGGCATTCGAGGAGGCGAGTCTGACGGTGGAACTGACGCGCGATGCGCTCGAACGGGCGCGCCGCCCATTCGCGCACCTGCGGGACGAGGATCCCGGTCTGATGCGGACTCTGCTCGAGCGGATCGATGGTTGATCCTGCCGCCCAGCAGGACGGCAGACACGTCGAGGCAATCATCTGCGGGGTCGTGCGGAGTGCCGTTCGTGACACTGGCGCAGCGGGCGTGATGGTCATGGAAACGGGAAGGCGCGAAGGGCGGCTGCTGCACGACTGGCTGACGCGGACGATCGGTAACGTCACGCGCGTGATATCCGGACCGGACGCCAACGCGGAAGCGGCCGGCGACGCGCAACGTGCCGAGGAGATGCGCCGTGCCGAAGCCCGGCTCACGGCTCGTGAAAATCGCCTGCTGCTCGCGCATCCGGCCTGCAAGACGGTACTCTTGCTGGCGGCTTCGGCACCGCCCGAGCGACTTCTGCCGTTCGGCGACCTTTACGCCACCGACCTGATGGGTCTGGCGGGCGGTGTCACGTTGCCGGACGACGTGAACGCTCTGGCCGATGCGGCCGGAGGCGTCGAGCGTCTGGATGCGGTGTTGCGCGCATGGCTCGAGGAGCGCCGTTCTCCGGTCGACGCTCTGGAGGCACTGCCGTATCCGGTGCGCGACACCGTTGCCGAGCGGCTGCGGCTGAACCGTGCGGTACGACGCTGGCCGCGTTGCGTGCCGAAGATCGGCACGCGAACTCTCTGGATCGACATGTTCGAATGACGGAAGGCGGATGATCGGATCCCTGTCGGCCCTGCTCGCTGTGGCACAGCAGACGGATGCCGTCGCTGCTCAGCTCGGCCGAATCGCATCGCTGATGACCTGGCTGGTCGTGGCTGCGGTCGTTGTAGGCCTGCTGAGCGCGATCACGCTGGTCATGAGTTTCTTCACGATGCGATCGGCATCGAAGCTGATGGAGGACATTGACGCCCAGCTCGCGCGGCTCGCACCGAGAACCGAGCCGCTGCTCGAGAAGTTGACGAGGCTCACCGATGATGTGCGCGGCGTTACGGACGCGGTGCGCCGGCGGGTCAACGATCTGATGGACACGATCTCGGACGTCAATGATGCGCTTCGCAAAGCGCATCGCGCAGCCGACACGCGGGTCCGCGAGTTCACGGCGGTGCTCGACGTGGTCCAGGCGGAAGCGGAGGAAGTGCTTCTCGATGGTGCTGCCACGGCGCGCGGCCTGCATGCCACGGCGGAGGCGCTGCGCGGTTCGGCACCCCGCCGGGACCGCCAGGCTGGCGGTGGCCACGGCATCCCCCGTCACGCAATGGACGCCCATGCGGCCGACGTGGAATATCCGACGGACGACCACCAGGAGGCCCCCCAGTCGTCCGAGGACGCGGAACCCGCTGAGCCCCCCGCCGGGTCGGTCGTGACCTCGCATGCACGCCGGCATCCTGTCAGGGAATCCGGCGATGACTGAGCACCGGGACCTGCCTGATGCCGGCTGGGCCTTCGTCATTGGTGCGCTGACGGGGGTGGGCATCGCGCTGCTGCTGCGATCCGCGGCGAATGACCCGAGCCGGATGCTTGATGACCTGCATGGCGCGGGTCTCGACGCGCGGCTCGCCTCGCGGCGGCAGTCCCGTGAGCTGAGTGAGATCGTTTCGCTTGTGCGCAATGCGGAACGCGGGGCCGCCCGGTGATCCGTCAGGCGACGCGGCGGCTGTCGCGGATCTCGCTGGTTCTCGCCGTCGCGGTCGCACTCCTGATCCTGCTGCCCGGTCATGCATGGGCGTTCGGTCCGGCCACCCACGTATTCCTCGGCAGCCATCTGCTGGACAACCTGCAACTGCTGCCGGTGGACCTTGCCGATCTGATCCGCGTTCATCCGCAGAGCTTTCTGTACGGCTCGATGGCCGCCGACATCTCATTCGCGAAGAAATACGTACCCGCCGGCCGGCACTGCCATTTCTGGCACGTCGGTGAGGAGATCCTCGATTCGGCAACGAACGATCGGCTGCGGGCTGTCGCATTCGGTTACCTGGGCCACCTGGCGGCTGACACGATCGCGCACAATTTCTTCGTGCCGCGACAGCTGCTTCTGACCAGCAGCACCAAGGCTCTGGGTCACAGCTACTGGGAGCACCGGATGGACGTGCACCTGGGCGAGAGCTACGCGGCGGTCGCGCGGGAGGTCGTCCTCGAGTACGACCATTCGGAAGCGGACAATCTGTTCGACAGCGTGTTGAGCGGTACGATCTTCTCGTTCGAGACGAACCGCCGGATCTTCCGCGGCATGATCCGGGTCCAGGACAACGACCGCTGGCGAGCCGCGTTCGACCGCGTCCTTCAGAGCTCACGATGGGATCTTTCCGACGCGACCGTGCGAGCCTACATGTCGATCGCATTCGACTTCCTCGTCGACTACTTCCTGCGCCGCAGCGAGTCCCATCCTGCGGGCCTCGACCCGATCGGCGAGTTCAATCTGGGCCTTGCGAAGAAGGTTCGTCGCCTCGCAATGCGTGAGGCTGCGGCGGGCAAACCGGCGCCACTCCAGGGCCTGGCCGACGACTTCTTCCCGCTGCCGAACATCGGTCTCGGCTACTGGAGCAGCACGTTGACGGAGTCGAACGGCGTCGGCCTGGCTCTGCCGTCCGATCCGGGCCGCAGCCGGTAGTTCATCCCGGAGATCTGTCGGCCGTTGCCGGTGGGCCGTCCGGGCATCGACACGGACCGGGCGCAAGGGCCGGAACAGTCAGGCGGTTCCGGCCTCCGCCTTCCGCCTGATCAACTCGGATGCGGACCGCGGGTCGGCTCTGCCAGCCGATTCCTTCATCACCTGACCCATCAGAAACGCCAGGACCTTCGTCTCGCCGTCGCGCAGGCGTTTGACTTCTTCGGGGAACCGGGCGACGACGTCGTCGACCCACGCTTCTACGGCCTGTCGATCGCTGACCTGCGCAAGGTCCTCGGTCTCGACGATCTCTGCCGCCTCGCGACCGGTCTCGATCATGCGCGCGAACACCGTGCGCGCAAGTGAGCTTGAAAGGGTGCCGTCGACCGTCAGCCGGATCAGACCGGCCAGGGCATCGGCGCTCACGGGGAACGCGTCGATCGTGAGCCGCCGCTCGTTGAGCCAGCCGAGCACATCGGTCATGACCCGGTTGCTCGATGCCTTCGCATCACCGCTCAGCTGTGCGACGCGCTCGAAGTAGTCGGCGATCACGCGGCTCGCCGTCAGCACTCCTGCATCGTACTCTGGCAGTCCGAACTGATTGCGCAATCGTCGTTTGCGGGCATCGGGCAGTTCCGGCAGACCATCGCGCAGCAGCTCGATTCTCGACCGATCGATGACGAGCGGAGGCAGGTCGGGCTCGGGGAAGTACCTGTAGTCGCGACTCTCCTCCTTCAATCGCATCACCCTCGCCTCACCGCTCGCCGCATCCCAGAGGAGAGTGCAGGAATCGATTGTTCCGCCGGCATCGAGGAGCGCGCGCTGGCGGCCGATCTCGAACTCGATCGCCCGTTCGACACTACTGAACGAGTTCATGTTCTTCAGCTCGGTCTTCGTGCCGAGTGAGGTCTCACCGGTCCTGCGGAGCGAGACGTTCGCATCGACGCGCAGACTACCCTTCTCCATGTCACAGTCGCTGACTTCCAGGTACTCGAGAACCTGTTTGAGGCGAGTCAGGCATGCGCGGGCATGTGGCGGCGATACAACGTCCGGTTCGGTCACGATCTCGATCAGCGGCGTACCTGCACGGTTGAGATCGACGGCCGTGCATCCATCGATCCGGTCGTGAAGCGATTTCCCCGCGTCCTCCTCGACATGAACGCGCCTGAGACGCACAGGCGGATGGGTCGACTCGCCGGCCGGTGAGTCGATCGACCCACCCGTGGCGAGCGGACGGTCGAACTGCGTGATCTGGTAGCCCTTGGGCAGATCCGGATAGAAGTAGTTCTTGCGTGCGAATGCGCTCGTCGGGTGGACATTGCAGCCGAACCCGAGGGCGGCGATGACGGCCAGCTCGATCGCGGCGGCGTTCGTGACCGGCAGAGCGCCGGGCAGTCCGAGGCACACGGGGCACACGTGCGTGTTCGGCGGCGCGCCGAATTCCGCGATGTCGGCGCAGAACAGCTTGGTCTTCGTGGCGAGCTGGACATGCACTTCGAGGCCGATGACCGGTTCGAGCCCGCGACCGCTCATCGCGCGAGTGCCGCCTCGAGTCCGGCCGCCGCGCGCACGACGAGATCGTCGCGCCACAGGTCGCCCATGAACTGGCCGCCGACCGGCAGACCGTTGGCCGTGCCGATCGGCACCGACACTGCAGGACCGCCCGTCAGGTTGGCGGTGATCGTGTAGATGTCCGAGAGGTACATGCGGTACGGATCGGCGGTACGTTCGCCGAGCTTGAACGGCGGCGCCGGCGCCGTGGGTGTAAAAAGCACGTCAACACCGTCATCGAACACGCGACCTAGATCGCGAGAGATCTGTCTGCGCACGCCCTGCGCGCGCAGGTAGTACCGGTCCTGGTAGCCCGCAGACAGGACGAAGGTGCCGAGCATGATCCGTCGCTTCACTTCCTCACCGAAGCCGGCCGTCCTGGTCATCTCCGGGACATCCTCATGCGACAGCGCGGCGGGCGGCCGTCTGCCGAACCGCACGCCATCGAAGCGGGCCAGGTTGCTCGATGCCTCGGCTGGAGCAATGACGTAGTAGGCCGGAATCGCGTAACGTGTCACCGGCAGGCTGACATCTCGAATCGTGGCACCTGCCACCCGCATGGTGTCGATCGCGTGATCACACGCGGCTCGAACGGCCGGGTCCAGTCCTTCGCCGAAGAACTCCCGCGGAATCCCCACGGCGAGGCCATCGATCCCGGCATCGAGCGCGTCCGACAGGTCGAGCGGATCTCGCCGCGCACTCGTTGCGTCGAGTGGATCGTGTCCCGAGATGACCTCGAGCAGCAATGTCGCATCCGAAACCGTGCGACCGAACGTGCCCGCCTGGTCGAGTGATGATGCGAACGCGATCAGACCGTATCGACTCACTCGGCCCCATGTCGGTTTGACGCCGACGACGCCGCAGAAAGCCGCCGGCTGCCGGACCGAGCCACCGGTGTCCGAACCGATCGCCGCAGTCACGAGTCCGGCCGCCACGGCCGCCGCGGAGCCACCCGATGAACCGCCCGGGACCCGGGACGGGTCGTGTGGATTCAGGGTCGGGCCGAACGCCGAATATTCGGTCGACGAGCCCATTGCGAACTCGTCCATGTTCGTCTTCCCGATGATGGCTGCGCCGGCCTGGCGCAGACGCCGCACGACTGTCGCCTCAAAGGGTGACACCCAGCCTTCGAGGATGCGTGAGCCGCATGTGGTCGGGAGGTCGATCGTGCAGAAGTTGTCCTTCACGGCGACGGCGACGCCGGCGAGCCTGCCCGCCCGGCCCCGCCTCGCCTGCGCGTCGACCACGCGTGCGGCGTCCAGCGCTGAATCGCCGGCGATCGAAAGGAACGCGTTGAGATCTCCGGCGGCGTCCGCGTTGCGGACGGCGGCAAGGCACATTGCCACCATCGACTCCGCCGTCTGATCACCGGCGCCAGCCGCAGCCGCCGCGGCAGCCGCGGGTCCCGGCACCGGCTTCATTGTCCCGCGCCCTCCCGATCACCGTCCAGTGCGATCAGTCGTGGTACCGTGAAGAAGCCGGCGACCCAGCCGGGCGCGAATTCCTCCGGCGTCCGCAGTAACGGGTCCGCGCCCGCGACATCGGCCCGGACGGAACCGGCCGCCGGAATCGGCGGATCAATCGCGGTTCCGGGTTCCGGTGCCTCTCCGAGGTCCGCCACGTGTGCGAGAATGTCGGAGAGCTGTGTCGCGTAAAGTACGACCTCTGCTTCAGTGAGACGCAACCGGGCCAGTCCTGCAATGG
>Ga0210096_1000591_pt1 | contig 12340 bp, 12 predicted proteins | sample China_Galinas_PW_4_FD_184864 | JGI IMG/M metagenome (GOLD analysis project Ga0210096, IMG submission 184864) | Wetland microbial communities from San Francisco Bay, California, USA, that impact long-term carbon sequestration - China_Galinas_PWA_D2... | ecosystem: Environmental > Aquatic > Marine... | reverse complement strand
GCTGGTGTGAGGAGCAATGCGACGGCTCGAAATCGGGGGCCGGCAATAGCTGACAACACGGTTGGCCTGTCTGCGGGCCTCAGCCGGGCGACCGCGAGGGTGCGCCCAGAACCCCCTGGGCTACCGGCGAGACGCTCGATACGACGACCTGTCTGAAACAACCATAACGCCTTTCTGGTCGCACGAATGGCGGGGCGCAATCATCGCTGGCGTCCGTTTTCAAGTCGAAGCGCGTCAGGGCGGCGCCATGGCATGACGGCGGCGATCTCTTCGACGTCGAGGCCGAGCTGAAAGATCCGTCTAGGGGTGGCGGGGCGCATGTACATGGCCGACCAACCGACGCCATCCGGGGCTAGATGGTCCGCCGCGTGCGCCAGGATCGCCGCGATCTGGTCGCGGCAGAAATCCCAGATCTCGAGGGGCAGAAACTCGATCTGTGCACGGTCGTCTTCGTGGAACCCCGCAATGCCTACCTCCCGAGGGACTACACTGGCTGCAGGTCGATCTGGGTGATGGACAGCCCGGATCACATGCCGTTGTACGTCAGGCTGTACTTCGAGGAGGGCCGATTGCGTCTGGCACACACCTTCGGCCGGGATGGGGCCCCGGACGCGACCTGCGACCTGCGCTCGCCTGGATCCTCGTGCGCGGGGATCGAAGACAGCGAGCTGGCTGCCCTTCACCTCCCGACCTGGCCGAGGGTCTGTGCCGAGCACGCGGATCTGCCGGCCTGCCAGCGCAAGCCGGACTGATGCGCAGCAGCCATTATTGCGAGGGGTCCCCGATGAGCGAGCTTCTATGAGCCGGCTTTTTCAGCTGTTGCTCGGTCCCGAGTTCTACTGGATCGGGGTGTACGGAGTGACGGTCCTGTTCGCCCGGCGTAACCTTCCGGCGACCGAGGCGGGCAACCAGTTCATCGAGCGGCTGGGCTGGCTGCTGCCCCTGGTGAGCATCCCCCTCTCCTTTTGGCTGATGTTCGGCCTGGTCTCCACCCCCTCTTCCCGGGGCTGGATGATCGCACGGTTGATGCTCGCCACCACGATCGGCCTCAACGTCAGTCTGTTCCGCCTGATCGAGGCCATCGACTACCACGACAGCCGAAATTCCGGCGTACTGGGAATCTGGGCCATCGGCTTCGTGGTCGGATTCGTGTTGTTCTTCGGGGGGCTGATCGTGATGACCGTTATCTCGTGGAGGAGCAGGACATCGTGATCGGTGCCTTCGTCCGGGCCAACCCGGCCCTGTTCGCCACGGCCCTGCTCCTAGTGACCGCCACCGGCGTCGGTCTGGTGCTCGTGCTGCTGATGCGCCAGGCAGGGAGTTCCCTCAGGCCGTTGGCCTTCGTCTACGGATTCTTCGGCATCATCCTGGTGCCCCAATTCATCTATCACCTGACCCAGATGCGATGGCCCGGGGACGCAGGGGCCGCCGGACCTCAGGCAACGGCCACTGCTCGGGCAGGTGACATGCCGACGCCCCAGGACGGGCGTGTCTGGGACCACCGTGATGGTCATTTCCTGCACCCCGATCGACTGTTCGGGGCCGACGCCGACCCGGCACTGACACGCGAGGCCCGCCAGATCTTCCCGGACTTCCTGGGCAGAGCCGAGGCCGCCGAGATGGCCATGTTCGGGACCGGCGACACGGCGTTGGCCGCCCGTTTCGCGGGCCCTGACGAAGCGGCGGCGGCCGTCCGGGGCTATCTGGCCTTCTTCGGAGTGGAGATGGCCGGCGGCGATCTCACGCGGGGGCTCCGGGCTCGCCGGGGTACCGTCAGCGACATGGCGGAGATCCTGCTGGCCGGAAACAGCCTCATGGTGTGGACGGCGCAGGACACCGCCGCCCTGGACCGGCGCCGTAACGCCAGCGACCTGGGCCCTTCAACGGCAGCCCCGGGGGCGGGAGCATCGGCAGAGTCCGCGGGCGGAGGCTTCTACGTCGACCCCCGGCTGAACCAGCCTGGCTTCTTGATATTCCTGGTGCTGAACGTGATCGCAGCCGTCGTCTGGTTCTTCAAGGGCGCGGTCTGGGCTACCGGGCTGGCGCCCGACCCGGGGGTCGAGCCTGTGCCTCTGGCGGAGCTGAGTCGCCGCCTGCGTGACATCGGCAGCCTGGACGTGCCCATGCAGGTGAAAGCCTCGGCCGACGGCAGCGAGATTACCCTGGACTGGCGTTACGCCGACGCCCGCTGGGTGGACCATGCGCGGGCGCACGCGATGCGCCGCACCCATCGCCTGGTTCTCAGGCTGGAGGAGTCCGGCCACCGAGCGCGGGTGCGCGAGTATTGGAGCACCCTGGACGCCTCCGCGGGGGCGGACGCGGCCCGGCTTCAGTGGCAGGCCGCCAGGGGGCTGGTCTTCTACCAGAAGGAGCATCAGCGGGTCTTCGGGTTGCAGCTCGATGGCGACGGGCGTCCGAAGGCCGACATGAGCTATGCCTACACCTTCGACCTTCAGGAGCTGCGCCAGCCCCTGATCCGGACAGTCACAGGGGCGGGGTGGATCTGGCAGCCGGTGCTGGTCGACGCACCGCCTGCGCTGCGCTGGCTGACCGAGTAAGGCGGAGTCTGTTTCGGATGGCCGCGGGTACATCGTCAAAATGCGTCCCTTCCCAGGATGCACGTGCAGGCGCCCTTGGCGCCACGCACGTAGACCTTGCTCGCCACCTCCTCGATCCGCGCCCGAACCGTGTCGAAGGCCTCCAGCAATCCGGCCTCCGTGCGGGTCATCGTCGGGACCAGCTTTTGAAGTGCGTCGGCTTCCACGAAGATGGACACCTCGATCACGCTGTCGTATCCCCAGAAAAGGATGCGGTTGCCCTCGGGCTCGAAGCTGCGGCTAGGGTTCGGAAAGCTCAGGCTCACGGATTCTGGCCGGAACTCGGCGAAGCACCCGCCTCGCGTCCCGGACGCATTCCCTTCAGGAGCTGGAAGAGGTCGCTGTCCGTCGAGAGGACCAGCGTGGTGTTTTCCGCGAGCATGGATTTGTACGCCTGCATGGTCCGCGTGAACTCGTAGAAGTCCGCTGCCTCGGGGCTCTGGTTGTAGGCCCCCGCGTAGATCTCCGTGGCCTTTGCGTCGGCCAGCCCACGGATCTCCTCGACCTGCCGATAGGCCTCCGACTGGATCTTGTTCAGCTCGCGCACACGATTGCCGCGAATCCGGGCGGCCTCCCCCTTGCCCTCGGACAAGAAGCGCTCCGCGATCTGGCGCCGCTCGCTGATCATCCGATCGTAGATCTTCGGACGGACACTCTCGTTGTAGTTGATCCGCTTGAATCGGATGTCGAGCAGCTCGATCCCGAAAACCCTGACCTTTTCGGCGGCCGCCGCAAAGATCTCCTGCTCCACCAGCTTGCGTCCCTTCTGGATCGGCACCAGCGATCCCATGTCGCGCTCCGCGTCTGTCAACAGGGAATCGCGTAGCGGGACCCGATCCTTGGTGGTACGGATCAGCTCGATCAGCTCGTGCTTGGCGACCGCATTGCGGGTCTCGCTGCCCAGGATGTCGTCCAGACGAGACTGGGCACTGCGCTCGTCGCGCAGGCGCAGGAAGTACTGGAGCGGGTCGACGATCCGCCAACGGGCGAACAGATCTACCGAGATGTAAAGCTTGTCCTTGGTGGGCATATCCGAAGGACTGCCGTCCCATTCGAGGACCCGCTTGTCGATGGGGTTCACCGCCTGGATATACGGCACCTTTATCTTCAGGCCCGCTGTGGTGACAGGCTTGCCGACCGGCTTGCCGAACTGGGTGATGATCACCTGCTCGACCTCGCTCACCGTGTAGACGGCGGAGAGCAGCACGTAGCCCCCGATGCCTAGAACCGCGACGGCAACGATCTTCTTGAGGCTGCTCATGGCCGATCTCCGTTGTGGGCGTCCAGGTTGAGCAGCGGCAGGATGCTGCTGGTTCGCTCGTCGATTATGACCTTCGACTTCATGCTCGGCATGACCTCCTGCAAGGTCTCCAGATAGATCCGGCGACGAGTTACCTCCGGCGCTTTTTGGTACGCAGCCAGCAGGGCGCTGAACCGCGCGACATCGCCCTCCGCCTCATTGATCCTCTTGAGCCTGTAGCCGTCGGCCTCGCGGATGCGTTGATCCTTCTCGCCCTCGGCCAGCGGAATCACCTTGTTGTAGTCGCGTCGCGCCTCGTTGATCAGCTTCTCCTTCTCCTGTTGAGCTTGGTTCACCTCGTTGAACGACTCCTGCACGGGCTGCGGGGGGTTGATGTTCTTCAGCTGCACCTGATCGATACTGATCCCCATGGCGTACTTGGTCGAGAGCGACTGCATCTTGGCCAGGGCCTCGCTCTCGATCTCCTGCCGGCCGATCGTGATCACCTCGTCCACGGTGCGGTCCCCTACCACCTCCCGCATGACGGACTCGGACACGTAGCGCAGCGTCTCGCTGGGCTCCCGGACCTCGAACAGGAACTTTGCGGGGTCCGAGATCCGGTATTGCACCACCCACTCCACCAGGGCCGCGTTCAGGTCTCCCGTCACCATCTCCGTCTCCTTCTTGCCGTCACGGGGACTCTGGTACGGATCGGTCGCGCCCGGCGTGGAAAACCCGAACTCCTGCTTCAGCTGGCGCTTCACCGGAACAATCGTCGCCACATCCACGCCCCAGGGCAGCTTGAAATGCAGGCCCGGCTGCACATCCTTGAGGTATTTTCCGAACCTTTGGATAACCGCGACCGAGTCGCTCGGCACCGTGTAATAGGATGTCCACGCGCCCAGGCCGACCAGAACGAGCACCACAAGGACGAAGACGCCACCGAGACCCCCGCTGGGCATGCGCCGATTGATCCGGCCCAAGCCCTGGCGAATCAGCACCTCGAGATCCGGGGGACTGCCGCTGCTCCGCCAGGGACCGCCCCTGGGGTCGTTACCGTTGGTTGATGGCACTGAGGTGCCCTCCTGGGTTGTGCATGATTGGAGTGATTCGGCGGTCTCCGCCGACCGGAAAAACTCGGTGAACCGTCGGTCCGTCGGCGCGCGGCGCACCCGCTACGAGTCATCGGAAAGATCGGCGGGGAGGCAATCAGCCGGCTGCGTGAGAAACCGTCGAGCCCCTTCTCGGACGTTCCACGGTCATTGCGTCGGCGTGTGGCCTCGCAGTCCGCATTGCTGCGGCCTGCTTCTGGCGCGCCCCAGCATCGCCGGAGCCATTGAGGTAAGGGACCTGCGCACTATGCTACAGGATATGTGTGTCGCCTAGAATAAAAACATTCGAATGACTAACCATCCCAACTTTATGGCTTCCTGTGGCGCAGCGCCACGGATTCACTGCGGCTTTTTCCTATGCCCACGTAAATATGTCGTGCTCGATCCCTTTCTTATCCAAGGATTCCCCGATAGCCGAAAATCACGAATTTCCAGTCGCCATCAAAACGGGCCACGATGTCGATCCTGATGTCCTCACGTTCGAGATGAAACAGCGTGATGGATTCGTTCGTTGCTGGTCACCGCTAGGCATATATGATTGCCCACCACATTCGGAAGGATAACGCGGATTCCATCGTGGATGCGAGGACCGCCGTCTGACAGCGACAAGACACGCCCGCCCCTGCCGTGCGGCGTCCCTGCAACAGGCTGTCGTCGCCATCCAACAGCACCGCGCCGCGCGCGAGCTGGGGACGCCGCCTCTCCTCCGGATCTTGTTACAATATTGCCTTTATGGATCCGCTCACACACACACTCCTCGGCGCGAATCTTGCTTCGACGCGGCTCGGGGCGAAGACTCGGCTCGCGACGGCGGCGCTCGTCATCGGCGTGAATGCGCCCGACATCGACGTCTTCTCCTACTTGGTCGGCGGAGATTTCGGGATCGGATTCCGGCGCGGATGGACGCACGGCGTTCTCGCGCTCGTGGTTCTTCCGTTCGTTGTGACAGGGGTGCTGCTGCTCTTCGATCGCCTGCGCCCGCGCGCCGGCCTCAGGGCAAGCCCGGGCGTTCTCCTCGGTCTGTCGGCCCTTGCGATCCTGACGCATCCCTGTCTCGACTGGCTGAACAACTACGGGTTGCGCTGGCTGATGCCGTTTCGTGGAGCCTGGTTCTACGGCGACGCCGTCTTCATCGTGGATCCGTGGCTCTGGATGATCCTCGGCACGGGCTGGCTGATCGGACGCAAGCCGACGATCGGTCTCGTGACGACCTGGGCCGTCTTCACCTCGCTCATCGCGTTCGTCGTCTGGAATCGGGCAGAGCGCTACATCGCGATCGTGGCGATCGTTTCAGTCGTCCTCCTCGCCGCGCTCCTCGCGCGCTCGAAGAGGATCGAGGCGAAGAGGGAATTTTTCGCTGTCACGGCGCTCGTTCTCGCAACGACGTTCATCGTCGGGATGATCGGCATCCACGCGACGACCGTCTCCCGCGTGCGGGACGCCCTCGTCGCCGGGGGTGTTCTCCCGATCGAGGATCTGATGGTCGGCCCGCTCCCGCTCGACCCGCGGACGTGGGACGTCGTCGTGGAGTTGCCGAAGACTTATCGGACCGGTCACTTCGACTGGCGCGACGGCCGGCTCTATCTCGACGACCGGGCACTGCCGCGCCCGAAACCGGGCCCACTCTGGGATGCCGTGCGCAACTACCCAACGGTGCGGGGGTACATGAGGTGGGTACGGTTTCCATGGATCGAGCGGGAACACGCCGACAGCGGAGTGCGCGTTTGGGTGATGGACGTGCGCTACACCCGGAGCCGCGCGGAAGGATTCGGCGTTGTGAAGCTCGAGCTGCCCGGGGTAACGCGGGAGTAGGAACTGGGGTGCGATTCTTCTCGCATGGTTCGCGAATCTGGCGGATGAAAGCCATGTGCAATGAAGGAACCTGGAACAACACGTTCCTGCTGTCTGGGCCGGCCCTCGCCCTCGCGATGGACGGGATTCCGTCGATCGGTCACGCACACGGTTTCGAATCGTCACGCTGGGTGGCCAAGACACTGCCGCTGACGAGCGGGCCGCTCACGATCGGGCACCGCCAGGGGGACATCCGCATCCGGACGCACGCGACGGCAGACGTCGCCGTGACGGCCAGGATCCGCACGTCGATCTCGACGTCGCAGCAAGAAGCGGACCTCTGCGCGGGTCGGCTCAATGGTAACCCCTTCTTTTCCACACAAACAGACTTGGCGCAGAATGGTCGCACGCACCGGTCATCGACTGGCCGAGGACGCCCTAGTCGTCACGTAGATGCCACCGAGCACCAGCAGGCTGCACCGCCCCGAACAACAGCAGCGCACCGGTCGCTACGGACAGCTTGATGTACGAGTCGGCATCAACGTGGGCCCGAAAGGGCAGGTGGCGCCGCCTCCAGGCACTCCCCGGGGCTGAGCGACCTAGGATGTCTCCGTCCGAGAAAGCGGTCAAGGGCTGAGACGGTGGGAAGAGGCAGGGAAGTACAGCAGATCGCAGCTATGCTTTAAACAGGAGGTGAAGGTCATGAAAGCCGTACTTTTGTTCACCGGCAGCGGTCCGATTGTGATCCTGACGTCCTACTCGTCCATTACCGAGCCCGGCCTGCTGGCCAGACTCGACGGTAAGGGTATCGACAAGTTTCTGGCCTACGAAGTGCCCATGTCGTTGGCGGAGGAACGCTACGGAGGTCATTTCCAGACGGTGCTGCACGATCTACACGAAACCGACGACCTGCGGGTGCTGGACTACAACGGCCACCGCGCGTTCAAACTGTTCCGTTTTGACGAGCTGGAAGGTCCGGTTGTGCACGAAGCTGCCTGATCTCGGGTGTGTCGGCCGACCAGCGGTTATCGAGCCGGTCCCGCGTCTGTCACCGACTGCCTGGAGTGGCTGAACTGGACGGGTACAGCGGGGCGCGACGGCAAGCGCAGCGCCAGGTGAATAAGGCGAGAGCTGGTCGTCAGGCCCCCGGCCGATCGCGGCCGCACACCCGATTGCGGCCCGCCGCCTTGGCCGCATAAGCAGCCCGGTCCGCCTCAGCCAGCAATTGTGCCGCTAGCTCGTCCACGTCGCCGTTCGCTCGGGGGGCTAGCTCGCCCACCCCGATGGATACGGTGATGCGGAGTGTGTCGCCGTTGCCGAGCGGCACTGGCTGGTCCACCATGAACTGACGCAGCCGCTCGGCCATGCAAACGGCCTCCTGGGCGTCGGTCTGCGGCAGAATCAATACGAACTCCTCGCCGCCGTAGCGGATTGCCAGATCGCTGGAGCGCAGCTGGTTACGGATGCGCCGGCCAATCTCGACCAGCACTTGGTCGCCCGCGATATGGCCTCGGCTGTCGTTGATGCGCTTGAAATGGTCGGCGTCGACGAACAGGCAGGCCAGCGGTTGGTGGTGACGCCTCGTGAGGGCTACCTCTTCGCGCAGGCGACGATCCAGGTAGTGGCGGTTGTAAAGGCCGGTCAAGGCGTCGGTCAGGCCGGTGAGCCTCAGGCGTTCGCGGTTGATGGCATTCTCCAGGCAGACCGCGGCGATGTTGGCGAAGCGCGCCAGAAAACCGGTTGCATGACTTTCGGTAAAACGTTCGGGGTCGCGGCTGCCCAGGTTCAGTACCGCGATCAGACTGTTGCCCCGGCGCAGGGGCAGCAGCGCAACGCTTTGAAGGCCGCGTGCGTCGAACAGCCGGGCGTGCGCGGACTCGTCCCAGGTACCCAACAGTGGGGCGGCCAGGTCGGCATACAGGGGGCACCATTCCCCGAGATCGGGCAGCATTTGGACGTACATCAAGCTGGCCACATCGATGCCGACGCCGCGCATGAGCTCATCGAGCAGGTGGTCGGGATCGGCGAGCGCCAAGCTGATGGCATCCAGCCGAAACGCCACCTGAATGCCCACGGTGAGCCGTTCCAGCAGCAAGCGCAGTCCCTGTGCGGTGAGCAGGGCCAGCTCCCGCTCCTGATAGCGGTCCATCACCGCTTCGTTGTGAGTGGCGTCGGCCGACAGGTGCCGCAGCACCTGCTGGAGGACGCGGTTCTCCGCTTCCAGCGCTGTGTGCTTGTACATGGTGCCGTGACTAAGCTGCCTGAGACTTCCCAGTACGAATGATAGGTACAGCAAAGCGCCATCGCTGCGAACAAGCTCTCATATTCCTGCGCAGTGGCTTACACCGCGAGGAACGATCGACAGCGTGTCGTCTTTGGATACCCACCACTTGACACCGTCTGGGGAGTGCCTAAAGAAAAAAACGGAAGCAAAACATATCCTGCCAAAATAGGGGCCTTTCATGCCCAAGGCAAGGAGCTCGCTGATCAGTTCTGAAAATGCGGCCTTCTGCTATTCTGTCTCTGGGGCGGGACGATCCTGTTGAAGCGGTATCTTCGAGAGGAGGTTGGCGGGAGAGCTGGTCAGCGCTGGGCGCGTGGCCAATGCCATCAAGTTTAGAAAGAGGGTTGTCCGGGGTCCGCTCCTAGGGACGCCGTGGACCCCCTCATGCTGCGGGTTCCCGCTTCGCATGAAAGTCCAGCCCATCCATCCCTGGCTGGGCGTTAGCCGCTTTGCGACTCACCCCTAGGGGCTCGGCTTCGGCCATCCTCGCCGCAAACGCCCTTGGAGCGGGCCCGGGACAACCCTCCGTCGGCAGCCCTAAGCGTTAACCTAATGGTATTGGGCGCGTGGCGCCGGCGCCCGTCGGCCTCTGTTTCAGAGCTGATAGACTCTCCCCTCCCGAAAACGTCCGGAATCTCGGCAAAGATCGGCTCGCCGACGCAGGCCCTTGGCCTGAGCCTTCCCAAATCTCCCGAACTGGCCCATTCGGCCTTTCTTCAGTACCGATTTGGGCGCCAAGGCGGCACGTCGCGCCGCTTCCGGGAGCGCCAATGAGGTCGGTCATGGGCTCGGGTGACGCGGCTTCAGCAAGATGGGTGTCCTCTATTTTCCGTCACCGAGTCGACGAAAAATTTTTCGGGCTCGCCCTTCAGCGCTAAATCGCCCGTTTGTTCAGCGCTTCCTTGGCCGGTCTATCGCGGAAAGCCGCAACTCCGCCAAGCGCGAGACATAGGCAGGCGGGGCTGGATCTTCTATCATTCTAACAACGGTAATCGGACACGCAGTAGACTGCATCGAGTTTTGTTGCTGGCAAGGTGCGATGCCGCGCCAGAGTTGGTCTAAGGCGAGAAATCGCAAAGGCGCTAGCCGCGAATGCGGATGCCGCGCGATATGCGGCAGCTCTCGCGCGCGGTGAGGCCTGAAATGGCGGGGTTCTTCATGTGCCTGATCCAGCTGAACATTGCGCCAGGTAGTCAACTGCCGCTTCGAGATGTTTGTCCGTCGGAGCACGACCGACGGTCGGCGACACACCGGCCGGGGGATGAAAGCCCGGAGCGGACCTCAGCTGCTGCGCTTGCCCGGAGAGCGGTCCGGCGGCGCTAACGATCACGACGAGTGATAGAGTCGAAGGAGAAAGAGCTATGGCCGAAACGCAATCCCAGGAGAACGTCCAAGAGGAGTTCCAGCGCATCAAAGATGACCTGTCCAAGCTGCGCGCGGATATCGCAGCATTGACCGGCGCCTTACGGGATCTTGGCCTCGGCAGGGCCGCCAACGCCAAGCACTCGGTCGAGGAGGACCTGCAACAGGTTCGGGACGAGATCTTGCGCCGCGCCGGCGCCGTCCAGGATACCGCAGAGCGGGCCGTGGACGGGCTCGGCGCGGGCGTTGGGGAGCGCCCTTTCACCAGCCTGCTTACGGCCTTCAGCATAGGATTTGTCATCGCCAAGCTGCTCGACACCAGGGGGCAGCGCTGAAGGCCCTCGCCGATTTCATCATCGCGGTCGCGGACTATGCCGAGGCTGAAGGCCGATCCCTGCGGCGGGCCATTGCCCGCCTCGGGGGCGGCCTCGCGCTCGTAGGGCTGGCGGCGGCCTTCGCCGGCGGGGGGCTCGCTCTGTGCCTGTGGGCAGTCTACCAAGGGCTCGCCGCAGGCATCGGGAAGCCCCTGGCGAGCCTGATCACGGGGCTTCTGTGCTTGATTGCGGCAGGAGGATTGGCATGGGCCACCCGCATGCTCATCCGCTGAGCACCGACGAGGCCAAACAGCGCCTGCGGCGCGCCGCGGAGAACGCCGGATTTGCCGGCCTGATCCGGCGTCACCCTTATCGGACCATCCTGTTCGGCGCGCTCGCCGGGCTGCTGCTGGGCAGCGAGGCCGAGAGACGCGACCTCCTCATCAGGGCCCTGCTGCGCCGCCTGGCCTGACGCCGGCCGGCTCAGATCCGGCTCAGATCGCGAAGTCTCCGGGGGTCTGATCCTCGCCGAAGCGCTCGATCTCAGCGATCACCTGGGCGCCGAACAACAGGATCAGGGCGGCGACCTCCAGGGTGAGCAGCACCACCACCGCGGTGGCGTCAGTCTCCCCAGCTCTCGGCGAGAGGTCCCCTGTCCCGCAAGGTGCTGAACGGGGCGCGCGCCCACCCGATGGGAAAGGTGGTGGACCTCGAGGCCTGGAAAGAGGGGCGGGACCTGGCGAGGGCATTCGAGCGCTCGGAGGTTGCGAAGGAGGGGCTCGAGGATCGGGACGCGCTTCACCGACTCTTCATTCTTGGACAGAACCAGCTCTCGGTGTTGGTCGAGCAGCTGTCGGCGCTGCCGGAGTTGAGCAAGCTGTGGGACGTCATCGTCGAGGCTGAAGAGGAGTATCTCCCCGAGGGGCCGCCGATGAGCCCTTTGACCCGCTCGTATTTCTTCTGCTGGATGGCCCTGGACCTAGTGGCGGGACCCAAGCGAGAGAGCTTCGCGAGTATTGTCGTCGATCTCTGTCGATTCATCAGGGCCGACCTTTCGCTCATCGAGCTGTTTGAGGGCCTGGAGCGGTCCCGGACGGGCATATACCTGCATACAGGATTCGATGGAAAGTACATCGTGTTGCGGGAGCTGGTTACCGGCGATGTGAGGAGGGTGACCTGCCCGGCCGGCCATGAAGGCGGGGCCGGGGAGCTTTGGTATGCGCGAATCTTCGATTGGCCTTTCTCGACCGACGGGCCGGGCTACTCGGTGGCGGTGACCACGCCTTACGTCCTGGCCAGCGCCGACGCCAACGGCCGCATCTGTCCGGCGCAGGAATGGGAATGGCTGGCGTTCTTCGAGCGCGCGCTGCCCAAGACCGGCAAGCGGGATCGGGCGGAGGCGTACGCGTATCTGATGAAATACGGGCTGAGCAGGAACTACTGGAACGAGTATGTCTTTCTGGCGTATGTCAACGACTTCCGGAAGATGATAATGCTCGAAGGCATACCGGATCGACCGGAAACGCTTCCTCACCGCGATCTTGCGAGATAGCGGCTCGGCGACCTACCTTTTCCAGCCCCGAGGGGGTCTGATCGTTCCGAATCGGTCTCCCGGCCAGTCCTGGACGACGATCTCTCCG
>Ga0210096_1000590_pt1 | contig 12342 bp, 13 predicted proteins | sample China_Galinas_PW_4_FD_184864 | JGI IMG/M metagenome (GOLD analysis project Ga0210096, IMG submission 184864) | Wetland microbial communities from San Francisco Bay, California, USA, that impact long-term carbon sequestration - China_Galinas_PWA_D2... | ecosystem: Environmental > Aquatic > Marine... | reverse complement strand
TGCAGCGGCACTCAAAGCAGCCATCACAGCAATAAAATATGCTGGACGTTGAAGCCAACTATTGAATAATTCTGGATCAAGAAAATATAACGTAGGAAATGAAAACCCACAGGCTGTTGCTAAAATACCGCCGATTGAACCCGCAACGGTAGCATAGGCAATGGTATCTGATGATCCTTTTGGATTCCCGAGCAATCGAAAAATAAATATCCCGATCAAGACTAATGTTGGTGAAATCCACGGACCAATTGGAACTGCCATTGATATATAGCTCATCACAGCAGTTGAAAAAAGAGAAAAAACAAGAGCAAGTAATAATCCAAGAATAATCACGTAAAAACCCCTTTTCAAACGGGATATATTGCGCCCGTTTGATCCCTTTGGATAATATCACAATACTGAAAAATAATAGACGGGCACTTGGTATCATAACCAACGACACATACAAATTCAAGAAGGAATGTCGTGAGAAAAGAGGCAACCTATAGCATTATACTCATGCTAACTATAAGTAATGCCTATAGTTTTTACGTAGAAAATGCCCAAGATAAATATTTTGATACCAGCTTTTTAAGCCAATATAACATTGTTCAACAAGAACTTATTAATGATTTTGGTACCCAGAAAGTTAATTTTTATGCAGCAGATGAAACACGCATAAGCGGTCTTTTTATTAAACGACCAGAGGCTAACTATACCCTCATCTCATGCCCCGGCTTTTTTCCCGGTAGAAAAGAAGGTATGGCAACTCTCATTAAACTAATCCCATTAGATTGTAATCTTTTATTATATGATGCGCGCAGTCAAGGAGAGAGTCGTGGTTCATTGATAAGCTCCCTCCATCGCTATGGCTTGCATGAGTATCTTGATGTGATCGCTGCTATCGAATTTGTACATCATACAACTCAAAAACCCATTATTATCCATGGTCTCTGCGCAGGAGCTTTTCATGCTACCCGAGCACTGCATGAATTACGTCAAAATGATTTATTAGATCACTTTCGTGTTGTAGGACTGATCTTCGATAGCGGCCTGAATAGTATTCCTGAGGCACTTGCTATCCCTGGATTTCATATTAAAGATAAGTTGATACCAAGTCTTCTTGCTGGTCTTTACCAATCAAAAGAAGCTGTCAAACAATCATTCTGCTACCAACTGCTCTGCACCTTGATTACTCCTCCCATTGCAATACTCACGGCTAGTATCGGCTACCACTTGAAAAAAAATCATAATAGCTTTACGCTGATGAGTATCTTTGAACAGGTGCCATGCCCCATCTTTTTTATACATGCTGAAAATGATCGATACACGCCCATAAGCGAAATCAAAAAATCAGCCCATGTAGCTAATAATGGAGAGCACACAATTAACGTATGGTGGATTGAACAATCTACTCATGCATGTCATCACCTGATACATAAAAAAGATTATAAAAATAAGATAAGCGAATTTTTGGTATCCGTACTCAACTAGGTCCGGCAATTTATGATATTAATAACACTTTTATATGCATTATTTGGTGGTTCATTTACCATGGGCAAAGTATTGCTCAGTTATACGACGCCACTTTTTTTAACAGGATCACGGTTTTTTATTTCCGGTGTCATTTTGCTTGCTTACCAATATTTCTATGCTCATAAACAGTTTCGTTTTAAGAAAAAACATCTCTGGTTGTACGCTCAGATAATATTTTTTGGTATTTATATAACCTATATCTTGAGGTTTTGGGCACTTCAAGATATGCCTTCCGCAAAAACCTGCTTTTTATATAATTTATCTCCCTTTCTTTCCTCATTGTATTCATACATATTTTTTAATGAACGCATGAGCGGTAAGCAATGGCTTGGACTGGGCATTGGCTGTATTGGTCTGCTTCCTATTTTGCTTACTACCTCTCCTGCTGAACAGCTCGTTGGTGAAGTTTCATTTCTCTCCTTTGCCGAGATTGCCGTAATTCTTTCAGTAGCCACTCATAGCTATGGCTGGATTGTGATGCGAAAATTGGTCAGAGATAAAAGTTATGCACCGGCGATGGTCAATGGCCTATCTATGACTGTGGCTGGCTTTCTTGCCCTGATCTCTTCATTCCTCGTTGAAGGATTTCAGTTAGTCAGTAACCCGGTGCCATTTGCGGGCGGCCTGGCATTTGTGATCATCATAAGTAATATTATTTGTTATAACTTGTATGCTCATCTGCTGCGCACCTATACGGCAACCTTTCTTTCTTTTGCCGGATTTCTCGGCCCGCTCTTTGCAGCGCTTTACGGCTGGTTCTTCTTGGGAGAAGTCATTACATGGCATTTTTATCTTTCAAGCGTAATTGTATTTATGGGGCTATATCTCTTTTATCAAGATGAATTACAAAATCATAAAGAGCGGGAAGAACCGAGCATTTAAAAGATCTTAACTAAAAGGGCAAAAAAGAGAGGAATCTCTTTTTAAATCTCTCGGGACGATTGTACAGTAGCCTCTTGCCTCGCTTCTATTTTCTTATCGAAAGTCTTTTTAGTGTAACCCGGCTGCGGACCACAATGGACAAGCATGAATGAAAATTTATTAATATTTTTTCCTTTGAGCACATTCGTAGATCTGCGCATCTGGTAAGCCGAAGGCGACAGATGTGCCCGTATCATAGTGTTTGTGCGACTCTGCGATCAAACTGCATAGTTTGTGTATTTTAGTCCAGGTATTTTGTACAAACAAAATACTTGGTGCTGCCTGCATAAGGCCCAAATAAATTTTAAATAAAAAATGAGACACTTGCGCAGAGTGATAAAAAAAATTAAGATTGCCGTCTGCATAAGACAAATATAAAAAGCCCCATCTATGCTCAAGAGATAAAACTTAGGCAACACATCGCTTTAAAAACGAATCAACGCGCTTTTGATACTCTTGCGGATAATGCTTGCCAATACGTGCATGTTCAGCATCAGAAACAAGCCACAGATCTTTTTGATCATGTTCAAGACGGGCATAAATTTTATGAGCACTTTCAACCGGTGTATACTTATCATCTTTTGAGTGAATAATAAGCACCGGACAATTTACTTGAGAAGCATGTTCTTCTGGATTAAATTCTTTAATACTAAAATCTGCAATGTATTCAAAAATTAATCGCGCTGCTGGCATAAATGGTGTTTGTGGTAATCCAGTTGAATCATAGAAAATATGAGCTATTTGATCTTCAAGACGTGCAAATGAAGAATCTAAAATTAACGCCTGAAAGTTTGCGCCATGCGCCGCAGCAGCCAATAATGTTGCTGCGCCCATTGAAGCGCCAACACCAACAACTGGGGTCTCTTTTGTTGTTTCATGCGTATTGATAAATGCAAGTGCTGCCATAACATCATGCCGTTCATAATGGCCGATTGAACAAAATTCACCTTCACTTTGTCCATGAGCTCTGAAATCAAACATTAAAATATTGTCTTCAGGAAACATCTTTGCAAAATGGCGCATAGTTTCTTTAGTACGCAAAAATCCATGACACATTAAAATAGTACGTTTTGCCTGATCTCGCGTTACTAATAATCCTGATAGTTTTACTCCATCGCGCGTAATAAATGAAACAGGTTCAGCATGTGAATCTTTAATGATAGAAAAACGATGTTCTTCAACTCGCTTGAGATAACTTGGTATCAATTGATGGCGAAATACTAATTTACAGGCAATAAAATATCCTGCCGAAAAAATAATTATACTACCAATTGCGAGCGCACCAAATATGGTACCAATCACTCGTTTTGTCACTCTCTTTCTCCATTTTAATTATAAATCAGCTATTTTTTTGCCTGATAAAAAATGAAAATGTAGATGAAAAACAGATTGTCCTGCATCTGCACCACAATTAGTCACCAGTTGAAACGCTTGTGAACCAGATAATTTTTTTGACAACTCTTTTGCCATCAAACCAACTTCTCCCAATAATGCGGCATCTGCTTTTTCAAGAGAAACTAAATCTTTTATATGTTTTTTAGGAATAATCAAAAAATGAACCGGTGCTTTCGGTGTAATGTCTTTAATTACGATCAATGAATCATTTTCTGCAATCTTTTCTGCAGGAATTTCACCAGAGATGATTTTACAAAAGATACAGTCTTTCACAGATTTTCTCACTTTTTTTCCATCTACGCATAAACCTTCTTCGCATAAAGCTTCAAGGGATTTCAGCTACGACGTGATTTAACTAGATAAAGCCTTGACGTGGCATTACGCCATAGCACCTTCGGTGCGACGGTGGATGGTACCGGGAGCCGGACTTGAACCGGCACAGTGTCGCCACCGCGGGATTTTGAGTCCCGTGCGTCTACCAATTTCGCCATCCCGGCAGGTATAAACAAGCTATTTTTTACGTACTCAAGCGTACCTCAAATTAGGCTCTTGGTCAACTGACATGCGCATCTTAAACTACGGTTGCCATATTAAATATGGGGATATAAATTGCAAATACAAGAAGCGCTATCAAAAGGCCCAAAATGATCATTAATGATGGCTGAATTAATATACTCATCGTTGCTAATATACGGTTAATACCATCTTCATATATATGCGCTACACGCTCAAGCATAGTTGGCAATGCACCAGATTCTTCACCAACCGCTATAATTGCAATCGCATCTTGGTCAAACCAGCGCCCTTGATAGCGCGCTAATGCATTACTCAACGAAGCGCCTGATTCAACTGCTTGAATAATATCATCAAACCAATCTTCTAATTGCTTATTTTTCAACAAACTACGAGAAATAGTTAATGCAGGAACTAATTGCATACCGCCCTGCAATAATAAAGCAACTGAACGGAAGATGCGCAATGCGGCAGCCCGTTTTTTCAATGTACCGATAAAAGGTATCTTTAATATCAGGCGATCATAAAAAGTTCTTCCACTCTCGATTCGCGCATAAAGTTTAAGCAATACAAGAGCTATTATAATACTTGTGCCAATATAAAGGGTATACCAGCTACGAAAAAAATTACTGATTTGTAATGCCAATCGCGTTAAATAGGGTAACGGCTGTCCAGTTGAACTAAAAAGTGTTTCAAAGCGGGGAATAATACCCACAAACAACACAAGTGCAACCACAATAAAAAAGGCAAAGGTGATAAGCGGCATCGCAACAGCAGATCGTATTTTTTTATGAAATCGCTGCATTGCCTGCAAATGATCTGCCAAATCATACAATGTTTGTGGCAGTTGTCCGCTTTCTTGCCCAACTTGGATACTGCTTACCGTAACTACATCAAATAATTGAGGGAATTTGGCGCACGCCATATGAAATGCTGTCCCTTTTTTAATTTGATGCGCTACCTGCTGTATCATTTCCTGTAGATGAGGATGATGCAATTGACGACACACAACTTCCAATGCATCAGGTAATAAAAGCCCAGAATTTAATAGCTGCGCAAGCTGTTCAAATATCTGTGCTTTATGAGAAGCGCGTATTGGTTTATGCCTTCCCGTTCGTTGAATAGTATAACTCACCAACGCAATATTTTGTTTGTGCAACAATGCATTTAAATCAGATGCTGATGCGGCAAAGAGTAATCCCGAGTGCTTTTTTCCTCCCAAATCAACCCCGTGCCATCTGAAATATGGCATACTCTCTCCTTTTTAAAACAAGCTTGTTTGCTTTTCTATTCCCAATAGTTTATGTATTTCTTCTTCTGTTTTATCAGAAATAATCTTTACCCGTTTATTACGGCCTGTTTGCCCGGCAACAATAGATATATCTGATTGCGCTATCTTTAATACTTTGGCAATTGATTTGATTAATTCTTTATTAGCTTTCCCACGCTCAGGAGCACTCTTGAGATACCATTTGAGTTGCCCTGTTTTATCTATGATATAGCGGTTTTCACCAGCACTAGGTATCACTTTTATAGGTAATATCACTGTCATCGGTTTTCCTTACCTGAAAATCTGCTCGAGACCTTGCATAAAATAGCAAATCATTTATCCTTTTGGATATAAAATATCATCTTTTGCATATATTTTCTGGAGAGATGGCTGAGTGGTCTATAGCGCTTGCCTGCTAAGCAAGAGTCTGGGAAACCGGGCACGAGGGTTCGAATCCCTCTCTCTCCGCCATCCGCCGTCGCCGAAGGCTATGGCGTGATGCCACATCGAAGCTCCGCAGGAGCGAAGACGGGCAGGCTTGCATCATTGTTTTAAAAATATAATATTGAAATAAACGCGCCCATAGCTCAATTGGATAGAGCGTCAGACTACGAATCTGAAGGTTGGAGGTTCGACTCCTCCTGGGCGCACCATCCTACGTTTATCCGGCGGTGCCCACCATTAGCTGAAAGAGATGGCTTCATCTCGGCAAACTACGGATGGCAGGCCAGTCTACTCATATTCCCTTTCTCAACAAAAATTACTCTTCCATTTCTTCTCTTCTTCCTCTTGTGTAAACTCACAAAAGTATTTTTAAAAAGGAGAATAATATGATGGAAATTGTATATATTAGTTTACTGACATTTGGTGCGGTTTTAATTGGAACGATCACGGGTTTTGGTACGTCCACTCTTATGATTCCCATATTAGCGCTGTTTATTCCAATCACTCATACTATTATCTTAGTTGCAATCATTCATTTATTTAGTGGTATATGGAAAGTAAGCTTATTTATTACCGGAATTGATATACGATTCATCCTGCTTTTTGGTATACCAGGAATAATTACGAGTTATATCGGTGCACTATTACTCACTCATACTCATCAAATATTTTTGGTACGTTTATTAGGTATCTTTCTATGCAGTTATGCAATATTTATGCTCTTGCCTAAAAAAATAAAATTTCCTACTAATACCACAATGGCATTAACTGGCGGTACATTGTCTGGATTTTTTGTCGGCGTATTTGGCATCGGTGGTGCTATTAGAAGCGCTTTTCTTACGGTATTCAATTTACCCAAAGAAGCCTACATCGCCACCATGGGAGCAATAGGTTTAGTTTATGATATTACGCGCCTTATCACTTATTTTTATAATCAGATTTCTTTACCAACATCACTATGGTATGGATTAGTCGCATTTATACCAATCTCTTTTATTGCCGCATTTAGTGCTAAATATATAGTTTCTCGGGTTTCATCATATCAATTTCAACGAATTATCACTGTATTTTTATTTCTTATTGGTTTAAAATTTATTTTATTCCCTTATTGAAAGACTCTTATGACCGAATATATTTACAAAATAGCTGTCAAAATAACACAGTCTATCTTTTTAATAATTGTTTTTTTCTTATTTGATTATATTTACCAATCGCTTATCCATATACCATGGTTGGTTTTTTTAATATTTGTTTACTTTTTATTTATAGGAATTAAAGCACTCAAAGACCGTACTGTTCCTATTTATCAATATTCTATATTACCTATAGCCCTTAGTGTTTGGATATTTTCAGAAATGAGGGGATTTAATTTCTGTAATTTTATGTCAATTATAGGATTAAGTTTTGGCCAAGCATTTAGCCCCTTTCTTATCTCTTATGGTGATATTAAAATAGATCATCAAAATAACATGATCACATTGCCAGGAAGCGCAACTACCTTAATACTTCTCATGCTTATTTTTGTGATCAAATATGCTTTTTGGTATCTCTATGCTCTGAATCCCTTTTTTATTGCACCATATGCCTACTTAGAAACAACTTTGTTTGCATTTATTTCAGGGGTATTTATTGGACGGCTTGTACATATCTTACGCGTATATACAAAAAAGAAGGCCTTCCATCAGTTGATTTTTGATCTATTTTGCCTATAATTAATAGTGGTTTGGAGAGATGGCAGAGTGGTCGAATGCGGCGGTCTTGAAAACCGTTAACCCGTGGAAGCGGGTTCGTGGGTTCGAATCCCACTCTCTCCTCCATACTTCGCCAAGGCTTCGTATGGCACGACCACCTTTTTTAAGGTATCTCATGAATAAAACATCTGTTCGACCTTTTCGTCATTCAGACACCAAAAAATTGATCCAGCTTTTCCGTGATGCGGTGCATGCAATCGGCATAAAACATTATTCTCCTGAACAAGTTGCCGTGTGGGCGCCAGAAGATATTGATTATGAAAAATGGCACAAGTCACTTTCAAAAAATATTACTTTTGTTGCTGAAATTGATGGAAAAATTGTTGGCTTTGCAGATCTAACGCAGAAAGGCTATCTTGATCGACTTTATATACATAAAGATTATCAAGGCAGATTTATTTCATTACATCTTATGAAACATATCGAGCAAGCAACTCGTAAACTTGGCCTTTCTAAAATAACTACTCATTCTAGCATCACCGCGAAAAAACCTGCAGAACGTTGGGGATTTAAAGTTGTTAAAGAACAAACAATAGTCCGTAATGGCATTGAACTCACTAATTACATAATGGAAAAAACATTATAAAGGTTATTTCATAAACTATTTTTTCTATTCACTTGAATAAAAATATAGAAACTTGATACCGTAAAAAACGTTTAAAAAAGGTTTTATAACGGTAACGAGTAGTATTATGTTTTTCTCGCTGATTTTAGCGATTTGTTTTTTAGCAAATTTTTCTATAAGCGAAGCTATTAATAATCGTACGCAGCATCACAAAAAACAGTCATTCCCTAAGGGTTGGAAAAATCCCAGCATAAAACTTTCGCCACCTCCCACATTGATGGGCAAACAGATGGGAAAGGTCAATACGATTGGCTTACAGCCACTTGGTTATGAACTGAAAAATGGCGTGAAGGAATTTACCCTTATTGCACAACCAGTTGAAAAATTAATTACCGATAGTCGCATACCAAGTTGGGAGCATTTAGTTCCAGAATCATTCAGAACTCTCGATATTATGCACACGCATAACCTTCATCAAAAAGTAAAATGTTGGGGATATAATGGCTCAATGCCTGGACCCACCATAGAAGTAACCGAAGGTGATCGAGTCCGCATTCATGTAAAAAATGAACTTCCTGAACCAACTTCCGTTCATTGGCATGGTATCGAAGTTCCTAATAGCCAAGATGGTGCTGCTGGTGAAACTCAAGCTCCTATTATGCCGGGAGAAACATATACGTATGAATTTACGCTCTATCAATCGGGTACCTTTATGTATCACTCAGGTTTTAATGTTATGAAGCAAGATCAACTCGGTCTGGTTGGTTTTTTTGTAGTGCATCCCAAACAACCGGAACATAAAATAGATAAAGATTTTGCGATATTTTTGCAGCAATGGAAATTGTTACCTGGCAGTGAATATCCTGATATTGTTTCTATGGACACCAATTGGGCAACTTTTAATGGCCTTGCGGCACCCAATGTTCCGCAATTAACGGTTAACCAAGGTGAACGTGTGCGCATTAGATTTGGCAATATTAGTTTACAAAGCCATCCTATTCATATTCATGGTTACACATGGGAAGAAGTTGGCACCGAAGGGGGCCCCATTCCAAAAACAGCACGCATAAAAGGTGCAACGATCAATGTTCCATCAGGGACTACACGCGATGTAGAATTTGTAGCATGGAATCCTGGAATTTGGCGATTACATTGCCACATATTACATCACATTGTTAATGGCCATGCTGATGTACCTATGGGACTCATGGCACATGGCGGCATGTTCACCGTTGTATATGTTATACCTAAAGAACCAAATGAACCTTGGCATCATCCTACTGAAAAACAACCTATGTTAAGTCAGGAGGATTTTTCATGAATAGAAAATTAATAACAGTAATCAGTTTATTAATGATTCTGCCAGCATGTATCTATAAAAAAAACCTTAAACAAACAAAAACAAGCTTGCTCACACAAGCACGCACAGAATTCTCTCTCCCAACAGTTACTGAAGTTAAAGAATTTCATAAAGAAAAATATCCTTTGAGTAAAAACAAAGCCATTGAAATCGCTATAAAAAATAACGCTGAATTGCATGCACAATTAGATAAAATTGGCATTGCGCAAGCTGATTTATATCAAGCAGGTCTTTTTACTAACCCAGAAGTTCATACAATCTTTAAGATACCAACTACACCAAATGCGATAACAAATATTGAATGGGGTGTTGATTTTACGCTCTCTGATTTATGGACAGTTCCTTTTTCTGTTGATGTTTCATATGCAGAATTTGAATCGATCTCAGCTGAGATTCTCTCACAGATCAGAACTATTATCCTTGAAACCCATCATGCTTATTTACAATGTCTGAAACAAAAAGACCTAAAACAGCTCGCTCAACAAGCATATATACAAGCAGAAGATCTGCATAATCAGGTGGTATTGCGACAAGAATTTGGTTATAGCACTCCTATTGATATTAATCTTTCTGCAGCTCAAACAGCACATTTTAAAACGGAGTATCTCCAACAAATATATGAATTTTTTGCACAAACTACTCATCTAAAAAAGTTATTAGGTATGCCATCTGATATCCAGGAAGTTATATTTAAACCATTGAGCGATACTGGCTTTTCAATTCCTTCGGTAAAACCACTTGAAGAAGTAATGCTCACTAGAAATCCTGAGATGATTATGAGATGTTGGCGGCTACATAAAGCCAAAAGGCAATTAACACTTGAAAAAGCACGCACCCTTGATGAAGTGAAACTTGGTATTGATTATGAACGTGATTTTGATGGGACCAAGGGAGTTGGGCCGGCATTTAGTTTATCGATGCCATTTTTTGATTTTAATCAAGCTCAACGAGCGCGCGCACGCGCAGAAATTGAGCATGCTGAGCAACAGTTACAAGCAACTAATGTGATGCTCCGAGAGCAATTATATATGTTACATGAAAAACTTATTACATTAACACAACAACAAACAATACAAGAATCAGCAATTGAAGCTATTGAAATGGCAATCGCTTATGGCCAAGAATACACGAAGAAGATGCAACTAAATATGGTTATTTTACTTGATTTGTACCTCAAATTATATCAAGAGAAAATGAAAGGGCTTCGTATAAAATATGAAATTCTCATGACCAAAGCTGAACTTGAAAATCTAGTTAATACAACTATAACTTAACTTCTGAATAACATCAGTAAAGCCATTCCTGCCATAATAAGATCTTCAGCTAAGGTGACATACGTCATGGGTACTTTAAATACGGTACCCAAACAGGCACACACAATCTGTTTACCTTTTCTTAGCTCATTAAATACGCCAATAGCACTGATAAACATTAAGCAAAATGTGAATATATTTACCGCATATAATTGCCATTGAAATAGATAGGCAAAACCAAGCCCTAATTCTAGAAATGGATATACATAGCCATAGGCATAGATCTGTTGCGCAATTAAATCATACATACTATAAGCTTGCGCAAAGCCATTGATATTTATCACTTTAAAAAAGCCAAAAATTAAAAAGAATGCTGCCATACAAATACGCATCGCCGCCTGGAAACTCCAGCCATATATCAGTTGATGCCCTAATGTAATAATCCCAATTAATGAAAAAAGAACGATAAGCGGTAAAAAATCATTAAACGTATATTTAGGTTTATGTGGTGAATTATTTGTATGATTATGTTCCATTTGTTTTCCCTTTTTTAGATGGTTATATATATGAGATTACCCATGTATTCCTTTAATTCTCAAGAAAATACCTTCATACTTAAATGAAATAATAATGATATTGTCAGGAGGTATTCATGAGTTCAGCTTTATTTGAAGGAATCAGTTTTGGGTTTTTGATTGCAATGATTGTGGGACCTATCGGCATTTTATGCATCCAACAAACGGCATCTCATGGCTTTTTACCAGGATTTGTAACCGGGTTGGGTGCCGCAAGTGCTGATGCAATATACGGGCTTATCGCCGGACTGGGATTAACGGCATTAGCAAAAATTCTTGTTGATTATTCAGCAGTATTATCACTTATTGGCGGCATCTTCTTATGCTATTTAGGTATTTCTACATTTTTTTCACGAATACAGACATCGGAAGAAGAAAAATTAGTAGAACATAAACAACTTTCACAATTATATGTAACCACTTTTTTTCTTACACTCAGTAATCCAACCACTATTTTAACTTTTATTGGCCTCTTTGCTGGTCTGGGAATTGGGCTGGAACACCCTTCACTAAAAACAACCAGCTTGTTTGTTGGCGGCGTATTTTTAGGTTCTACGTTGTGGTGGTTAATACTCAGTGGCGTAATAAGCCGGGTACGCAAAAATTTTGCTGCTAAGCATATTCGCCTTATTAATCGCCTTTCTGGTATATTTATTACTGGATTTGGCGTTGTTAATCTTTTGAGTGTTTTACTTCAATTGCTTGGTATACGAGTAGGTTTATCATAAAAAATGGCGAGAAATTTTACTATTTCTCGCCCTCTCATTTCTGTTACTTATA
>Ga0210096_1000588_pt1 | contig 12347 bp, 9 predicted proteins | sample China_Galinas_PW_4_FD_184864 | JGI IMG/M metagenome (GOLD analysis project Ga0210096, IMG submission 184864) | Wetland microbial communities from San Francisco Bay, California, USA, that impact long-term carbon sequestration - China_Galinas_PWA_D2... | ecosystem: Environmental > Aquatic > Marine... | reverse complement strand
CCCCGGTGAGCTCTGGGTAAGCGGGCCGCAGGTCATGAAGGGCTACTGGGAAAAGGAAGCGGAAACCGAATACGCATTTGTCGATGGCGACTGGTTTCGCACCGGCGACGTCGCCACGGTGGACGATACCGGCCGTGTTCGCATCGTGGACCGGATCAAGGACATGATCCTCGTCTCCGGGTTCAACGTCTATCCAAACGAGATCGAGGAGACGCTGGCCACACACCCCGCCGTGCTGGAATCGGCGTGCGTCGGTGTCGCGGACGAGAATTCCGGAGAAGCGGTGCGCGCCTTCATCGTGCAGCGGCCCGGGCAGGATGCCAGCGAGGAGTCCCTGCGAACGCACTGCCGGAAAACGCTGGCGGCCTACAAGATCCCGCGCGACTTCGTGTTCCGCAAGGCACTGCCGAAAACAAACGTCGGCAAGATATTGCGTCGGGGACTGCGCGACGGTGCTGTCTGATCCGATCTTCACTTAGGCGATTGCCGGAAAATGGCACACCAGATCGCGCCGGATTTTCGTTCGTCATCCAGGTGCGACAACCGGCGCATAGTTCGAACTATGCAACGGTTGTCGCAACACAGAGGACGGACGACAAAGACAAGCAGGGTGGTATGTCATTTGACAGAAATCGCCTTAGACGTCGAACCCGGTTCCACCGACGGTCCGATCGGTATGACCGGCGGTATTGCGAGTTAACGGTTTAGCACCTATGCTCCTGTTCCATGAACAGATTTCTTCTCCTCGGGTTCCTGCTCCTGTCGCTCCCGCTTGCCGCGCAGCAGATCTATCGCTATGTCGACGAGCAGGGTAATGTCACGTTTACCAGTGAACCACCCCCCGGCGTAGACGCCCACCCGGTCAGCGTGTCTCCTGTTAACGCGGTCGGGTCCGACATCATTGCACCGCCTCCGGCGACGTCGGCGGAGGTGGAAGGGGAAGGGGAAATCACCGAGGAGCCGGGACCCGAGACGGGATACCAGACATTCGCGATTACGTCTCCCGAAGAAGGCACCGCCGTACGTTCCAACAATGGGGACATCACGATATCGCTGACGCTGGATCCCGCCCTGCGCGAGTCCGACACGATCTATCTCTACATGGATGGTGCGAAGATCGCCGAAGGTGACTACGTCAGCTTCTTCCTGCAGAATGTCAACCGCGGCACGCACCTGGTCCACGCAGAGGTTCGGGACCGGAGTTCGGGTACGACGCTCAAGAAAACACGGCCGGTCAGCTTCACCGTTCAGCGCGTCCACGTCGGCGGTTGATCGCCCCCCATTCCGGGTTCCGCTGAGTCCCCTACCCAAGAACTCTCCGAATTCCCTCGGTCCGGGCGAACTGGGTGCGCAAACAACGCCTCGATGTGCGCCTGGCAAGCAACGCCTTTTGCGTGGCATCATAGCTCCCCCGATCCATCCGACGCCGCACACGGTGCTTCATGTCTGAACTCCTGTTTCAATATGGCCTCTTCCTTCTGAAGACGGCCACCGTGGTCGCGGCATTCGGTTTTCTCATCGCGATCGGATTCAGCATCTCCAAGCGGACGCGTGCCAGTGACCGGCTCGAAGTCACCAACCTGAACGACAAGTACGACAACATGGCCAATGTCGTGCAGCATGCCGTGCTGCCGAAAAAGGCGTTCAAGAAGGCGGCAAAGAAGGAAAAGGCAAAAAAGAAGCAGCGCCGCAAGCTATCGGTCGAGCCCGATCAACCGAGACGCAGATTGTTCGTCATCAACTTCCACGGCGATATCAAGGCCACCGCGGTGTCGGCGCTGCGCGTGGAGATCACCGCGGTCCTAACCATGGCCACGGAGAACGACGAGGTTCTGGTGCGGCTGGAGAATTACGGGGGGCTGGTGCATGAACACGGTCTCGCCGCTTCGCAGTTAAAACGGTTCCGGGATCGGAACATTCCGCTCACCGTGTCGGTGGACAAGGTCGCCGCGAGTGGCGGATATCTGATGGCGTGCGTAGCCGACCGGATCATCGCCGCCCCCTTTGCGGTCATCGGCTCGATCGGCGTGCTCGCGCAGCTCCCCAATTTTCATCGGATGCTCGATCGCCACGGTATCGAGTTCGAGCAGATCAAAGCCGGGGATCTCAAGCGCACCCTGACGATGTTCGGGGTTAACACCGAGGAGGACCGGGAACACTTCAGCCGGCAACTGGAAGACACTCACCAGTTATTCAAACAGTTTGTCGCGGATCATCGCGCCACGGTCGACATCGACGCAGTGTCCACCGGTGAACACTGGTACGGAAGCCGAGCCCTGGAGAAGAATCTGATCGACGGGATCCGTACCAGCGACGATCATCTCATCCGGGCGGCTCGTGACGCCGACCTCTTCGAGGTGATCTACACGCCCGGAAAGACCGTCAGCGAGAAACTGGCCTCCGTGATCCAGGGTGCGGCGGAGCGCGTGTTTGTGTCGTGGATCGACAGGAGCCGGCAGGACAAATATCTGGTGTGACACCGATCGGAACCGGTTGGTCACGGCGTGGAAATCCACGCGCATTCGGATCCCAGCCTCGCATCCAACCCGGCCCCTTCCGCTGGGATCACCCGGATCTCGGGCCAAACTCCGGACGATCTCGCGCTTGTGCGTCGAGGCGAACCACGCCGCGGCAGTCACAGCGCGTCAGCATTTCCCCGACGGTCCCGTGTCCCGGGATCCTGATTTCCTCTCCCAAATCCGCCAATGGACGCAACACGAAGCACCGCTCATGGGTCCCCGGATGGGGAAGGACCAGTTCCGGGGTATCGAGCCGAATCTCGCCGAACACCAGCAGATCAAGATCTAGCGTACGAGGCCCCCAGCGCAGGGAATCGCGGACGCGTCCATACCGGCGCTCTATCGCCTGCAGTCGACCGAGCAGTTCCGTTGGTTCGAGGAAGGTCTCGACGAGGACCACCGCATTAACATAGTCTGGCTGGTCCTTTGGCCCCATCGGGGCACTCGCGTAGAGCGCCGAACGCTTGACGAGGCGGCATCGTGGAATCGCCCCCAGCTCGTCGATCGCCGCGAGAACCTGCTCTCGCGGATCCCCCAGATTACTTCCGATACCAATGTAGGCGTGATCCGTTGCCACGACAGACGGCCTCGACGGGCAGTACCCGGGGGATCATGCGGTGACGTTTCTGGCCCTGGGCCTGCGTCCCCGACGTCGCTTGCGCGCTGGCCGGACCTTCGCGGCGCGCTCCTCCGGGGCGAGTTCCTGGATCTTCGTCCACCACTCACAGCAACCCTCGAGGTCCTCGCCTGCGGCCTCTCTCAGACACATGAAATCGTAGGCCGCACGAAACCTGGGATGGGCAAGCAGGCGCATTGACCGTTTACCGGTGCGTGTGCGAAAACACAGTTGCAGCTGCCAGATCTCCCGCATTGGAATGGAAAACCGCTTGGGGATCGAGGTGTGCGCCAGCTGTCGGGAAAGGGCCTCCCGCCCGGCCGCCTGCAAGGCCTCAAACTCGTCCATGTCCTGCTCATGATACCGCCGTGCGAGGTGTCTGACCGGTTCCCACAGCAGGGCCGCATACAAAAACGCCGGAGTCACAGGTTTACCCTCACGAATCCGCTTGTCCGTGTTCTGCAGGGCGCGTGACACGAACGTGATGGGAAAACCCTGCTCCTCGCGGGAAAGGCTTACCTCGGTGTCCGGAAAGAGCCTTTCGAAGAGTCCGTATTGGCGAAGCTCTTCGAAGGTAGCCAGCGCGAAGCCTCCCTGAAAGAGTTTCAGAACCTCGTCGAACAACCTCGCCGGGGCGATGTCGTCGAGAAGCGGGGCGAGTTCGCGCAGGGGTCGCTCGGAATGCGATTCGATACGGAACCCCAGTTTCGCGGCAAATCGTACCGCTCTCAACATGCGTACGGGGTCCTCGCGGTAACGCGTATCCGGATCTCCAATCAGACGGATCAAACCGTGCTTCAGATCCTCGCCGCCGCCGGCATAATCGAGGACGCTGTTGTCGCGGATGTTGTAATACAGTGCGTTGATGGTGAAGTCGCGTCGCCGGGCATCCTCATCGATCGTCCCGTAGGCATTGTCGCGGATGATGCGCCCTTCCCGCAGCAACGACTCACCCCCCTCGGAACCGGGAGCCGCGCGAAATGTGGCGACCTCGACGATATTCCGACCGAAGTAGACATGGGCAAGACGAAAGCGCCGGCCGATCAGCCGGCTATTGCGGAACAGCCTGCGTACCTGCTCGGGCCTTGCGTCGGTGACGACATCGAAATCCTTGGGTTCGCGCCCGAGCAGCAGGTCCCTGACACCGCCGCCGACAAGATAGGCTTCATACCCCGCCCCGTTCAGTCCCTGCAGGACTTTCAGCGACTGCTCACTGATGCTGGCACTCGTGATTCCGTGCTCCGACTGGGACGTCGCGATAACCCCGTTGCTCCCCGCTGATTGTTGTGCGCCTTCCACTATCGATATTGGTGATTGATATTCTGCCCGCTATAATACCAGCCTCCGTAACGGTATGTTGCGCGGCATCGGATTAACGGTCACCATGTTATGCGCGCATACGCGTGTATGTATCGTGCCAATCTGGTTTTTCTCTAGAATCCAGACCATTGCTCCCTTCGTCTAGTGGCCCAGGACACCGGCCTCTCACGCCGGTAACAGGGGTTCGATTCCCCTAGGGAGCGCCATTTCCACCGCGCAGCCATACCCGAAATCCGAAATCCAGGAGCAGTCACATGGCAACCAAGGCAGACCTCGAGTCGCGAGAAGCGGAATGCAATTCTGTCACTGACCTCATCAACCTGGCCACGGAGGCTATGGCGGATCCGGCGGATGCGGACTACGCCAAGGAAATCCTGCACAAGGCCGACATCCAGTGTCAGATGCCGCTCGACTACGTCGCCACCGCAGATGCGGCGGCTGCCATGGGAGACAAGGACTACGCCCGCGAGCTCTACGAGCAGGCTGAGGACATGATGTTCGAGGTGCCGGAGTTCACGGCATACGCGCACAGCCTGGCGGTAAACCTGGGTGACAAGGACAAGGCTCGCGAGTTTCTCGAGAAGGCCGCCGATGAGGCCGGTAACGTCGAGGAGTTTCTCTCCATTTCACAGGTCGCGGGTGAGGATCTCGGTGACGGGGAACTCGCCAAGTCACTGCTGTCAAAGGTCGAGGAGAAGGCCAAGGGCTTCGACGACTTCGTGGACCTGGCCGAAAAGGTCAAGGAGACCGGCGATGAGAGCACGGCCTGGACCTTTCTGGACAAGGCCGCGCGATTCTGCGACGAAATCCCGGACAGCGTGAATTTAGCCGGCCGTTTCATCTCGCTGTTCGGCGACAGGGACAAGGCGCGTAGCCTGCTCGAGGGGGCCGAAACCGATTGTCAGTTCACCAAGCAGTGCGTGCAACTGGCGAAGGGCTACAAGGACCTTCTCGAGGACGAGGACAAGGTCGGGGAGCTGATGGATCAGGCTGCGGAATTCTGTATGAGTGGCGAGGAACACATCGACCTCGCCGAGGGCTACTGGACGCTTCGAGGGGACAAGGACAAAGCCTCGCATAGTTACGAGCAGGCACTGGGAGAGATCACCGATAAGGACCAGTTGCTCGGACTCGCGGCAAAGGCCGCGAACGATCTCGGGAATGCGGACCTCGCCAAGACGATCTACGTCAAGGCGGAGGGCCACATGTCCTCGGCCTCGGATCTGGGCAAACTGGCGCAGGCGGTGCTGTCCGATCTAAAGGACAACGCCTACGCGGCCGAGGTCTACCAACGCGCGTCGGAAAAACTCGTTACGCCCAACGACCTGACCAATCTGGCCGGCGAGATCTTCACACGGCTCGGCGACAGCGCGCGCGCGGGGGAACTCTATCGCAAGGCGCTCGAAAATGCGGAAGACTACAAGCAGCTACTCAAGCTGCTCGATCAGTCGCACGAGCAACTGAAAGACGACGACTTCTCCGCCTCAGTACTCGAGAAGGCCAAGGAACTCGCCCAGGCGTCCCCCGAAATGGTGGAGGTTGCACTGAAGGCCCTCGCAACCACGGGCGATCGGGAATTCGCAATCCGTCTGCTGCAGGCCGCCGAAGAATGCGTCACGAACCTCGGCGAACTGAAGGCCGTCGCCGAAGCGGTGAAGACGAATTTCACCGACGATGCAAAATGGATCGCGCGCATCGACGAGAAGATGGTAAAGCGCGAGACCAACCAGGCGAAGTATGAGGAATTCCAGAAAAAGGAGAACGAGGCATCCACGTTCCTGGACAACCTGCGTATCACCGACGAGGTCATGGAAGAACTGGACGACAAGTTCTATGCCCGCAAGCTGCTCACATCGGCTGAGCAGCAATACCGGGATTCAGGTGGAGACCTCAACCAGGCCCGGATGTTGCTCAAAGCGGTGGATGCACACCTCGGCGACCAGGACTGGATCAAACGACTCCTCGATGACAGCGCCGAGAACGCGAGAAATTTCGTCGGCCTGAACAGCGTGGTGCGCACAGCGGTCCGGGAACTGACCAACAAGAAGACAACGGCGAAAGGCTACTTGAAGGCTTGGGAGAAACGACTCGACGGGGAGGCAAGCGATGGGGCCGCCTACGAATACGCCAAACTGGCGAAGGTCGTGGCGGAGGACATCCGCGACAAGAAATGGGCTGCCAGGATCCTCAACAAGGCAGCCAAGGCCGGAGGGGACCACTACCTCTTCGCCAATCTGGGTGCCGTCGCGGCCGCCATGGAAGACGGAGAAAAGGCCGGCGACATGTACAAGCGTGCCGTCGAGGCGTGCGACGATACCACCAAGTTGCGCCAGCTCGCGATGCGCCTGAAGCAGCAGGGTGTCGACAAGGAGACCTTGCGCGGTCTGTACGCGGCGGCAAAGCCCGGGGCGGAGGATACACGCGGACGACTCGACTGGGCCGCGGGTATCGTCGATATCTTTCGTGACAACGATTGGGCCTCCCGGGAGTACGATGAACTTGCCGGGTCGTTCCAGGGAAACGATGCGGCGCGATTCCGGGCCAGCCGGCAGTCCAGGCTTCGCCAGGGATTGTGGTAGCGAACTTGTGCTCTGTCCAACTGATAATTGCGGATTCGCAATTATCAGTTGGACAGAGCACTGCCACCGCGGGCTCCTGACGGCTCGCCCGCACCGCCGCTACGATGCTCCTGCCTTACGACGCACCCTTGAACCGCCCATGGACGGGGCGGGTCACTGTCGTAACCCCGACGCCGCAGCTGCGAGGCCGAACGGACCGCGACCGCGCGTCCGGGCCCGTGTTGCTACCGGTTGCCGTATTACGCCGAATCACCCCGCCCGTCCGGCCGGGTTTCCTGCTCTGTCTGGCGCTCGTCGTCCTCACATCGGGATGTTCCAATACCGCTAAAAAGGGCCTGCCACCCGAATCGGTCCTGCAGGATGTCGGGGGCAAAACGCAGGCCGTGGTACTGTCCCGGCCGGCGCAGGTCCTAGATGCCCGATTCACCGGCGGCGAGTTGTATTTTTCCTACCGCGAAGGCGACCTTGTCCGTTACGGGCGGTCCAACTCAGAGGCGAGGGAGAATCTCTCCCTGCACCAGGATTGGATTCCGGTGTACCAGGTGCATCCCGTCGATGCTGACACCTTCGAAAGCGATGTGATCGGCGCGCAGTCGGTCACCACAGTCGGACGCGAGCACTGGGATAGATTTCTCACGATTCTGGAGCAGACCCTGGTCCCTGACGAACCGATGCAGGGGGCATTGATCCAGTTTCGCGACAGCGAGTTCTTCTACTACCGTGATCCGCAGGGAAACATACTCCACAACGAGAAGCTGAGCCTGAGGCCGCCCGAGGTCCCGCTCGTATACAACTATCGCATCGAGGACCTGGAGTCCCTGGTAGCGGCCGCGCTCTACGATTATCTGTCCGATGCCGGCTTTGATCTCGACGTCTCGCTGGTGCTGCTCGATACCGGTGAGACCGGCTACGCCGCCCGTCCCTTTGCGGTCTTTACCCCCGAAACGCGAAGGATCGGGTTGCTTTCGCTGCAACCCCACACCTTCGGGAGTATGCCGAACTCCTACGCCGCGGACTCGGGAAAGCTCGGCTGGCACCTGACACGCAGCTATCTGTTCGAATTCTTCAATCGGCCGGTGTCCTTCCTCTCGCGGGGAATGTTGTTCGTTGTTGACACCGTTGGGGACGCTACCCAGGGAACGCTCATTCGTACCTTCCGGTTTCCCGCGCTCGATGAGACCGCGATTCCTCCGTTGAACCCGGGACCGGGCATGGACCTCGACAAATGGGAACGACATCTGGACAAGTCTGTCGGCCCCAACACCCTGGCCGGCAGGATGGAACTCCTCGTTGGTGGCGATGCGTTTTTCCCCCGCCTCATCGATGCGGTGATGCAGGCGGAAGATTCCATCAAGATTCGCACCTACATCTTTGATCGCGATGATTTCGCCACCGAGTTCGCGGACCTCCTCAGAACCCGTTCAAAGGAAACCGAGGTCCAGATCATGCTGGACGGTCTGGGTACACTGATGGCGCAACGCAAGTCCACCGGGACGATGCCTTCGGACTACGAAGCGCCACTCGGCATCACCCTCTACCTGACCGAGGACTCCAGTATCGAGCTGAGGAGTCTGACCAATCCCTGGTTCGCCGGAGACCACACCAAGACTTCCATTATCGATGGAGAGCGAGCCTTCATCGGGGGTATGAACATCGGGCGCGAATACCGCTGGGAATCGCACGACCTGATGCTGGAGGTCAGCGGCCCGATCGTCAAGTACATCGAAAGGGAGTTCGACAAGACCTGGGCCCATGCGCAGGTCCTCGGGGACTTTGTTTATACCGGATACATGGTCGCGACTCCGGAACCGGAATACAGCGGGGAGGGTTATCCCATACGTCCGTTGCTGACGCTGCCACACAAATCGCAGATCTATCGCGCGCAGCTTGAGGCGCTGCGACGCGCCAAACGCAAGGTCGTCGTCGAAAACGCTTATCTTTCCGATACGCGGATCATCTACGAACTGGTGCGTGCGAGGCTCCGTGGTGCTGACGTTCGGGTCATCGTCCCGCTCGAGGGAAACCATGGCATCATGAATGCGTCGAACGTGGTCGCCGTCAACACACTGTTGCGATATGGCGCCCGCGTCTTCACCTACCCCGCGATGTCGCACATCAAGGCAGCCTACTACGACGGGTGGGTATGCCTGGGCTCGGCGAATTTCGACAAACTGAGCTTTCGCGTCAACAAGGAAATGAACCTTGCCACCTCTCATCCAGAATTTGTCCAACAGTTGGATCAGGCGGTTTTCGAACCTGACATGGAATCGTCCATCGAGATCGTCAAGCCATTGCCCGAAGGGTGGGGAAATAGCTTTGCGTCCCTGATCGCGACACAGCTTTAGGCGATTGCCGGAAAATGACAGTCCAGATCGCGCCGGATTTTCGTTCGTCATCAAGGCGCGACAACAGGCGCATCGTCAAACGATGGAACGGTTATCGCAACTTAAGAGGACGAACGAATAGACAAGCAGGATGGACTGTCATTCGACAGAAATCACCTTAACGGTCACGGGCAGTCTGAAACCCTCATAACCATGGCCACTCAATACACCCGATCTGAATCGGTCTACGTGGATCGATCTACGGCCTGTCTACCGTCAGTTCGTAGTGATAGGACTTGCCGGTTTCGCTGTTCCGCTGTCCGTTGAAGTAAATTTCGCCGCTGATGCCGGACCAGCGTCCCGAACCGCCGACCACCACTGCCCTTGCACCATCACCGGTATCGGATCCCTTCAGGTCCAAGGCATGCTCACCCTCCTTCTCCCGGAAGGTGCAATAGAAGTCGGAACGACTTTTCTGCGGATCGCCCACCAGCCCCATGGCGAAACAGACCGTATCGAAGACGATCTGCGGTTCGGTATCGAGCGTCGCCTCGCCATCACTCCGTGCAACGACAACCTTGTCACCATTAGTGAGGTTCATCACCATCTCCTGTCCCTGACTATGCCCCTCACCCTGATAGACGAACGATTCAGCGCCCGCGACGCGGGCGGTCAGGAGGTAGCAGACAGCAAGGAGTAAGGTGGTACACAGAGGCCTCGACCGGTCTGTCATTGCATGGTCTCCCGCCTTGGCGCGGTTGCTTTGGTTGAGTATCTTCAACGGTTGGCGTTCCAGCGAGATGTACGTCGGTTGACGTGAGCGATCCGGACGTTTAGGCGGCAGCATAGCGCACATGATATGTATCAAGAGAGCGGATGACGCCCGGTTCCGATACGTTTGCAGCATCGGGATTGCCGATGCGGCATCGATTTCAGACGGGCTTCGCCACCATGATATACAGGTTCGCCATTGGCAGCAGGGTCGCGATGATACCGAACGCGCCCCAGATGCGCCCGAGCGTCCAGTAGCGGACTGGAATCGCGCCACCCTGGGAAAATTGCTCGGCCATGCGGGATTGCACGATCTGCAGCGGAATCAAAATGAACACCCAGATCGCGCCGGAGCCAATCAGCAGATACCATCCCCACCGAATCCAGTCGATTTCGGCGATGGGCCCGAAACGGGCCGCCATGAAATGGCCCGTGATCACGAGTATGGCAGCTCCGGTGACGGTGAAGACATAGTCGGTTATCGAAATCAGGCGCTGACCGAAGGCCACAACCACCGGTTCCCGAGTCCGGTTGGCCATCAGTTTCCAGACCGCCGAGACGATGATGTTTCCTAGAAACAACATCGCGCCGAAGATGTGCGCCACCTTCAGCAGTATAAAATTTTCATCCATTTTTCAGAAATCCCGTCCTTGTCAGATTGCGCGCAGCGCCGACCAGATCCGGGTTTTCCACTCCCGTAGGAACCCTGTCAGGCATCAGACAGATGCAATTCCGCATCGTATGGATGTTCGTCCTTTTCGTAGATGCGCGAAGCGGGTCCGACGATCTTCGGGTCAGGCTTGCCGATGACGCTTACGTCCTTGTCTGGGTAATCCAATTTATTAAGAAAGTATCTCATGCAATTTATTCTAGCACGTTTTTTGTCGTCAGACTTTATGACAGTCCAGGGTGCATCGGCGGTGTCCGTATAGAAGAACATGGACTCCTTGGCCTTGGTATAGTCTTCCCACTTTGCCAGCGACTCGATGTCGATCGGGCTGAGTTTCCATTGCTTGAGGGGATCGAGTTTTCTGGAATGGAACCGCCTGAGCTGCTCGTACCGGCTGACTGAGAACCAGAACTTGAATAGGGTGATCCCGCTGTTCACCAACATTCTCTCGATCTGTGGCGTCTGCCGCAGGAACTCGAGATACTCGGTGGGCGAGCAAAAACCCATCACACGCTCAACGCCCGTTCGGTTGTACCAGGAACGGTCGAAGAATACGAGCTCTCCCCGCGTCGGGAGGTTCTGGATATAGCGCTGAAAATACCACTGCCCCTGTTCCCTTTCATTGGGCTTCTCGAGTGCAACGACGTGGGCGGCGCGGGGGTTTAAATGTTCCATGAATCGCTTGATTGCGCCACCCTTTCCGGCGGCATCCCGGCCCTCGAAGATACCGACGATCCGCTGACCGGACATCCTCACCCAGTTCTGGACCTTCAGCAGCTCGGCCTGCAGCTCGGCCTTGAGCGCCATGTACTCAGTCGTGCGCATCTTTGACGGATACGGGTAGTCTCCGTTGTCGTAACTGATCCTCAGAGACTCTGAATTGGACATTACCCGGTCGGTGCTCATGAACTCGTAGGGATCCAGAGGCTTTTCTGCGGAATTCGCGCGCTTCGCCGCCTCGCCCTTCACCTTAGACTTCGCTTTTCCGGTGCGGGACCTTGCTTTCGCGTCTCCGTTGCTCTCCCGGGTTCCCTGAATGGATTCATCGGCGGGGTCCCGGGTCGCCCCGGCAGGTTGCTCCTGCTCTGCAATCGTCTCCACGGCGGCTCTCCTGCCAGTCAGTTCCGCTGTCCGAATCATTGCTCCGGCTGGCAATCACGTGATTCGATCATATCCTTGGCTGGCAATCTACCCCGCGTCTGGACGTGAATCAACAAGACCCTGTGTCTCTGCCGGCGGGCATGTTACCTCGACCCGCAAGATAACAGGTCACTGATTCAGATCAGACTATCGGGAGTGAACCTGTTCGGCGGGTGCATGTCACTTCGGGTCCTCGCTTCAATACCGGCTGCGTTACTGTGCCCGAAGAGATGTCGGTTCCTACCGAATCCGACAGGCTCTCTCTAGCGGTGCACAGGGATGTCTCCCCCGTGATTCTGTGGGACACCGCTCCGGCGGAGCCCGGCTCGGTCAAGCAAAAGCAAGATTCCCTTGGGGAGCAGTTCACCCTGAGCAATTGGAACATGCTCAAGGGGCGAAGGGGCGGCT
>Ga0210096_1000586_pt1 | contig 12364 bp, 10 predicted proteins | sample China_Galinas_PW_4_FD_184864 | JGI IMG/M metagenome (GOLD analysis project Ga0210096, IMG submission 184864) | Wetland microbial communities from San Francisco Bay, California, USA, that impact long-term carbon sequestration - China_Galinas_PWA_D2... | ecosystem: Environmental > Aquatic > Marine... | reverse complement strand
AGAAATTTCGGGAAAAAAGGATGTGGAGATGAAAGAAGCTGAAAAATCCACTATTTTATCTCAGAATGTAGACAATGTAAAAAAAACAGATTCCGCCAGTTCCACTTCGACAACAGAAGGTCGAATAAACACAGAAGCAAACTGTGAACACGGAAAACAAAGATCATCTACACACACTTCTCCCATGGAAAAGACCGTTTATTCTGAAGATTTGCAGATTCCCCAACAAGGATACCCTACGGGCAGTGGAGGGTCTGAACCACGCAAAGATGTTGACGAATCTTATTCAAACGATCAACTGAATTTGGAAGGAGCTGTGGACGCACCTGTTGTCGGTGGGCCATCTCAGTCTTATCCTCCCTCAGGAGGAAGTATGCCTCCTCCTCCTACTACTGGTACACACCCAGGAGGTGTACAAACTCCAACATATACTCCTACTCCAACACCACAACGTCAAATGAGAGAACCACAGAGTTACTACCAGACTCCCTCTCAGACTCCTTTCGAAAACAATGGCAAGAGAAAAGCAGACGAACAACCAAGAAACAAGAAGGGACAATGGATGAAAAAACCAAGACAAGATGGACAGGAAGGCTCTTCTCATTCACCGTCTGAAGGAGGAGGAGAAGAAGAAGGAAAGAGAGGTTATACTCCAGACTCTTCAGACATTAATGGTTTGTTGAACAAGCTCCAGTCAACAAAAAAATCTGGAGAAGATTCTGTTAACCTTTCCATGAACGAACTTCAAGAGATTATTGCAAGAGCAAAGGGAGCCGAACAACTCCAGAAGGAACGCGATGAAGCAATGAAGAGAGAAGAAGAACTGAAGAAAAGCTTTGAAGCCCAAAGAAGGTCTCTTGAGAAGGAGAGCAAACACTCCAAGGTCAATTCTATTATTAACAACACGACCCAATACCTTGAGCTTGCAAAAGCCATGGTCGAAAAAGACCCCGAAAACAAATCTCTCTGGCAAAGTGAAATCGAAGAAAAGAACGAATGGATCAAAGATCCAGACACCCTCTACGAGAAGGGATCAACTGAACTTGACGATATGAACAAGAGGACTCTCGTCCTCACACGTTGTTCAAACACTTTCAAAAAGGACATTGTCAACATCAACGCCACCCACCAAAACGAAATGAAAAAGTACGAAAATTTGCTCGGGAAAAAGGCAGACACGGCCTTTGACCAGTCATCCCGAAGGAGAAGAGGTCCTCCTGAAGTGCAACCACAATCCGGAGGACACAGGGGACCTTTGCGTAAATTTGAAAATTTGATGACCGATGTCAAAGATACTGAGTCTTCTTCTTCTTCTTCAAGTCAAACTCCAAGCAATGGAAATTTGGGACGCTCTGGAACTACTACGTCTCAACGTTCTGGAAATACATCCTCTGGAAGTTCTTGGAGTGAAATACCTACCTTCTTTGGAGATTCTGCTGCACCTTCGCACATTGTGCCCTTCAAATACAATGCTGTTTGTGCTGAAGGAGATCCCAACTCTAACATTTTCAAGAAAATCGAAAATGATCTCAGAGGAGGAGGTTTCTTTGGTTACACCAATGTTGATACCCCTGGAATTGTAGGAAAAGATTGGTACGACAAGCCATACAGACTTCCTGGAATTGATTCTGTGGGAAGAGGAGTCATGCAACTCCCTGCACCAGCATGGAAGGCTACCCAATCGGTGTTCTATTAAAAAATTCCCCCATTCTCCCAGAAGGAAAAGAAGAAAAGAACAACAATGACCTCATTTCTCTCTCTCTCTCTCTCTTTGATGGAGAAAAAAAAAGTTTATTCGTGTGTAATAAAATATAAAATTCAAACACTTATTTATGACCAATCTGTACTCGTTTTCTTATTATTTCATTAGCATCTATGGCCCGCGTCGATAAACAAACCCTTGGATTTTCTTTAGAAAGAGTACGAAACTTTAACATCGACTTTAGTTTGTACAGAACAGAGTGTGCATGCAACAAAAATGAAGCTGAGAAAAACGTAGAGTATATTCCAGACGAAAAGGTGTCCAAAATAAACAGCAGGAAAAGAGAAGGTAGAAAAGAAGTAGGATTTTGTACGACATCCAACCCTACTTCTTTTCTTTCTCTCTGTTCGCATTCGACAGAGAGGACAATCACCAGAAGGGGAAGAGACAAAAGACATAAAAGGAACAAAAGGAGAACAAAAAAAACAGAAAGTGAAGAAACATTGATATCTTCTTCTTCTTCAACTACCAAACCAAACGTTTCTTGTGAGACAGAGGGTTGATTTTTTTTGGCTGAGAAGTCCTCTTGTTGTAATAGGAAGAGGAAAAAGTAAAAAAAAAGATTTAATTTATATACAAAAAAAAGATAACTCGCCCCAAAGCAAATTATTGCACATTAAACAGTAATTTTTATTAGAGCAAATATTCTGTCGATAACCAAGTGAATCATTTATTCACAATATAGGCCACTCTTTTCCTCTCTCTTTCTTTTTTTTAATATATATATATTACATACGTGCGTTGTGAGTACAAATGTGGAGGAATGCGTTCATAGGAAATAATGTTCCAGAAGATGGAGAAAGAGATCCAATGGAAGGAAAATCTGTTTTGAGTTTGTCTGATGGCAAGAAGAAAAGAAGATCGTTGGAACATTCCTCAAACATCCGTATTACGATTGCATGGCAACTGGAACCAAACTTTTCCGAAAAGGAATCTGATCCCATGATCTATTTGGACACAAACCTCCATTACGGAAGAAAGAAAGCACAAATGATTGGAGTCCCGATAGAGACGAATTCTTTGGACAAAAGCCAAGAGACTGGAGGGTCAATATCACACGTGTATTATACAACGATATCTTATCCGAAAGGAAGAAAGCTTCCTGCAGACGCAAGTTTATGGTTTCATTCCCAAGCAAAACAAAAGTCTTCGGAGAACATTAGCGTGTACGAAAACACGGGATCGTCGAGAGTTCTTCTGTCTGACATTCTCTCTGTATCAGACGCAAAGGACAGAGACTTTACTTACCAACATAAAAAGGGGATGATTGTTCACTTACATCCCGTCAAAATGGCCTGTTTGAAATACAGCAAACCCAATGCCGGACCGAAAGGATATATTCACGCATGGCTCCACGATGTAAATGGAGGAAAGAATGTTCAAATGTCAAAGGTAAAGCCTTACGACTGGGTTCCCCACAACAACGCGAAACTGGAAAAACACATGTATGTGTCAATAGAAAAGAACATGGGAATCTTCACTTCTCCTATAAAACACATGTACAAGAGCCAGTTTGATCCGATCAGTCCCGAACTTAAACACGTACATGCCCCTCTCTATTCTACTCCGGTGACTACACTTCCGGGGTGGGTTTATTTTGCAAGGCTCACCCAAGAATCTGACCCTTCTGAGAAAATGTATTCGAGAATTGCCAGAGTTGTCCTCGCCCGCACAAAAATATCTGAGGATGATTTCATAAATATGTGCAAACTGCCGCATCCCTCTTCTAAAACCAAGGATTATCCTATGAGATTACACCAAGCCTCATCGATGGTCGTAATGATAGCTGCCACATTACCCAACAGTCTTCCGTACATAGGAGACTATGCCTATGTGAGCTATGAACCCAACAAAGTTCAGAAGGTGTTAATTCCTCGAAAAGGAAAAGGTAAAAAAGGATTTGTCTATGGAGTTGGAAAATTTTTCCACATGTTCAAAGTTCACTCAAGCGAAAGGATAACTGACGAATCGTTCGACGATCCTCTCCTCCGAAAGGCTGGAGATTGTGAAGATTTGGCTTCTCTTGTTCTCAGAGTATTGGGAAATATTCAATACGGAGAATGGTCAGATCCTGTGTTAATCGCCGCCCAAGGAATTTCAAGACACTATGCATACTGTGCATCTCTCGGGTCAGTCACTGCGAGAAATCTTAAAGAAGGAAGAACCCACAACACAGGACAAGTAGAAATCAACAGCAGGGCAGATAAAGAATCTGGCTATGGTGCTCATATGTGGGTCACAGGTATTCCCCTTGCAAGACTTGGAGAAATGGTGGATAAGAACAACGGAAACGGATATTCCAAAGGAAAGATTACCCTTCCTCATGGATATACCATCAACAGCGTTCCGGGAGGATGGGACAAGAGACTTCCTGTTACCATTGGAGAAGGAACTGGAAAGCTTTATCCTCTTGTTGTTCCTCCAGAGGCATATTTTGGCGACATAGAATCTAAAAGGTATACCGCAGATCAAGGAATAAAGAGCCAAGAAGCATACGCAAGGCTTGAAACAAGCATGTCCGTCAACGAAATCAAAGCGATTGGTGGAACAGCAAAGAAATTACCAATCTTTGCTCACTTGGAAACAATGAAAAGACAAAAGTCTCAGAAAAACAACAGGAATGTCAGACCGAGTGCCTTTTACCGGGATTACTCCAGTCTGTTCTTCATCGATAGCATTAGATCAAACCCCACTTGGAAAGGATGGAAATCCTCTGACGTTTCTTTACCACTGGATGTGGTAAAAGACCCAGAATCTATTTTATCTGCTCCATCGTGGAAGTTGGTGAGGCCGGTTCAGGTAGGGACGAGGGAAGAAGACATGGGTACTCCGGATGACGTGGGGCCTGATCTAATTCGTCACGGAATTCCTATGGCAGACATGTTGAACAAAAGAGAACATGTTGGCGTTGTCATGGAAGGAATGGAAGCTCCGGAAACTTTGAGGGTAATGGCGTCTGCTGCAAGACACTTGCCTGCTCCAAAGAAAATGGAAGATTTCACACCAGAAGAGAGCAGAAGACTCGACGAAACGGTGCGAAGAGCAAACAGTGCCTTTGAAAAACTTGTCAATTCCCCAAGATCTTCTCTTAGAAAAGATTGGGAAGAAACAAAATTGCAAAAATACCACTCTCTGAAGAAACTTGGTATCATGGGGATATTGGATTCTCCTTCTCTTAATCTGGAAGAATCCGAACAACTTAAAGACTCTGACATGCATTTGACCCAGTGTTACAAAAAAATATTGGACAACGACGCGAACAAAGTCTCTCTGGAGTTTGCAAAAGAATTGGCAAAGAACAAATATGTCCTTGGAGCAAAGGTGTCTGGAGAAGAGCTTGTGAACGGAGTAGGAAACTTGAGATTTGATATCATTGTAGACACTTCTGGCAGAATTTGCTTCGATCCTTCCAACAGATTCGAACACAACCTACCAGTGTAAAGGGAAGATAAAGACAGAGGATGCTTTTTTATGTACAATATATTCTATTACAAAAAAAAAGAAAAGAATAAATTTAAATTTTCCAAACGCAGATTTAATGCATAAACACACACACACATACATACACAAAGCATGGAGAGGCTTCATTCTTTTTGTGCCACCAAATATATATTCGGTCTGTTCACGATTATGGTCCTTAGTACCACTCCTACGATACCATACAATTCCTGAAAATCTTCTCTCGAACCAAAGTTTATAACTTTGCCCCTCCAATAATCTCGGTTCTCAAAGGGATGCCAATCGTTGATTGCATCAACACTATAAATTGATCTTTCAAATTTGTCTGTGAAAAAACATAACATATTCCAAAAGTCGTCTGGTTTGTAGTCTGAATATAGGACAGTCTGTACAAACTTTGCCCATTTCCTCACTTCTGTGCCATATTTACAAAAACCCGAAGTTTTGTACAGTTGTTCTGCTACTTCCCTCGCTGTTTCGTTTACTCCGATGCTAATGGAGTGTTCTGGTATCGCATTCTTTGCTATTATAACAAAGTTTATTCCTATGGTCTTTTTCCTGTTGATCAACAGTTTATCCTCCGATTTTTTTTGATTGTACTTTTCGATAATAGTAGTCAAGTGTCGAATCTCTGCTTCAATGATGACTTCTCTTATCATTAGCCCGATGTCATCCTTCATGTTCCCAACAAAGTACAACTCGCATGGATCCGTGTTATCATAAAAATGTTCTTTTTCTTTTATCTCTGATTGAGAACTTGACGAATACAAGTTAACTTCTTCCAAAGGTCCCTCAGAATGCAAAAGATTGTATTCTTCTTGGGTTTTTTCTTTTCCTTTGTTTATAGGAGAAGAGGGAAGTTGCGCTTTGATCTTGCTGGTGGCACTTGTTATTCTCCTCTTCCTCCTTTTTGGAGGAGGGTCTTTTGAGGACCGTAGTCCCATTGACAAAAATCCTTTTTTTTAATCTTTTTCCTTTTTTTTCAAAAAAAATGAAGAAGGAAATTGTTTGGCATGATATGGATTTTTTCATACGGTTTTATTCATGTAAATGGCTTTTTGCTTGTAAAAACAAATACACCAGAACGTAAACCCCATTTTTACTTTATTTTCTCCGTTCTGACAAATGGAAGAAAGTACAAGAGGCCATGTTATTGAATCTTATGAATCATTTCAAGAACTTGAAATGGACGACAGAGAAGAGGAAGGGGCGTCCACGAAGATAAGACAAAGAACAACCACGCTACATTCAGTCCCTCAAGGAACATTACTTTCGAATGTCAACCCAAACAACAATGTGCCTCCTTTCTATGGGACGAGCGGAATTAACGGAAAGTATTCTAAAGAGGGAGCAGGAGAGAAGAATTATTTGGGAAAATCAGTCGGCGCATTAAAGTCGGTTGCTCTCTACACGGGAGGGTTGGTTTATTATGTATTCCAACTCTGTATGATGTTGTTTCTCAGATACAAACGAAGAATCCGGAGGAAGATGAAATTGCTTGGAGGAGAAGACCATTCCATCAAAACGACAGAGTCTGGTATCAGAGCAAGCAGAGAAAACAGACTGAGAAGGTGGATAAGAAAAACTTGGAAAAACAGAAGAAGGCATTACAAAAGATTCATTCTTGCCATCATCGCGGCGACGTTGTCTGTTTTTGTTTGTATGTATTGTTACAAATATCTCCTTGCGGCACTTTCCAACAGAGCATCTGTCGGACAAACTACTACAGACGATCTGGACAGAGTTATTGAAAATGCAATTACTCCTGTGATGTTGAACAAAGAATCTCCTGTAGATGATCCTGTTTCTCAGTACATACTTTCTCCCTCCATGTCGGGGACGTTTGAGACAATCGGTGAGGAAAGGATAAAGGCTGGTTATGCAGAGGCCAATATCCCTTCTGTAACAGTTTCTTTTGATTACAAAGTGGACAGAGCAAACATATCTTTGGTGGAACTGTATTACAGAATGATGGAATTCGTGACGGACAAACCGAAAAACAGTAGATTATCTATTGCGGAGACTTCTTGTGTTTGTGCCGCACATTACGGTATCCCCCTAAACATAATCATGACAGGAAACTCTGGAAAAATAAAATCACCAACAACACCAGAGGAAGCAGAAGCACAACATGCTTTGTGGTCTTCCAAACTCTCTGCTGTTTCTCCCGGAACGATTCGATCAAAAACAAGAATGGCAAAACTTGTAGAGATGTTGGTACACAAGGACAACATTCTTTTTATGATCGATCCTTTGGTCACTTCAGGATCACGAAATGTTCAAAGGGCACACTTTTCGGACATGTTTATTCCCAAGGGAGAAAAAACAGAGATAAAGTTCCCACGGAGCATATGGGTCAAATACATAGACATTGCAGGGATAACATACAAAACAAAACTCTCTGGTGCACAGTCAATGTGTACCATAAGATGTGTAAACATTGCTATGAAACAAGATATTGTAAACCATAGCATCAATGGTGGCATACACGAATATTACACAGACAGCTCAAATATTAATGTGATTGCTGCTTAAAAAGTCTTTTTTTTTCCTCCCTTTATTCTTTTTTTCCTTATATCCTTCTTTTACGCATCAATAAAGTCTCTTTTTTGCCTTTTCTCAAATATCAGCATCATTGACCAATGCTGGTCGAATGTCACTCCATTTTTTGGTTGGGATATTGGAACAATGCAGGTACATAGAAGTGGGCTTAAAACACTGTAAACCACATTCCAAATCCTTGTCTCCCTCTTTTCCAAATAACATCAGATACAGTCCGTTGGGTTGGTTCAAGTCTAAGAATGCGTGACGCCCTTGTGCTTCTTTAAAGCGTTTTAATGATTCTTCGATTAGACTTTCCCATTCCTTCTCGTGTTCTCCGTAGGTGAGTTTTATCGAAGTGACCATATCACTATTCTCTCCTTCACTAATTCCGGAACCATTGATATCAGGAGTTTTTATATCTCTGATCGAACCACATCCGGTGTTTTTTCCCAGCTCTTCAAATTCTTTGGAATATGGCCAATATACCCATTCACATACCAACCTATACAGGTCTTTTTCAGTGAATGATGATAAATGTAAATTGCGTTTGTACGTGCTGTTCATGTTCTTGTGTGAAAACGGAAAAAAAGAGTTGAGAGAGAGATGCGGTTTTATTTTCCCCTGCCTTGGATTTTTACATTTTCCCCTGCCTTGGATTTTTTTTACTCCTGTGACAAATGTCGAAATTTGGGTCTGGATTTTATGATGTCAATCAAGTTATCTAAGGTTCTTCCTCCATCTTTACGGTCACACTCTTTTGAGACATCCTGACCAATACTCAATATTTCTTGACAAGTAAGAGAATTGCGAACAACCTTCCAAGAATCATATTTCTCAGCCATGAAATCAAGAACGTCTTCCACCTTACATGCTCCCCATTCGTTGTCTGATGCCATCTCCAAGTCGAAAATCTCTTCAGGACTTGTAATATTTCTTCCACAGTCATCGCAATGCCAGTATCCTCCACTTCGGAACACATCCTCCATTCCATTTTCCATAATCACGTTTCCTCTTTCGTTGAGGATTTTAGATTGAGTGAGTATGAATACACAATGGTGGTTGTTTTGAGGACAACTGTATTCCTCATGTTCGTCAACCATAAATGTCTCTTCTTCGCTGCTACTTTCTTCGTTAACTTCACAAAGGGAAGGCGAGTATATTCCGGCGTTTTCGCTAATCAAATATCGGGGCATTCTTTTTTTTGAGATAGTTGTAAAAGTGAGTAGTCAATGGAGGAAAAAAAAAGGAGCAGGATTCCCAAAAAAATTTTTTTCTTCTTTTCCTCCACTACGTGATTGTGTACAAAGAACACAATGGTAAAAGCGCACAATGGTAAAAGCACACTTTTTATGTTTTTTTTCTTTTGTAAAAAAAAGAGACCATTGTTTTTATTTGTTCGAAGAGAGAAAAAAAATTTTTTTATGTGTCATAGAGTATACAATTGGATGTAGCAGGAACTATTTCTGTCGTAGGAACACTTGTGGTTGTGTCTATTGTCGTTTGAATACCCCAAACAGAGACAGAATAAGCAGATGTAACAGAAAACACTCCTGCATAAAAATCTGCGGGTGCCCTTGTTTGAAAATGATGTACATTGTGCTCTTCGAAGTTTCGTTTGATCCTTTTGATTTTTGCCATATGATGCCCGTTGTTTACGATTTCCGGAACAAAATCTCTCTTAGGTCTGTGTAACACTTGGTTTGTTTGCTCCCATTCTCCATGTTCGTTGTCCATGTTGCTTTTTTCATGATCACTGGAATCTTCTGAAGCGATTCCCTCATCTTCTCTCTCTATGACTGGAATGTCAATCATAAATATCTCTGCGGTATTGTTACAATTAAACACAACATCAGAGTATTTTGCCGTGAGCACGACATTGTTTTCTGTATTATTTTGTACATCTTGTGGTATGCTCGCAGTGATAAATTTGGAGTATGTGATATCAATGGTATACGGGTTCATGATCATCATTGTTGAAGCATATGTCCCTTCTACAAAATCGTCAAACATTACCGTGGATGGATTCAACCCACAGATGTACGGAACATCATACTGATAAAGTAAACATGTGGGAGGGATGAGAGCAGAAAGATTGGTTTCCAGAGAGATGTTGTTGATCGCATTTTTCAGAGGCTTTAGGTTTGGTTGTGTATCTTTGGTATATACCAAAATGATGAATACTAAAATTCCTGCCAGCAAAAGAACTGCGGCTACCATTCCTGCCAATTGTGCAAGAGTAAACTCTCTTGCGGACCGACTGGATCTGGGCATATTTTTTTTATATCCCCCTTTTTTTCCCCTCCGGTTATCTTTTACTTCTTTTTTGTTTATGATCAAAATGTAATGATTCACGACACTCTTTTGTTTAAAAAAAAGTGAAGTGAAAAAAAAACTCCTCTCCCCAAATGAACGGCGAACCAGAGAAAGCATTCCCCGAAACTTCTCTCCTATTTGAGAAATTTCGTTATAAAGGAAAAAGGAAGAGGAGACAACCCAACGCCTCTGTTCCCACATTCCCTTCACTTGATACTCCAAGGAGAAAAGAAAACAGGAAAAGACGACCTTTAAACTACTTTGAATGGGGATGGGAAAGAACGTTTGACGTTCAACAGAGCGATTTGATGGTTCGATATATTACGGAGGAAACAGACGGAGAAAAGTGTTGGTTGGTTTCTGACACTCGTGTTCCTTTTGTGTATATATGGTTTCTCAAGGACGGATGGTTTTTGTTGAGACAAATGTTAGACACGTTTCTCCATCCAAAGATGAACCGGCCTCTCTATTACAAAAAGTTACTTTTCAAAACTCGTGCTTGTCCCTCAGATGTTATGTTCGGAGGGAGAACGACAAGAGTGTATTCGAACAATTCTATGTCTCTTTGGAGACAACTGGAAGCTTGTGGCGTTACATCTCCTTGGTGTGTTTGTTGTGACAAAGTGGAAGATACAAAGAAGAGATGCAGACACATTGATTTGGTAAACCTTCAGACCGCACGAAAAATTGTTATGACTTTGGATGCTCCCTGTAAAAAGGTATTTCCGCTGTTGGAGGCGATTCTCACATTGACAAAGAGTAACAAGAGAAGAAGGGCATTGACTCCAACAGACAAACAAAAAGTTGTGTTAGCCCAACGGTGTATATGTGGTGAATGTGGGAAACTATTGGATCATATGGAAGGATTTGAAGTGCATCATATATTTAAGTTATCAGAGGGAGGATCGAATTCCTGTGTAAATCTTTTGGCGGTGTGTCCATCTTGTCATAGAATATTCTCAGAGAAAGAGAGAACGAGGCCATTTACTCCAATACATTAAAAAAATCTTTTTTCATTTCTTCTGAATAATTTCGAGACACTTCAAATATTCTTCTGATGTTTCTTGTCCCATCACCAAAGTTGTGATTTCAGGATTTGACCAATGCTCCACAAAAGTATAAAAAGTGTCCTTGTTTGTGTTATCGATTAATATATATCTTCCTGACTTTGCGTAAACTATCATCTCTTTTGTTGAGACGTCATAAGTTATATGGGTGAAATCTTTCCGTCTAAATACTACAATTTTAGATTCTTTTACCCGTTTTTGTTGGATGTCATTCACTTCAGAATCACTATTTAGTCCTCTCTTGTTGGATGCGATTCCGTTTTCCATATTGACTTTATTTCTTATGGTTTTGTGACTTCACGAACGTTAAATTTTGGCCAAGATTCCCAAAAAATATTTTTTTTATTCTGTTCTCTTTATTTATTTTTTCCCCTTCTTCTTCTTCTCACATTCCGTTCAATGTAATGTCAATCGTCCGCTGTTGGAATGTCTTCCACCTTTGAAACTTATCTTCATCTATGACAAAGTAAATATAGAGTAACCTCCCATCAAGACTAAAGAAATCTACAACGATTGGGCTTGTGTTTGTCTCTGGAATACATGAAATCGTTCCAATATCCTTGAAATGTTTTATTTCATAGGGATGGTCGATGGTGCATGATCTAAGCTGACATGAAATGTCCTCGTTGTCTTTTTCGTGACCTTTTTTTCTTCTGGTCTTTTTAACAGCAAAGCACGACAGTGGCTTTGGATCAACATCATCAAACGAAAAAAACACAATCTCCATATCTGATAATACCTGATGTTCATCTTCCCTTGAAATTTTCCTTGTGTACGACGCAACGCCATACATATGGAGATCGGTTATTGTAGTCACATAAAAATGTTTCTTCCAATGTGAGAAAGAAGCAATAAAACAAATTTTTCCAGTTTCGGGTTCTTTCACTCCATAGAGCATGGTGCTGATCACGTGAGAAGATCTGTCCTGTAATCCGTTGTGTTTGTCTTGAAGTGATACTTCCATGTTAGATACATAAACGAGATTTTCGTCTGATTGGATATCTTCGAGGGAATATGGCTTCCATGTAACCTCTTTGTATCTTCTTTTCATCTTCGTTTTCTCCCTCAGTTTGGTGGAAATCTTGTTCAATTTATAATTTCTTTTTTCTTTTTTTCTTCTTTGGCAAAAAAATATCTTGTCAAATACAACAGTTCCACCAATATCTTGTCAAATACAACAGTTCCACCAATATCTTGTCAAATACAACAGTTCCACCAA
>Ga0210096_1000585_pt1 | contig 12425 bp, 8 predicted proteins | sample China_Galinas_PW_4_FD_184864 | JGI IMG/M metagenome (GOLD analysis project Ga0210096, IMG submission 184864) | Wetland microbial communities from San Francisco Bay, California, USA, that impact long-term carbon sequestration - China_Galinas_PWA_D2... | ecosystem: Environmental > Aquatic > Marine... | reverse complement strand
GACATATCGCAGGATGTTAGCACCGATCCCCGGCGTCGAACCGATTTCCAGGCGGGCGGCTCGGGATACCGCCCAGCGCTCGGCATCGCTATAATTAGTGGGATTCGCTTCAGCGAAAGTGGCGGAATTGGTAGACGCGCTGGCTTTAGGTGCCAGTGGGGTAACCCGTGAGAGTTCGAGTCTCTCCTTTCGCACCAGATGACCTTATGGCTGGTGTTGCAGCAGCGTTCAAGCGGTTCAGCACGATTAACATGACAATGCCAAGGATTGATTACTGATGCAGGTAACGGTGGAGACAACCAGCGGTCTGGGTCGCAGAATGACTATTCAGGTGCCGTCCGAGCAAATCGGGTCGGAGGTCGACAAGCGACTGAAAGATCTCATCCCGAAGGTAAGGATCCCTGGATTTCGCCCTGGAAAGGTGCCGCTCAGACTGGTCAGGCAGCGATACGGAGGGCAGGTTTTCCACGAGGTGGCGGATGAGCTGATCCGTACCAGTTTTCAGGAGGCCGTCATCCAGGAGAAGCTCAATCCCGTCAGCGCCCCGGAAATCAAACCGGGCCCCATCGACAAGGACGAGGCCATCGAGTACACCGCCGATTTCGAGATCTATCCCCAGATCGACGTGGCGTCCATGGAGGGGGTAGAGATTCGCCGTCCGACGACAACGGTGTCCGAGGAAGACGTGGACCGGATGATCGAAAAGCTCCGGACGCAGCACCGGACCTGGGAAACCGTGGAGCGCACCGCCGGAGAGGGTGACAGGGTCATCCTGGATTTCGAGGGAAGCATCGACGGCGAGGTGTTCGAGGGGGGTACCGGGGAGGGCATGATCGTGGAGATCGGCGCCGGGCGAATGTTGCCGGATTTCGAGCAGAACCTACCGGGCACCGGCGCGGGCGTGGAAAAGGAGTTCGACGTCACCTTCCCCGAGGACTACGGGAACGAAGCCCTTGCGGGCAGGTCGGCTCATTTCAGCATCGAGGTCGACCGCGTGGAGGCACCGGTGCTGCCCGAAGTGGACGAGGATTTTGCCCGTGCGTTCGGGCAAGGGGATGGTGATCTCGAGGTATTCCGGGCGAACGTTCGATCCAATATGGAGCGCGAACTCGGGGAGAAGGTCAAGGCCAATATCAAGCAGCAGGTGATGGATGCCCTGCTCGAGAAGAATCCGGTTGAACTACCCCGGGCGCTGGTCGCCGATCAGACCGCGCGGTTGCGGCGACAGACGATGGAAATGATCGAGGCAAAGGACCCGACACTGTTTCCCGATGAGCGGTTCGAACAGACGGCGCGAAGGCGCGTCGCACTGGGGCTCGTTTTCGGCGAAATCGTCAAGCGCCAGGGTTTTCGTGCCGACGAGGCGAGCGTCCATCAGGCCGTTGATGCGATCGCGTCGAGTTACGAGGATCCCGCCCGGGTTCGGCAGTACTACCTGCAGAACCCCTCGGCTCGCGCGGACCTGGAGGCGTCCGTCCTGGAGGACAGGGTGGTCGAATGGGTACTGGAGGCCGCCAATGTGACCGAGGATCCGGTCTCCTTTGAGAGTTTCGTCAATCAGCCCAAGAAGGAGAATGCCGAATGAGTCAGTCGAGAATGTCAGCCATGGAAACACGCGCCCTGAATCTGGTTCCGATGGTCGTCGAGCAGACCGCAAGAGGGGAGCGCGCATACGACATCTATTCCCGGCTCCTCAAGGAGCGGGTTGTCTTCATCGTCGGCCCCGTCGAGGACTACATGGCGAATCTCGTTGTCGCCCAGTTGCTTTTCCTGGAGTCGGAGAACCCCGACAAGGACATCTCGATCTACATCAACTCCCCGGGGGGGTCGGTGTCCGCAGGGATGGCGATATACGACACCATGCAGTTCACCAAACCGGACATCAGCACCTTGTGTGTCGGGCAGGCCGCGAGCATGGGTGCGCTCCTGCTCACCGGAGGGACCAAGGGGAAGCGGTACGTCCTGCCTCATTCCCGGGTCATGATTCACCAGCCACTGGGCGGTTTTCAGGGGCAGGCGACGGATATCGACATCCACGCCCGTGAAATCCTCAAGACCCGCGAGCAGCTCAACGAGGTCATGGCCAAGCATACCGGCCAACCCGTTGAAAAGATTCGCGAAGACACCGAACGTGATAACTTCATGAGCGCCGAGGAGTCCGTGGCGTACGGACTGGTGGACCAGATTATCAGCGAACGGGGGGCCGAATAATACTCGGAGCGCGGTACACGGCAGGGATTTCGCCCAACAGCCCCGGATTCGGCTAAACTTCAGTGTATTGGCCGTGTCGGGCCTGTGACATCAGTCCGTGAAACCGTACCGGCTAGAGGTCGTGGCTTGCATATCCATGCGGAAACAGGCATCGTCTGGATATCGTTAGGGATCCGGGAAATACCATGAGCGACAAAAACCCTACTAAGGATCAGGATAATGGCAAGCTCCTCTACTGTTCTTTCTGTGGAAAGAGTCAACATGAGGTTCGCAAGCTGATCGCTGGTCCTTCGGTTTTTATCTGCGACGAATGTGTCGAACTCTGTAACGACATTATCCGCGAGGAGATGCAGGAGCAATCTTCCGCCGAGGGTAGCAAGCTTCCGATTCCAAAAGAAATCAAGCGGATACTCGACGACTATGTGATCGGTCAGGATCAGGCGAAAAAGGTCCTTTCGGTTGCGGTCTACAATCACTATAAGCGGCTGGAATCCAAGAACACCGGCAAGAACGACGTCGAGCTGACCAAGAGTAATATCCTTCTCATCGGGCCCACCGGGTCCGGCAAGACCCTTCTCGCCGAGACGCTGGCGAGACTGCTGGATGTCCCCTTCACCATCGCTGACGCAACCACGCTGACCGAGGCGGGCTACGTCGGGGAGGACGTGGAAAACATCATCCAGAAACTGCTTCAGAAATGCGACTATGACGTCGACAAGGCGCAGACCGGTATCGTCTACATCGACGAGATCGACAAGATCTCGCGTAAATCCGACAATCCTTCGATCACTCGTGACGTCTCGGGCGAGGGTGTGCAGCAGGCGCTGCTCAAGTTGATCGAGGGTACCGTCGCCTCCGTGCCGCCGCAAGGGGGACGCAAGCACCCGCAGCAGGAGTTCCTGCAGGTCGACACGGGGAACATCCTGTTCATCTGTGGCGGTGCGTTCGCAGGGCTCGACAAGGTCATCCGGGACCGGACCGAGAAGGGCGGTATCGGATTCTCGGCCGAAGTGCGCAGCAAGGAAGATGACAGTTCGTCGTTTGGCGAGATCCTGGAGAGCGTCGAACCCGAAGACCTGATTCGTTACGGACTCATACCCGAGTTCGTGGGGCGGTTGCCCGTGGTTGCCACCCTGCGCGAACTGGACGAGGAAGCACTGGTCAAGATACTGACCGAACCGAAAAACGCCATTACCAAGCAGTATCGCAAGCTGTTCGAGATGGAAGGCAGCGAGATCGAGTTTCGGGACAATGCACTGTACGCGATTGCGCGCAAGGCGATGGAACGGAAGACCGGCGCTCGTGGTTTGCGAACGATTCTGGAACAGGTGTTGCTGGATACGATGTACGACCTGCCTTCCATGGAAGACGTGGAAAAGATCGTTGTGGACGAAACCGTGATCAGCGGCGACGCCAAACCTTATCTGATCCTAGACGGTTCCGACTACGAGAAGGCTGCTTCGTCGGATTGAACGGCATTTCAGCGGCCGCCCAGAGTCTAACTTTATCGGTCAAGCGACCCCCGGATCTGACCGCTATCGTCCGGGCTGCCGGTCCTCCCCGCCCCAGAAAGCCTCTCTTGCCCGCGGCGTGGCGGCGGCGTATTGTCGAATTAGCCAGGTTGAATCCCGATGCCGGCCTGGCGGCACGAGTGGAGGGGGCCGGCCCGCCAGTTGCGGGCGCACATCGGCGCGAGCCCTTGAAATCCCGATAACCGATCCACAACTCTACCGGGATCAACTTAAATTTGTGGTTCGATGACGCATTCGGACGTTATCGGGCGCTTCAACCCTCGAGAGGCACGGTGAGATGGACAGCAACGACACGCAAACAGACAAGGGAAACATTGAAGGTGGACACGCGATGGTGCCCGTTCTGCCGCTGAGGGATGTCGTCGTCTATCCCCACATGGTCATACCCCTGTTCGTCGGACGTGAAAGATCGATTCGCGCCCTGGACGAGGCCATGTCGGACAACAAGCAGATCCTGCTGGTTGCGCAGCAAAGTGCGGAACTCGACGAACCCGTCGCGAAGGATATCTATCGAATCGGAACATTGTCGACAATCCTTCAGTTACTGAAACTACCTGACGGCACGATCAAGGTCCTCGTGGAGGGTGGTCTGCGAGCCCGCGTACTGGAGTTCGGCGGTGAGGATGACTATCTGACCGCGCATGTCGAACTGCTCGAATCGGACGATGAGATCGATGAGAAGGAGCAGGAAGTCCTGACGCGCTCGGTGACGAACCTTTTCGATCAGTACGTAAAGCTGAACAAAAAGGTGCCGCCAGAAGTCCTTACTTCACTTGCCGGGATCGATGATCCTTCACGCCTGGCCGACACGATAGCGGCGCACATGGCCTTGAAGCTGGAGGAAAAGCAGAAAGTCCTGGAAATCGACGATGTCCGCCAGCGGCTGGAGCATCTGATGTCGTTGATCGAAGGGGAGCTCGATGTTCTCAATATCGAGAAACGGATACGCGGACGCGTGAAACAGCAGATGGAGAAGAGCCAGCGCGAGTACTACCTCAACGAGCAAATGAAGGCGATTCAGAAAGAACTCGGTGAGATGGACGAAGCCCCCAACGAAGTGGATGACCTCGCGCGCAAGATCGACGAGGCCGGGATGTCCAAGGAAGCGAAGGAGAAGGCCACCGCGGAACTGAACAAGCTGAAGATGATGTCTCCGATGTCGGCCGAGGCCACGGTAGTGAGAAACTACATCGACTGGCTCGTCAGTGTGCCCTGGAAAAAGAAATCCCGCGTATCCAAGGACCTTGGCAAGGCGGAGACGGTACTGGAGGCGGATCACTACGGTCTGGAAAAGGTCAAGGAAAGAATCCTCGAGTATCTGGCGGTCCAACAGCGGGTACGAAAGCTTAAAGGTCCTATTCTGTGTCTGGTCGGCCCCCCCGGTGTCGGCAAGACATCCGTCGGCATGTCGATCGCGCATGCCACCGGACGAAAGTTCGTACGCATGTCGCTGGGCGGCGTTCGCGACGAGGCCGAAATCCGCGGACACCGGCGCACCTACATCGGCTCGCTTCCGGGAAAGATTATCCAGAACCTTTCCAAGGTCGCGGTCAGGAATCCCCTCTATCTGCTCGACGAAATCGACAAGATGGCTATGGACTTCAGGGGTGATCCAGCCTCTGCACTGCTGGAGGTGCTTGATCCGGAACAGAATCATACTTTCAATGATCATTATCTCGAGGTCGACTTCGACTTGTCGGACGTCATGTTCGTCGCCACCGCCAATACGCTGAACATACCGGGTCCGCTGCTCGATCGTATGGAGGTTATTCGGTTGCCGGGCTACACCGAGGATGAGAAGACACACATTGCAACGCGTTATCTGATCGGCAAGCAGACGAAGAACAACGGCCTCAAGGCGGACGAGATCCATATCACCGATACGGCGATCCGGGATGTCATTCGCCACTACACCCGCGAGGCGGGCGTAAGAAACCTGGAACGTGAGATCTCGAAGATCTGCCGCAAGGTCGTCAAGACCGAGACCTTGAAGCCGACCGGCAGGAAGGTCGTCGTCACACCGAGGAACCTCGAAAAGTTTCTCGGCGTGCGAAGGTTCCGCTATGGTTTGGCGGAGGAGAAGGATCGCATTGGTCAGGTGACCGGTCTCGCATGGACCGAGGTCGGCGGGGAGTTGTTGACCATCGAGGCCGCGGTCGTGTCGGGTAAGGGTAAGTTTACCTACACCGGGCAACTGGGTGATGTCATGCAGGAGTCGATACAGGCAGCCTCGACGGTCGTCAGAAGTCGGGCCTCGGTGTTCGGTATCGATCCGGCATTCAACGAGAATAAAGACATTCACGTACACGTGCCGGAAGGTGCTACACCGAAGGATGGACCCAGCGCGGGAATCGCTATGTGCACCGCACTGGTCTCCGCCTTGACGTCGATACCCGTCAAGGCCAGTGTGGCCATGACGGGAGAGATTACGCTTCGTGGTGAGGTGCTGCCGATTGGTGGGTTGAAGGAAAAGCTCCTTGCCGCGCATCGAGGCGGACTATCGACGGTGTTGATCCCGCAGGAGAATGAAAAGGACCTTGCGGAGATTCCAAAAAATATCAAGCAGAAGCTCGATATTCGCCCGGTTCGCTGGATCGATGAAGTCCTGGCCGTGGCATTGCACGGACTTCCCCGGCCCACCGACGTTCCCGCCGAGCAAGGTCAGGAGATCAAGCAGGAAACGTCTGCTGACCGGCGCGCCGATAAGGAGAACTTGCGCCGACATTGATCCCTACGCCGCCGGAGGACAGGTTACCGGACGACCATCCTCCTGGCAGGCTTGCCGCATAGCAAGATTCCTGCCGTTTCAGGCTCGTTCTGCGCGGGTACTCTCGCAAATCGTACCACCGTAATGATTTTTTCACGGTAACGAATCACGAATACCTTACCGTCCAGATTCAAGTGTATTTATTGGACGATGCAATTCCCGTTGACAGTTAATGGTTGTGCTTGGTATAAAATCGCTCCTTCCGGTTCCGGGCATCCCGCGACAACCCTAATCAACTTCGCGGGGATCACAGTAACTCTGCAAGCGTGCCGACAGGCCGTTTGGCTTAACCACTGAAACGAACCGGATGGCGTCTGCAAGATCAGGCGGAAGCTACTGAGGAATCACGGCGCTGGTCGAAGTTGTGATATTCGGGGGGCTTTGATACCCCGGCCGGAACAGTGCGGTCGTACCGGTCAGCGTGCCGCTGGTGCGGCTAAATGGGATTCTCGATATTTTGTCCACGGTGACTCCTGTTACCGGGTGCCATTCCGGAATCAGTGGATGCCGTAAAAACTCGTATAAAATGAGGGAAGGGTGCCAATGAACAAAACTGAACTTACTGAGGCCGTTGCGAGCGCCGCGGATCTGTCTAAATCATCGGCGTCTCGCGCCGTCGATGCGATCGTCGATGCAGTGACCGACGCGCTCAAGAAAGGTGAGCAGGTATCGATACTCGGCTTCGGTACGTTTCTCGTGAGGGAGAGGAGCGCACGAAGTGGACGCAATCCGCAGACCGGAGACGTGATTCAGATCGCCGCGTCCAGGTCGCCCAGTTTCAAGGCTGGTAAAGCACTGAAGGATGCCGTAAACTGATTCGGCGCTTGCTAGCGGGTGCTTAGCTCAGCTGGTAGAGCGTCGCCCTTACAAGGCGAATGTCGGGGGTTCGACTCCCTCAGCACCCACCAGTCTTGCCAAGCAAAGGAACGATGGGCGCTGCCCGCTTGTCTGCAATGCAGATCGATCGGGTCCATAGTGCGCAGACAATTCGTGTTACGCGAATTTTTCGGAGTGGTAGTTCAGCTGGTTAGAATACCGGCCTGTCACGCCGGGGGTCGCGGGTTCGAATCCCGTCCACTCCGCCAATTCCAGCCCGTCGAAGGGGTATCCGAGGATACCCTTTCTCGTGCCCAAACCCTTCTGGTTTCGTCGGACCGGCAGTCTCGTGCGGGTATCGGCGTTTCAACCCGTGCACTGACTAAGGCGATTTCTGTCAAATGACAGTCCATCCTGCTTGTCTTTTCGTCCGTCCTCTGTGTTGCGACAACAGTGACATAGTTCGACTATGCGCCTGTTGTCGCGCCTTGATGACGAACGATCCCGGCGCGGCACTGTCCCTGCTTTGCTTGGGCACCGGTCTAGGGCTTCCTGCCCAAGCCGTTCACTGCTTCGCTGTTCACCCGGCCCAATCCGGAATGGTGTTTTCCGGCAATCGTCTAATCCCCTAGATTCACCATGTTGCAATCCATTCGAGACCGTGCAAGTGGTATCGTCGCGTACGTCATCATCATCCTCATCAGTATTCCCTTCGCCCTCTGGGGCATCAACGAGTACTTCGGTGGAGGACAGGATCTGATCGCAGCGGAAGTCAATGGAAACGAGATTCCGATGCGTGCGTTCTCTTCTGAATTTCAGCAACGTCAACGCAGCCTGCGTTCGATGTTTGGCAACCGGCTTCCGTCTCAATACAGCGATGACGCCATAAAGGATGCTGTGATCGGAGAGCTGGTTCGAAGGGAACTGGTTCGCGAGGAGGTGGAACGATCGGGCTACCAGGTGAGTGACGAGGTGCTCGCGGAAACGATTCGCTCGATTCCGGCATTTCAGGTCGACGGGTCTTTCGATCCGGGACGTTACGACCAACTCCTACAGGCCCAGCGACGATCGAAAGCGGAGTTCGAGGCCGATCTCCGCCAGCAGATTCGAGTGGGAGAGTTCGAGGACGGCATTCGCGATACCGCATTCCTGACACGGTCCGAAGCGGCGGACTACGAGCGATTGAAGAACCAGCAACGCGATCTGGCCTATCTGTGGTTTGAGGCGGACAAGGAATCCGCCCGTTCACAGGTGACCGAAGCGCAGATTACTGAGTACTACAACGCAAACACCGAACGATTCATGACACCGGAGCGGGTGCAACTGGATTTTGTTCAGATCAGCGAGGGCGAGATCCAGAGCCAGGTCGGCGTGGATGATGAGACCCTGCAGGCGCAGTACGAAGATCAGATGGATCGATATGTTTCACCCGAACAACGCCGGGCACGACACATCCTGGTAAAGGCCGAGATCAAGGGTGGTGACGCGGCAAACGACGCCGCCAGGGAAAAGGCCGTTGAGGTTCGCGACCGCCTCGTTGCCGGAGAGGACTTCAAGCAGTTGGCCGCCGAATTCTCAGGAGACGACCTGACATCGGGAACCGGAGGGGATCTGGGGTTTCTGGTGCGCGGTGACATGGGCCCCGAGTTCGACAAGGTCCTGTTTGAGCTCGACCGCGACGAGATCAGTCAGCCTTTGGAGGTCGATGGCGGGTTCGACATCATTCAGGTGACGGAAATCAAACCTTCCGAGCAGAAATCGTTTGAACAGGTGCGCGATCAGGTCGAGCAGGACTATCGCCAGAGGGAAGCGGAACGTCGGTTCGTCGAGATGACCGAGCGGATGCTGACACTGGCATACGAACAACCGGACAGCCTTGAGCCGGTGTCGGAGTCCCTGGGGTTGCCGGTTCGCAAGACGGAATGGATCACACGCGACGGGGGGGCGGGCATCGGTTCCGAGCCAGTGGTCAGGGAGGCGGCGTTCAGCGAAGAGGTGTACGGACAATCGCGAAACAGCGATCTGCTGGAACTACCCGACGGTTCGGTACTGGTACTTCGGGTGACGACTCGCGAAGCGTCGAAGGTCGCACCGCTTGACGAGGTCCGGGGCGAGATCGTCGACTCGATTGCGCAGGAGGCAGCGGCAGCGCAGGCAAAGGAAAGGGGTAATGCCGCAATGCTCGAGATTCGGGGCGGCGCCGATCCGGCGTCGGTTGCGGCCTCGAGCGGTGCGCGGTTCGAAGCACCCGGCTACATTCGCCGCACCGCACCCGAGGTTGACTCGCGCATTCGCGTCAGTACCTTCAGTCTGCCGGCGCCGGCAGAAGGTGCCAGCTCGATCGACGGCATCGAGATGTCCGACGGTGCCTTTGCCGTCGTTGTCCTGCGTGGCATTCGTGAGGAATCAGCACAAGAGGGCGAGGCAACTCCCGCCGGGGCAGATGCGGTCGTCAGGACGTACGGCTCCAGAGAACTGAACGCGGCGATCGGCGCACTCGAGGAAGATGCGAAGGTTCGCATATTCCGCGAAAATCTGTGATCCGTGACGCCCGTCCGTTAATCGGGACGAAATCCCTTGCTGAAGTTGAAACTCCACTGGCAGATCCTGATCGCGCTGGCGTCCGCGCTAGTCGTGGGCCTCGCGATCGGCACCGACGGATCGTTGCTCGGCGTTAACGTGTTACCGGTCTTTTCCTGGCTGGGTGCGTTGTTCCTGAATGCCCTGAAGATGCTCATTGTGCCGTTGGTGATGGCGTCAATCATCTACGGGATCTCGGGCATCGGCTCGCAGGGGGCCCTCGGACGCCTCGGCGGCAAGACCCTACTCTACTATCTGGCGACCTCGACCCTTGCCATTGTGACCGGGCTGGTGATGGTCAATCTCGTGCAGCCGGGTCTGATCGGCGGGGAACCGGCAGGTGACATGCTGGGTCTGAGCGAGGATACGGCGGAAATCACCGGACAGATAGCGGGCCGGGGCGCTAGTGACGTCTTCGCGATATTTCTGCGCATGGTGCCGCCGAATATTATTCGGGCCGCCGCCGATGGCCAGATGCTGGGACTCATCACCTTCAGCCTGCTGTTCGGCTTCTTCATGACCCGGATCGAGCCAGAACTCGGCAACGTCCTGCAGATGTTCTGGCACGGCGTCTACCACGTGATGATGCAGGTCACCGAACTGATCATGCGATTCGCACCACTCGGGGTGTTCGCACTGGTGACGAAGGTGGTAGCGACCTCGGGCATCGACGCGTTCAGGCCGCTGGCCGTGTTCTTCTTCACCGTCGCGGCGGCGCTGTCCATCCATGTGTTCGTGACCATGCCGCTGATCCTGCGCTTGGTTGGGGGCGTCAGTCCGATCCGCCACTTCCGGGCCATGCTGCCCTCGCTGTTGACAGCGTTCTCGACGGCCTCCTCGTCTGCGACATTGCCGATCACCATGGAATGCGTCCGCGAACGGGCCGGGGTATCCAGCCGTGTGACCGGCTTCGTGCTTCCGCTCGGCGCGACGATCAACATGGATGGGACGGCGCTCTACGAGTGTGTCGCCGCGATGTTCATCGCACAGGCCTACGGCGTGGAACTGGCATTCACCCAGCAGTTCGGTATCGTGCTGCTGGCCCTGCTGACCTCTATCGGTGTGGCCGGGATTCCGGCGGCGAGTCTGGTCGCGATCACGATCATTCTGGCGTCCGTGGGTCTGCCCGCCGAGGCGATCGGAATGATTCTGGCCGTGGACAGGCTGCTCGACATGAGCAGGACGGCGGTCAACGTGTTCAGCGATTCCTGCGGTGCCGTGGTCATCGGTCGAAGCGAGGGGGAGAAAGATATTCTTCGGGCCTGATGGTCGACCCGCTGACGGTGGGTGCGCAGACGGAATCCGGGTCGGAAACCACACGGGGGGCCGTGTGAGACGCATCAGGCGATTGCCGGAAAATGGCATACCAGATTGCGCCGGGTGAACAGCGAAGCAGTGAACGGCTTGGGCAGGAAGCCCAAGACCGGTGCCCAAGCAAAGCAGGGACAGTGCCGCGCCGGGATCGTTCGTCATCAAGGCGCGACATCAGGCGCATCGTCGAACTATGTCTGTGTTGAGCGCAACACTCAAGGACGGACGAAAAGACAAGCAGGATGGTACGTCATTTGGCAGAAATCGCCTCAGTAGCCGGTCATGCCGATGATGTTGAAACCCGCGTCCACGTAGATTATCTCGCCGGTAATGCCGGAGGCAAAGTCGGAGCACAGAAACGCGGCGGCGTTACCGACGTCCTCGATGGTGACGTTTCGACGCAGCGGGGCATTCTGCTCCATGTGGTCGAGCATCTTGCGGAAGTCTCCGATTCCGGCCGCCGCCAGCGTTCGTATCGGTCCGGCGGATAATGCGTTGACTCGCGTGCCGTCGGGCCCCAGGGTGTAGGCAAGGTAGCGAACGTTGGCTTCGAGGCTGGCCTTCGCGAGTCCCATGACGTTGTAATTGGGCATCGCCCGTTGCGCGCCAAGGTAACTCAGGGTCAATAGGGCGCCGTTTCTGCCCTGCATCATCTGCCTGCCGGCCTTTGCCAGCGCCGAAAAGCTGTAGCTGCTGATGTCGTGGGCCTGCCGGAAGCCTTCCCGGGTCATGTTGTCGAGGAAGTCCCCCTCAAGTTCCTCTTTCGGGGCGAACGCCACGGAGTGCACGATGATATCGACGTGGTCCCAGAAGTCGTCCAGATGTTCGAACACCGCCTCGATCTGTTCGTCATCCTCGACGTCGCACGGAACGACGATATCCGAGTCGCATTCCCCGGCGAGCTTCTCCACTCGCGAGCGCAAGCGGTCGTTCTGGTAGGTAAAGGCCAGTTCAGCACCTTCCCGGCGCATTGCCTGTGAGATGCCCCAGGCGATAGAACGATTGCTGGCGACGCCCACGATCAGGGCGCGTTTTCCATACAGTAGGCTCATATTCGGGTCTCCGGAACCGGGTTGATTTTCTGTTTCCGTTGCCGAAGCGAAACCAGGTGAAATCGCGGGTACGATTCAGGTGGCATGTCCCGGGTTCACCGCGCAACAGGCGAGATCGCGACGGGCAGGGATACCGGACCGGGGTTTTGACCGGCA
>Ga0210096_1000584_pt1 | contig 12443 bp, 10 predicted proteins | sample China_Galinas_PW_4_FD_184864 | JGI IMG/M metagenome (GOLD analysis project Ga0210096, IMG submission 184864) | Wetland microbial communities from San Francisco Bay, California, USA, that impact long-term carbon sequestration - China_Galinas_PWA_D2... | ecosystem: Environmental > Aquatic > Marine... | reverse complement strand
TACGCCCTGGTCGGGATGGCGGCCGTGTTCGCCGGCGCCGCCCATGCCCCGATCACCGCCGTGTTGATCGTCTTCGAGATGTCCCACGACTACAACCTGATCCTGCCCCTGATGCTGGCCACGGTCCTCTCCACCTTCGTGGCCCAGGCCCTGTTCCCGGACTCCATCTACACCTGCAAGCTACGGCGTAAGGGGGTCCGACTGCATGCCGGGCGCGATGTAGACCTCCTGGAGGCGGTGACGGTGGCCGAGGTCATGACCCATAACGTCCCCACCATCAACACGGGGCTCACCCTCCCCGAGCTCTCCGACCAGTTCAGCCGCACCCACCACCACAGCCTGATCATGCTCACGGACGACGGCCGGATCTGGGGGATCGTCACCGTGACGGACCTCGACCGGGCGGTCGCCAAGAACCGGGCACCGACGACGCCGGTCAGCGCCGTCGGTACCCCGCGCTCCCGGCTCACCGTCACCCATCCGGACGAGAGCGTCGCCGAGGCCCTCGCCCGCCTCGGCGCGCACGACGTGGGGAGCCTGCCGGTGCTATCGCGCGAGGACCCGGACCACCTCGTCGGCGTGATCCGGCGGGAAGAAATTCTGCACGCCTATACCAAGGCCCTGTCCCGCCGCGGCGAGATCCAGCACCGGGTGCGCCGCGCTCAGTCTCGCAACCTCGAGGGCATGGAGTTCATCGTCCTGACCCTGGCGGACGAGGATAAGGCCGTGGGCAGGGCCCTCCAGGAGCTCGCCCCGGACCTCCCCGAGGAGTGCATCGTGGTGTCGTTACAACGCGACGGCCGGGTCCTGGTCCCGCACGGCAAGACGACCTTCCAGCCCGGTGATCGAATCACCGTGTTCGCTCGGAGCGACGATCGCGGGCACCTCGAGCGCGCCATCCAGGGGACGATCAGCGCACGCAGCGGGGATCCGGACGCGGTAACCTGACCCGGCCGCCCCACTGGCGGGACCACGCCGCGCACCGCGGATCGCCTGTCATCCCCTGATCATTGGCCCTCGCGCTGTGGCTCTGGAGAAAGGTGCGGCAGGCAACATGTAGAACGCGGGAACCCAGGAAACTAGAAGAGAGAGCTCGGCGGGATTGCGCTCCCGGCTTCCTGGGTTCCCGCGTCGCTCGACCGGCGATCAGCCGACGGCCATCGTCATCCCGCCTCGGTAGACAAGACGCATCCCATCCCGAAGAATGGCGCGCTTTTTGAGACAACCTAAGGAGGTATCGTCGATGCTGGTCAAGGACGCGATGGTAAAGACCCCCCTGCAGGTGAAGCCGGACGCCAGACTGCGGGAGATCATGGACGCCATCCTGGGCGGGGACCAGACGGGGGTGGCGGTGATCGATGCGAGCGGCAAGCTCCTCGGCCTGGTGGGCACCCACGATGTCCTGCGCCTGATCGTGCCGGCCTACGTCGACCAGGCCCAGGGCCTCGCCAGCCTCATGCACGACGGCTATTTCGAGGAGCGGTTCAACAAGCTCGCGGGAGTGACGGCCGCGGACGTCATGTCGACGGAGGTGGACGTGGTCAAGCCGAGCGACACCATCATCAAGGCGGCGACCGTCTTCGTCGAGCATGGGCGCAAGGTGCTGCCGGTGGTCGAGAACGGGCAATTTGTCGGCATGATCACCCGCCGCAGCCTGCTCGAGAGCATCGGCCGGAAGCTCTCGTAACGGCCCCCCCTCGGGGCCGTCCCCGTCATGCCTTTCCCGTGCCAACCCGCAGGCGCCGCCCTGCTCCGCCAACCGAGACTCCCATGAACGAAGCTGTCCACGCCGCCGAAGCGGTGACCGCGATCTCCCCCACCGTCTACTGGCTGGCCACCGCCATCTTCGTCGTCGCCTACGCGGTGATCGTGTCGGAGAAGGTGCACAAGACCAAGGTCGCCCTGGTGGGGGCGGCGCTGATGATCGCCCTGAAGATCCTCACCCAGCACGAGGCGTTTCACACGGAAGAGTTCGGCATCGACTACAACGTCATCTTCCTGCTCATCTCGATGATGATCATCATCAACATCATGACCCGCAGTGGCGTTTTCCAGTGGGTGGCGATCCGCTCGGCCAAGGTGGCGAAGGGCCGGCCATTCACCATCATGGCGATCTTCGTGGTGATCACGGCAATTGCCTCGGCCTTGCTGGACAACGTCACCACCGTGCTGCTCCTGGCGCCGGTCACCCTCCTGATCGCCGACGAGCTCGACGTCGATCCGATCCCCTACCTGATCGCCGAGGCCCTCGCCTCCAACATCGGCGGCACGGCGACCCTGATCGGTGACCCGCCGAACATCATGATCGCGTCCAAGGCGCGCTACTCCTTCATGGACTTCATCTACAACCTCACCCCCGTGGTGATCATCATCATGATCGCCTTCGTCGTGGTGATGAAGGTCCTCTTTGGTAGCCGCCTGAAGGTGAGCGAGGAGAAGCGCAAGCGGGTGATGGAGATGGACGAGTCGAGCCTCATCACCGACCCGGTCCTGATGAAGAAGTCCCTGGTCGTGATGGGTCTGACCGTCGTCGGGTTCACCATGCACGGCGCCCTCCACCTGGAGCCGGCGACCATCGCCCTCACCGGCGCGGCCGTTCTGCTGCTGATCTCCGGCGAGCACCCGCACCACATCCTCGCGGACGTGGAGTGGACCACCATCTTCTTCTTCATGGGGCTGTTCATCATCGTCGGCGGGGTGGTTAAGGTCGGCCTGATCAAGGATCTGTCGCAGGTGGTGATCGACGTCACCCATCCGACCCAGGAATCGATGTTCACCACGAGCTTCGTGATGCTGTGGTTCTCCGCATTCGCGTCGGCGATCGTCGACAACATCCCGTTCGTCGCCACCATGAACCCCCTGGTGCTGGACATGGCGAATACGGTCTTCCATGAGGGTGCCCACAGCGCTGCGGCCCTGGGCGCGGCCACCCTGCACCACGATGTGCTGGAGCCGGTGTGGTGGTCCCTGGCCCTGGGCGCCTGCCTGGGCGGCAACGGCTCACCGATCGGTGCCTCCGCGAACGTGATCGTCGTGGGCATGGCGGAGAAGGCGGGCAAGCCGATCTCATTCGGCAAGTTCATGGCCTATGGCTTACCGGTCATGATCATGACCCTGATCATCTCCCACGTGTACATCTACCTGCGCTATTACGTCCTGCACTGGTATTAACCCGCATCTCTCACCAGCCTCCTGCTCCGGCGGCGCAAGGCCGCGACCGGGCTTGGGGTCCAGGTGAAGCTGGGCGCCCAAGCCCTGCTGCGTTGCGCTTGGTTCGGGTGCTCGACGTACTGCAACGGCCTTCGCGCCCGAAACCGGCGCGCGCCTTGCACCTCCGCACCCTCGCACCGCCTCGCGACGAAGTCTGGTGAGAAATGCGGGTTAGCTCAGCCGGGGGCGGCGGCAAGTGTCGCTGGCCGAACCCACTGCCGGCGGCGCCGGCTCGCGGGCGTCACCGGGCCGCGTCGCTGGGCGGCGCGAATCGCAGCACGAGGTAGCCGAGTAGGGCCGCCAGGCCGGAGCCGAGGAGAATGCCGAGCCGGTCGGCGCTCACGTAGTCCGGTCCCGCATGCTCGAAGGCCAGGGAGGTGATGAACAGGCTCATGGTGAAGCCGATCCCGCACAGGGCAGATACGCCGTAGAAGCTCCACCAATTCGCCCCTTGCGGGAGCTTGGCCAGCCCCGCCCAGATGGCGGCACCGCAGCACAACCCGATGCCGAGCTGCTTGCCCAGAAAGAGTCCGCCCACGATGCCCAGGGGCACGGGCTCGATCAGGGAGGAGAGCGACAGTCCCGCCAGGGAGACCCCGGCGTTGGCAAACGCGAAGATCGGCACGATCGCGAACGCGACCCATGGGTGGAGCGCGTGCTCGACCCAGCGCAGGGGCGAAAAGTCGCTCCCGCGCCGTGGACGCAGGGGGATCACCAACCCGAGGGCCACACCGGCCAGGGTCGCGTGGACCCCGGACTTCAGGACCACGATCCACAGCACGACCCCGACGCAGACGTACGCCGCGATCCGGGTCACGCGCAGGACGTTCATCATGATCAGGATGACCAGGGTGCCACCGCTGAGGGCCAGGTTCAGGTAGGAGAGGTCCGCGGTGTAGAAGACGGCGATGATGATGATCGCCCCGAGGTCGTCGAAGATCGCCAGGGTCATCAAAAAGAGGCGCAGGGAGTCCGGCACCCGGCTCCCGAGCAGCGCGAGGATTCCCAAAGCAAAGGCGATATCCGTGGCGGTCGGAATCGCCCACCCGTTGAGGGCGATCACATCCCCGCGGTTGAGCCCGACATAGATCAAGGCCGGCACCACCATCCCCCCAACGGCGCCGACCCCCGGTAACACCACCTGGGACGGCCGGGACAGCTCCCCCTCCAGGACCTCGCGTTTCACCTCCAGGGCGATCAGCAGGAAAAAGACCGCCATCAACCCATCGTTGATCCACAGCAACAGCGGCTTGGCGAGGTGTAGCCCGCCGATCCGGAGCTCGACCGGGGTCTGCAGCAACGCATCGTAGAGCCAGGAGAGAGGCGAGTTCGCCATCACCATGGCCAACGTCGCCATGGCGATCAGGAGTATCCCGCTCGCCGCATCCAGCTTCAGGAAGTCCTGTAGCCAACGTGTCATCATGATCACTCCCGTACGGTGCACGGCTCGCTAATCCAGCTTCCTCATGGTCACGGCCGGATCACGCGGTCGATCTCGATGTTCAGTTTCTTGATCCGGTGCCACAGGCTGCGCTCGCTGATCCCGAGACGGCGCGCCGCCTGCACCTGCACGCCTTCCGTGGCGATCAACGCATCGATGATCGCCTGCCGCTCGTTGTCTTGCAGCCAGGCGTCGAGATCGGCATCACCCGGGCCGGGCGTGGAGAGCGACGGGGCATTGCCCTGCTTCACCCGGGCCGGCAGGTCGTCGGCCGTGATCGTGCGGCCCTGGCAGGAGAGCAGGGAGCGCTCCACGGCATTGCGCAGCTCGCGGACATTCCCCGGCCACGGGTAGCCGTTCAGCACGGCCATCGCCTCGTCGGTGAAGTCCTCCACCGGCTTGCCGATCTCCGCCCCCAGGTCGCGCATGAAGGTCCGCGCCAGCAGCGGGATGTCCTCCCGCCGATCGCGCAGGGGGGGCACGTTGACCCGGTACACATCGAGGCGATAGAGCAGGTCTTCGCGAAACTGACCCTCCCCCACGAGCTCCCACAGGTCGCGGTGGGTCGCGGCCATGAAGCGCACGTCGGCGTGGCGCACCGTGTCGCTGCCCACCGGTGAGAACTCGCGCTCCTGGAGCACCCGCAGCAGCTTGCCTTGCAGGGCCTGGTCGAGGTCGCCGATCTCGTCCAGAAACAGGCTCCCGCCCTTGGCCTGCTCGAGACGGCCCATGCGGTTCTGGGTGGCACCGGTGAAGGCGCCCTTGACGTAGCCGAACAGCTCACTCTCCATCAGCTCCTGGGGGATGGCCACGCAGTTCAGGGTGACCATCGGCCACTGGGCACGCGGTCCCAGCTCGTGGATCGTGCGGGCCACCAGCTCCTTGCCGGTGCCACTCTCGCCGGTGATGAGTAGGTTGGTCTTGTACGGCGCGATGCGGGTGATCTCCTCGCGCAGGGCCTGCATCGCCGGGCTGTCGCCGAGCAGGCGGCGGTGCGGCACGGCGTTGGCGACCACGGCGTGGAGCTGTACGTTCTCGCTCAGGACGTCGCGCAGCTTGAGGGCGTTGTGCACGACGATCTGGAGCTCCTCCGGCTCGAACGGCTTGGTCAGGTAGTCGCAGGCACCGGACTGGATGCTCTGCACCGCCGAGCGGATCGACCCGTAGGCGGTCACCACCACCACCGGAACGTCGGGCCGCTCGCGGCGACACTCGACGATGAACTGGTCGCCCCCCATCCCCGGCATGCGCAGGTCGGTGACCACCACGTCCAGGTCGGGGTTCGCCAGGTGCGGGAGACCCTCCTCGCCGCTGGCGGCGCTCAATACCCCGTAGCCCGCGTCCCCCAGGACCATGGACATGATCGCCGCCATGTTCTGCTCGTCCTCGACGACGAGGATGGTTCGCTTCATCGCCGATTTCCCCCCGCGATGGGAAAACGCATGCCGATGCACGCACCGCTGCCCTTGGGGGGCAGCACTTCGAGCCGCCCGCCGCACGCCTCCACCAGGGTGTTGGCGATGGTCAGGCCGAGGCCGGTGCCGCTGGGCTTGCTGGTGTAGAACGGCTCGAAGAGGCGCGGCATCAGCTCCGCGGAGATGCCGGGCCCGCTGTCCTCCAGGGCGACCACGACGCGCCGGTCGCGTAGCTCGGTGCTGATGAGAAGCCGCTTCGGGCGGCCCTCCATGGCCTGCAGGGCGTTGGTCACGAGATTCATCCAGGCCTGCCTCAAAAGCTCCGGGTCGGCGCTGATCATGGCCGTGCCGTGGCTCAGGGCGTGGCCTATCTCCACGTCGTCGCGCCCGGCAAGGGCCACCCGCAGGCTCGCCTCCAGCGGGGCCTCCGGGTTGATGGTGGCAAATTCCGGTTGGCGATGGCGAGCGAGCTGCTGGAAGTCCTTGAGAAGCTGGTTCAGACGCAGGCTCTCCTCGCGGATCATGCGCATCAGATCGCCCTGCTTCTCCACCGGCTGATCCGGTCGTGAGAGCATTGCGCTGGCGGTATTGATCACGCCGATGGGATTGCGGATCTCGTGGGCCAGCGACAGGGAGAGCTCCCCCAGTGCGGTCAGCTTGTCCTTCTGGAACTCTCGCCGCTGGGCGTTTCGGGCCTGGCGCAGGCTGGCGGCCATGGCGTTGAACGCGCGGGCGAGATCGCCGAGCTCGTCGCGGCTGGTGATCGGCACCTCGGTGCGAAAATCCTGCGCGGCGACGTGCATCACCCCACTCTGCAAATATTCGATCGGTCGCACCACCACCCGGCTCAGGATCAATCCAACCACGGCGCCAATGACCACGCCGAGGAGCACGATCGGTACCGACAGGGCAAGCCGGTTGGTGAGCAGCGACGCCAGCTCGGGGCTCTCCAGACCACTGAAGAAGACCGCCTCGACGTGGCCCGTGCTGTCCACGATCGGGGTGTACAGCCCACGATAACTGCCCTCCTCGCTCTCGCGATTGTAGTAGGGCTGGCGGTCCTGTAGCTGGGCGTAGGCGCCGGGCGGCAGCCGCACCCGGAGTGCCGGAGCATCGGCCCGGAAGGCCCGCGCATAATCTTCTCCCTCGGGATAGAAGAGACGGGTCCGCAGACCGCTCGCCTGCCCCAGACGGCGCAGGAACTCCTGATCGAGCAGACTACCCAGGACCAGGTAGTTGCGCGCGGTCCCCGCCCGTGGCAGGGGCAGAATCGCAACCGCGGCCAGCAGGGTATCCTGGTCCTGCGCCACCTTGAGGATCGCCTCGGTCTGACCCGGCAGCCAGGAGGTCATCATCTGCAGCGGGAGGTTCGAGTAGGTCGGCCGACGCTGGTCGTCATAGAGCTGGATCAGGTTGATCCCGAGCTGCTCCACCAGGGGCCTGAGCTGTGCGGGAATGGTGAGAGAGGTCAACCCCTCGGCTTCGAGGTCGTAGCCGAGGTTGTGGGCGAGGAGGTCGCCGACCACCATGGCATCGCGCTGCAGGGTCTGCAGGGAGGCCTCGTTGACCTGCGCCGCCTCGCGGATCCAGCCCTCGAGGAGGAGCTCGAAGTGGTTCGTCACCCAGGCGGCGGAGATCGCGCCGGCGATCAGCATGGGGACGACCACGATGACCAGGATCACCGCAATCACCTTGCGCTGGATCCGACCGAGCCGTGGACGTCGGGCCGTTAGCCTCATGATTTGTTGGGAACTACAAATCGCGTAGGCCGAGAGCGCCGAAACGCGCATCGGCACAGGGCCAACTCTTTGTTTTTAAGGAGATGCCGGTCACCGCGGTATGTGGCGCGATATTTGCTTACCAAACACACAGCAACTGTCACGCCCGCCGTCGATCTAGGTCGGAACGGGCAATTGCAGTGCATCTCACCTTACTGAAGGGTTGGAAAATTGAACACCATCGACCTCGATCCCGCCTCCCTGGCCACCCTCGATCCGATCGCCGTCCGCCTCACCCGGCCCGTGGAGCGCCAGGTGCGTGAGCAGTCCCAGGCGCAGGATGCCCGTGATCTCGACCCTGCCGCGTTGCTCAGGCTCGACCCCATGGCCGTGCGTCTACCGCGGCCCCGCGAGGAGCGCAAAGAGCAGCGCCGGCCGGAAGTTTCCTGGCTCCCCGCCTACGTCGCAAACGCCATGCCGCGCTCGGTCCTGCTCGTCCCGGTCCTCGCCGTGATGGTGGTGATCCTGGGTCACGTGCTCTAGCTCAGCGCAAAGCCACGACCCCGAGGCAATCACGGCCTCGGCTCCACACCATTGGGCGGTGTTGGAGCCGAGGCCGTTCTCGTTAACCCGCGCGGTGTAGGATCGCTCACGGCGATGGGTCTACTCCGGACCGCATATCGCCACACCAAGGCCGCCGCCCACCCACCGACGGCCCACGATCGCAATCCCGGCCAGCACCGCCAATGCGCACACCACTAGCGGGCCGGCGGGGAGGTCGGTGAGGCCGGAGAGGAGCAGGCCGGCAGCGTACCCCGTCAGCCCCACTCCGTAGCCGAGGGCGAGTCCGCCCCGCCGCGACAGACCCTGGGCCGCGAGGGCCGGGAGGATCAGGGAGGCGAACACGAGATAAACCCCGACGAGCTGCACCGAGGCGGTGACCGTCACGGCAAACAGCAGGTAGAAGCCGAGGTGCCCGAGGCGCCCACGCAGGCCGAACCAGATGGCCACGACGGTCGCGGAGAGGACGGCGACGGGGATCAGGCTGCGCGGGGTTACCCACAGGATCTGACCGACCAGCAGCTCCTTGAGGTGCTCCCCGCCGTGGGGCGAGTTGGCCAGCAGCAGGATCCCCGCGCAGGCGGCGACCACGAACAGGGCGCCGATCAACGCCTCCTGGGCCCCGGGCCACCACCGCTCCAGGCCGTGCAAGAGTATGGCGGCGAGCAGGGCCGCCCCCACGGCCCACGGCTGCACCTCCCAGCCGTGGGGCTCCAGGCCGAAGCCGTGGGCCGCGATCACCCCCAGCCCCGCCACCTGGGCGATGGCCAGGTCGATGAAGATGATCCCCTTCTTCAGGACCTCGCGGCCCAGGGGCACATGGGTGGCGAGGACCAGGATGCCGGCGAGCAAGGCGGGAGCGAGGATACTGAGCTGGGCATCGAGCTGGCTCATTGGACGGCCTCCAGCAGACGGGTGAGGGTGTCATCGAACAGCGTGAAGAGATCCCTGGCCGCCGGCGTGCCGCCCACACTGAACGGCAGGACCACCGCCGGGATGGCGGCCCGTTCCGCAAGCCACTCGGAGGGGCGCGGGTCCGCATAGGGGGTGCGAACCACCAGCCGCGCCGGACGCGCCTGGAGCCCGGTGAGGATCTCGGCCAGGTGGGCCGCACTCGGCGGGACTCCGGGCTTGGGCTCCAGGCTCGCGACCCGCACCAGCCCCAGCCAATGCTCCAGGTAGACCCACGAGGTGTGGTGCACCACCACGGGCGTGCCGCGCAGCGGCTGCGCCCGAGCGTCCCAGCGTTGTAACGCCTCCTGCCAGCGGTGGGCGAAGTCCGCGTGGCGGTCGCGATACGCCGCGGCCTGCCCGGGGTCCAGCTCCGCGAGGCGCGTGGCCAGGGCGTCGGCCACCTTGGCGATGTTGCGCGGGTCGGTCTGGATGTGGGGGTTGCCGCCGGGGTGGACATCGCCCTCGGCACGGTCCAACCGCTCGGGCCTCTCCAACATCTCCACGTAATCGGCGGCGAGGAAATATCCGGGCTGGCCCCCCTGGATGTGCGGATTGTTGCCCTGGCGCAGCAGCAGCGGCAGCCACCCCACCTCCAGCTCCGCACCGGTGCACACCAGGAGGTCCGCCCGTCGTACCTTCGCGATCAGCCGCGGCCGTGCCTGCACGTGGTGCGGGTCCTGCTCCGCGGTGGTGGCGGTGAAGACCTCGACGTCGCCCCCCCCCAGCTCCTCGGCCAGAGCCCCCCACTCGGGCTCACAGGCGAAGACGTCGAGCTTGGCAGCCGCCGGTTGGGCGACTCCGAGTATCAGTGCAACGACCACTACGGCGGAGCGGTAACCCGCAACCGAGGCGGCCTTGATCAACCATCTGTGTCTATCTGTGTTCATCTGTGGTTCCCCTAGAACGAATGGGCGCCATGGGCACCGAGGCTGAGGATGTATTGCACCACCCACTGGTGGTCGGTCTCCGGCCGGGAGCGGTCCCAGTCGTATTGCAGGCGCAGGCGGCTGAACTCGCTCGGCGAGAAGTCCGCCATCACCGTGACCCGCTCCGGGTCGTGGCCGCCGGCGTCCAGACCGGCCGTGGCCAACACGGTGGGATCGCCTCCCGGGTCGTCGGCCCACAGGCGGTCATAGCGCAGACCCGCCCGCCAGCGCGGCCAGAACTGGTAGACCGCCTGGGCATAGATCCCCTGCTGGGTCCCGTCGTAGTCGCCGCTCACCTGGTCCACGGCCACCGTGCCGCTCTCCTGGCGCCGGAAGTAGGCGATCTGGAAGAGGGCGTTGCGCAGGGTGGGATCGCCGTGAGGCGCCCACTTCCACACCAGGTCGACCACGGTCAGGTCGCTGTCGCCGGCGAACAGAGAGGCCGGGCCGACGGCGGACTCCCGCGCGTCCACGTTGGCACGCAGGTGGGCCAGCCCCAGGCGCCAGCTCTGGCTCACCCCCACGTCGCCGCCGAGGTGGAGGAAGAGGTCCCAGGTGCCGGGGGTGCCACCGTTGCTGCCACTGGGAAACGCCCGGCCGCGCAGGGCCTCGCCGCCGACCTCCACGAACAGGTCGGTGGGGACGACCCAGCGCACCTGGAGGCCGTCATCGAAGAGCTGCTGGCCGAGGAAGGCACGGTACGCGAGGGGGGCGTCGGCAAAGTCCCAGGCGTGGGCGTGGAGCTCGTTGAGGTACCCCACCGCGGAGAAGAACCGGCCGAAGCGTAGGCCCAGGCCGGCGGGCAGCCCCATGGCTTCTCCGTACGCCTCCTCGATCTCCACCTCCGTCCCCTCCTCCGCCGTAGCGAGGGCAACGGTGAGCTTGCCGTAGAAGGTGGGGTCCACGTTGGCGGAGAGGCTGAGCTCGGACTCCGCCAGGCTCAGCCCCTCGCTGGCGAGACCAGCCTCGCCGCCGAGCTGGAAGCCCGGCAGGGCGTAGCCGTCGGGGCTCCGCGTGTACCCCCAGTAGTTCCCGGTCAAGATGGCCGACAGGGCCGGATTAAAGGCATTGGCGGCGGGCAATCCCCCGGCCTGAGTCACCGCCGGGGCGGTCAGGGCGAGGGCGCACGCCAGGATTGCGTGACGCATCGTTGTCTCCCAAGTCGTGAAGATGGATCGCCGGCTACGGGCAGAGACGGATCGCCCGGGGCCGGAACGGGACGGCCGCGGCCCGCCGGCCCACCGCAGCGAGGCGGGGGTGGCGGGCTAGCCGTCGTGCTTCACGCCAGGAGCGGCGGTGCGCGCGCGGGGGCCGCGACGATCCGTCGGAACGTCGGCGGCAAAGGCACCACGTGGTACTGGTCCGGGGTATCGACCCGGACGGGCATGGGCCAGCCGCTCGCCAGGGGCGCCCCGGCCAGGGAGGCGCTCGCCAGACAGAGCTCGCAGTGGTGGTCGTCGTGGCTCGCGGAGCCCAGTTCGTGGGCGATCCGCGCCTGCTGACCGGCGAGCAGGCTCACCACGACCACCAGCCCGCACATCCAGCCCAACCGCCGCAGGCGACCGCCGCGGGCCAACACGCCCTTGCCTACCATGAGCGGATCGCGACGCGACATCGAATCGACGGTATGGGAACGGGGTACGCCCTGCCACTGCCTTCCGGCACCGGCCCCACCATCTCATCGCCACCCGGACGCCGCAAGGGAGGGAGGCGTCCCGTCCCCCCCGCATCCGCGTGTGTCACACATGTAGGCCGGGCTCCGCCCGGCACGGCGGGCAGAGCCCGCCCTACTCGCGCCCCTGCCCCTCTGCGTCTCGGCGGCTCCGTGCCTCCGCGCGGAGCCTTTCTCCGGCGATGGACCGGCGGCGGAGGCGGCGTATGGCCTTGTCGACCTCCACCACCGCCAGGACCGTCAGGGCCAGGCCCAGGACGCTGAGCCATTGGCGAAGGGTGACCGGCTGGATCGCGAGCACGTCACGGAGCCACGGCGTATACATCGCGCCGATGTGGACGGCCTGCGCCGCCACGGTCCCGAACAGGAGAAACGGGTTGCGCAGGGGGCTGTGGCAAAACGCCGAGTGGCCCTCGGAGCGGCTGTTGAAGACGTGGACGTTCTCGAACAGCACCATGAGCAGGAGGGCGCTGTTGCGCGCCTCATCCAGGGCGACACCCTGGTGGATCAGGGCCTGGAAGTAGAGGAACGCGACGCTACCCATGA
>Ga0210096_1000583_pt1 | contig 12445 bp, 9 predicted proteins | sample China_Galinas_PW_4_FD_184864 | JGI IMG/M metagenome (GOLD analysis project Ga0210096, IMG submission 184864) | Wetland microbial communities from San Francisco Bay, California, USA, that impact long-term carbon sequestration - China_Galinas_PWA_D2... | ecosystem: Environmental > Aquatic > Marine... | reverse complement strand
GATTCCTTTTCCGCCGCTGGAACCCAACGCAGCGGCGAGGGGTTAAAGACCGCTGTGGGTTATAGAGCGACTTTACTCCGCGGCGGGGCGGTCGGCGATCTCTATGTCGACAACGGGTTCCGGTTTGGCGACGGGCACCGCTAACTCCGTGTTCAGACGACGCTCGACGTCGCCCGGGGAACCGGTGCGGCGGGCGAGGAGGGCGTAGGCAACCGGGACGACGAACAGGGTGAAGGCGGTGGCGGCGATGACGCCGGAGAACACCACCGTGCCGATGACGAACCGGGTCTCGGCGCCGGCGCCGAAGGCGAGGATCAGCGGCACCGCGCCGGCGGCGGTGGTGATCCCGGTCATTACGATCGGCCGGAAGCGGATCAGCGACGCCTGATGGATCGCGTCTGCGAACGCCGTTCCCTGGTCGCGGAGCTGGTTGGCGAACTCGACGATGAGGATGCCGTTCTTCGCCGCCAGTCCGACCAGCATGATCAGACCGATCTGGCTGTAGATGTTGAGGGTGCCGCCGGTGACGTAGAGGCCGACCAGGGCGCCGGCCATGGCCAGCGGCACCGTCAGCATGATCACCAGCGGGTGGACCCAGCTCTCGAACTGGGCGGCGAGGACGAGGAAGACGACGACGACGCCGAGGATGAAAACGAAGACGATATCGCCACCGGCGGTCTTGAAGTCCCGCGACTGGCCCTTGTAGTCGATGATCGCGGTTTCGGGCAGGTTGTCCCGAACCAGCCCCTCGAGATAGGTCAGTGCCTCGCCAAGGGAGTAGCCGTCGGCGAGGTTGGCCTCGATGGTGATCGCCCGCACCCGGTTATAGCGGTTGAGGGTCTGGGAATCGGCGAACTCCTCTAAACTCACCAGGTTGGAAAGGGGGATGAGCTGGCCGGTGCGATCGGAGCGGACGTAAATGTTCTCGATACTGCTCGGCGTTCTCTGATCGTCCCGTTCGCCCTCGAGGATGACGTCGTACTCCTCGCCGGCGTCGATATAGGTGGTCACCCGTCTCGATCCGAGAACGGTCTCCAGGGTGCGCCCGATGTTGCCGATGGTGACGCCGAGGTCGCCGGCGCGGTCGCGATCGATGACCAGGCGGATCTGCGGTTTGGTTTCCTTGTAATCGTAGTCGACGCCGACGAGGCCGGGGTTGTTTTCGTTAATCTTGTCGAGCAGCACGTCCCGCCAAGCCGCCAGTTCTTCGTAGGTGCCGCCGCCGATGACGAACTGGACCGGCTTCTGGATCCGGGTGCCGAAGCCCTGGCGCATCACCGGAAAGGCGCGGACGCCGGGAAGATCGGCGATCCGGCGGCTGACATCGCTCATGATCTCCCATCCCGACCGACGCTCCGACCAGTCGGCGAGAACGAGGATGGCGATTCCGCTGTTGAAGATCGCGATGTTGCCGAACTGACGGGGCGCGCGGATCAACAGTCGGGTCACCTCGCCGTTCTCGACCAGTGGCATCAGCCGCTGCTCGATCGCGTCCATGTATTCGGCCATGTAGGCGAACGACGCCCCCTCGGGGCCGTTGACGATAATGAAAAACGCCCCGCGGTCCTCCTTCGGCGCATACTCACGCGGAATTTGGGTGAACAGCCAGGCCGCTCCGCCGACCAGCAACACGAACGCCGCGACCGTCACCGACGGATGCTTGAGACTGGCGCCGAGGGCCCTGCCGTAGCGGTCCCGAACCCCGTCGAACAGGCGTTCGGCCACGCCCGCCACCGAAACCTTGTCGTACCCGGGTTTGAGGATTTTGGACGCCAGCATTGGCGACAGGCTGAGGGCGACGATGCTCGAGAACCCCACCGCCGCCGCCATGGTGAGCGCGAACTCGGAGAACAGCCGGCCGATGTCGCCCTGCAGGAACGCGATCGGCACGAACACCGCGACCAGCACCAGAGTGGTGGCGACGACGGCGAATCCCACCTGGCGGGTTCCTTTGAAGGCGGCGACCAGCGGCGTTTCCCCCTCGTCCATTCGGCGATGGATGTTTTCGAGGACGACAATGGCATCGTCGACGACGAGACCGATGGCCAGCACCAGGGCGAGAAGGGTGAGCAGGTTGATGGTGAAGCCGAGGGCATAGAGGACGATGAAAGTGGCGATCAGCGACACCGGCACGGTCACCGCGGGAACGATCGTGGCGCGGACGCTGCCGAGAAACAGGAAGATCACCAGAACGACAAGACCGGCGGCGATCAGCAAGGTCTTGTAGACCTCGTTGATGGCGCCCTGGATGAACACACTGGTGTCGTAGCTCTGCTTGATTTCCATGCCTTCGGGCAACGAGGTGTTCAGGCGCTCAGCCTCCTCGCGAGCGACGTTGGCGACGGCGAGGGTGTTGGCTTGCGACTGCTTGATGATGCCGATGCCGACCATCGGCGTACCGTTACCGCGGAAGAATGTCCGATTTTCCACGGCGCTCTTTTCAATACGCGCCACGTCACCAAGGCGCACCAGGTAGCCGTCGCGTCCCTGCCCGAGAACCAGCTGGCCGAAACTCTCGGGTGTGTTGAAGTTCCTTTCCACCCGGACGGTAAACTGCCTTTCGATGGATTCGACGCTGCCGGCGGGCAGCTCGACATTTTCCGCGCGCAGCGTCTGTTCGACGTCGTTGACGGTGAGCCCGCGCGCCGCCAGGGCGGTTCGATCGAGCCAGATCCGCATGGCGTAGTTGAGGCCGCCGCCGACCCGCACCCGGGCGACGCCATCGAGCGCCGAGAAGCGATCGACGAGATAGCGCCGCGCATAATCGGTCAACTCGAGCACGCTCATCCGGTCGCTGGTCAGGTTGAGCCACATGATGACGTCGTCGTTGGTGTCGACCTTCTGGATGTCCGGCGGGTCGGCTTCGTCCGGGAGGTTGTCGAGGACCCCGGCGACCCGGTCGCGAATGTCGTTGGCGGCGGCGTCCACGTCGCTGCCAATATCGAACTCGACGGTGATCCTGGAACGGCCGTCCTCGCTGACCGACGAGATGAACTTGATGCCGCTGACGCCCGAGATCCGGTCCTCGACGACTTGGGTTATGCGGGTTTCGACGACGGCGGCGGACGCCCCCGGGTAGGTGGTGTCGACGGAAACCACGGGAGGGTCGATGTCCGGATATTCGCGAAGCGGCAGACGGTCGAACGCCACCAGCCCGAAGGCGATGAGCAGAAGGCTGATAACCGACGCGAAGACCGGCCGCTTCACCGAGAGGTCGGAGAGTACCATCGTCAGCTTCCCTCGCCCGGCTTGCCCATTCCCTGCGACGGCTGATCGGCCGTCTCGACGGCTTTGATCGTCACCTGCTGCCCCGGACGCACGGAGAGGGTCCCATGGGTGACGACTTTTTCGCCCTCGCTCAAACCGGCAACGATCTCGACCTCACCCGGCCGTCTCGCGCCGATCTCGACCTCCCGGTTGACGACCTTGTTGCCGGCGGCCTCGTCGATCACCAGGACGGAGTTCTCTCGTCCGCGCGGGATCAAGGCCTCCTCGGGGATGACCAACGCCCGCCGCTGGTTCTTGAGCAATTCGACGGTGACGAGCAGGCCCGGCTTTAGGATGCCATCGGGGTTGGGGAGGATCGCCCGCGCCACCACCGAACGGGTCGTCGGATCCACCCGGGTGTCGACGCTCTTGACCACGCCCGAGAACGCCCGGTTGTCGAACGCGGCGGTCCTGGCGACGATCGGCAAACCGGGGACCAGTGTGGACAAGTAACTCGACGGCACCGAAAAATCGACCTTGATCACCTCGAGATCGTCGAGGGTGGTGATGACGTCGCCGGGCTCGATGAGGATGCCGACGCTGATATTGCGCAGACCGACGACGCCTCCGAACGGGGCGCGGATGATCCGATCGGCGATCCGCGACTTGATGCTCTCGATCTGGGCTTCGGTCTCCTGGACGGCGGCCGCCCGTTCGTCGAGTTGCGCGGTCGGCGCGAACTGCCGGCTCTCCAGCTGGCGCGAGCGATTCAGGGCGAGCTTTCGTGCCTTCAGGATCGCCTCGGCGGCCTTGAGTTCGGCCTCTTCCTCGGCTTTGTTCAGCACGACCAGGATGTCGCCGGCGGCGACCGTCTGGCCGTCATCAAAACGAACCTCGCGAACCTTTTCGGTGACGTTGGTGGTGATCTGTACCGTCTCGTCGGCCCGGGTCGTTCCAAGCGCCTCGACCCGATCGACGAAATCGACGATCCGCGCCGGAGCGACGACGACCGGCCGCTCCTTGTCAGGACCAGCCTGCTGGGCGGCGAGCGGGTGTGCGACCATCGACGCCAGCAAGCTAACGGCGGACGCGGCGAACACCAAAATGCGCATTGGCGGAAATCCAGATCGTCATCGCCGGTCTCACTGGTGGACCGGTCCCCCCTCTATATAGGCATTATATGAGCATTCGGGAAATCCACCGATGCCGAAGTAAGCCCTGACCCGACGAGCGGGTGGCGGTCGGAGACGGCGGTGATTGGGTCTGCGTCGTTGGGGCTGCGATCAGCCGCCGGCGACGGTGTTGACGTGGGTGGTCGGGGACGGAGCGACGACCCGGTGGCGCCACCAGGCGTTTTCGTTGATCGAGTAGACGGGCTCGTAACGGCGGACGGTGCCAGTCTCGACGACCTGCTTGATTTGATTGTCCAGCAGCCAGCTCTTGCCGCCGTAATACGCGATCAACACCGCATGACCGACGCCCTGGTTGAGGTCCTTGACCGCCGCCAACCTCAGCGCGTCGGCGCTCCACCCGAGCCGCTTCAGCGCGAAGAACTTGGCGATCGCGAAGTCCTCGCAGTCGCCGGACCGGGTGAGGAACTCGGCCGGGGTCGCCCAGTAGTCCTTCTTGCCCCAGTTGGTGGCGTCGGTGACGTAGGGGCGGGCGTTCATGTAGGCGTTGACCGCGACCAGCTGCTCGCGGCGGCCCTTGTAGCGAAGAGTGTCGAGGAAGGCGTCCAACTGGCGATAGCGGCAGTCCGTCGCTTCGTCGTTGCTGCAGTCCCGCTGCTGTTCCTCGGCCACTTCCCGGGAGGTGCGCTGAAGGGCGGCGTGCCACTTGGAGAACGGCGCGGTGTTCGCCGAGCGGAGTTCAATGCTGTGGAAGAAGCTCTGCTTTGCGTCGGCGGCGACGGCCTGGCGGACGCCGGCAACGCAGGCGATCAGGGCGAGAAGCAGCGCCAGCGTCACGACCCGCCGGGCGATCCCCGAACTGTGTGCCGCTTTTCCTTGGTTGCTGCTCGCCATGTCCAGCTTCCCGTTCCGGTTGTCTCCGGCGTCTCCGGAGTGATTGCTCTTATTACGAGAAGCAATGAAATGTTTTTCCCGTAATAATTACTCCATATGGGTTATCCGGGGCCGAGTCAAGAAATTTCGACACTTTTTAAGGGTATAGTTATTATTTTTCCCGTAATGAGGGAGTGTTTGGCTCGAGCAGTGGTCGTGGCGCCGCCGTGGTGGGCTGCCATTGGAGGCTTGGGAAGGAGAGGATGGTAAAGGTCTGCGGCGTTGCTGCTGGAGTTCGCCGAGCCAGGGGATCCGGATCAGGAGGGGGCGCGCGATGCCGCGGATCACTCTCCAGCAAGGCCACCGCGATCGGGGACACCTGAATTGGCCTCGCTGTTCCTGGCACGTCAAGTTCTGACCGAGCAGTGCTCGTCAATGGCCTGATCAGCGAAGAACTGCTATATCTTCCGCATGACGGACGAACCAAACAACCCCTTGCTCGAGTACCTGCGCCGTTTCGATACCCGTCAAGGGCGGTTCGAAGACGCGCTGCGAGACATTCGGGAACGCTTGGCGTCGATCGAGAGCTATCTCGCGACGATGCATGGCGTTGCCGCACGCCACGGCATCGACATCGAATCGATCTAGTGATCTGGTTCCTGGGCGATCGCTAACGACCCGATGTTTGCACCCCGCAGACGCGCTTGGTAAAAGGGCGCTCTGTTGTTGGGGCGTGGTGAAATCGGCATCACACCTGGTTTTGGTCCAGGCATTTCAGGTTCGAGTCCTGACGCCCCAGCCACCTACCTAGAACATTAGAATTCAGCCGGTTTTGGCGTCTTTCGAGAGCGCCGGTGTTATAGTTCGGTCCTACAGATCGAAGGGCAGGCGGTTGCGACCGCCTCACGGCCTCGACAGGAACAGGTTGTCTACGTCGAGGACCCTATGCGCCCCTCCGCCTCCTCACCGACAAATCCGCCGCCTTGAATGATCTGAGCACCGTGTCGGCTATTGCCAGGGCTTGCTCCCGCGGGAGATAGGTCAGCTGCAGCCTGACGGCATCGGCGATCAGAAGGAGGAGATCGTCGCGGGTTCGGATGTCGGGACGCAGGGTGCCGCGTCGGAGGGTGTTGTCGTTGGGATCGGGCATGGAGGTGATTTTAGCAGAAACGGAACGAAGGAGGAACACTGGAACGGTGCTCGTTTCCATTTCCGTGGATCTCTGCTCCTCACCGACTCCCCCCGCGGACGGCGGCCATTGCGTCGGCCTTTTGGGGTAGACCGGTCGATGGCTTTGGCATGGACGGGCGGCTGGATTTGTTAAGATGCTATGGGGCGAGCGGCGAGGCTAATGCATGATCGCCCCATAGCATCTTAACAACAGTGCGCTTGGCAAACTGGCTCAGATGACGGCGGCTTTCGTGTCCTACTCGGACCTTTCCGTTGGTGATGTTCCTGCGGGACTTGTTGCGAAGATGGAGCATTCGCGACCATGTTCTTCCTCGCCGACGTCGCGTCTGGCTTGCGGAGGGGTCGAGATCGTTTTCAAGCGCTATTGAAACGAGTGAGCCTTGGCATGATCCGGGCGAAATGATGTAGCATACGGGGATCGAACGGTGCCGCCGCAGGGGTAGTGGAACGCCGTCGATGCGATCGGCCAATGGGGGGAGGATCACCATGACATATTTGCAGAGTATCGTCGCGGCCGGCGCTTTCGTGCTGGGCGCGGCGGTGTCGGGACAGGCCCTGGCGGTGAATGACGCGCCGCTGACCGAGCAGTGGGCGCCGAGCGAATGGGGCGCGGACGACAAGGCCGGTTCGGTCAACCGGACGAAGCCGGAAATGGTTCTGAAAGCGGTCGAGCTGGTGAAACGGGGCAAGGTCGCGACCCTCGGTAAGATCTATCAGCAGGACGCGCCGGCCTTGTTCAGCCGTGGCTGGCGCCTGACCATCCCCGGCCTGCCGACGGGCGGTCCGTTCGGACCGGGGGAGTTGGTCTACAACGACGAGTACCTGGCAACCGAGATCGGCTAGATCGGCACCCAGTTCGACGGCCCCGGGCACATCAGCGTCGTTACCTCGAAGGGGCATTTCTTCTACAATGGCCGGTTCCTCGAGGACGCCGACGTGACGACCTATGGACTGGGGCCGCTGGGCGTCGAGCATGTAGCCGAGAAGGGCTTCGTCTGTCGCGGCGTGTTGCTCGACGGCGTCGCGTACCATGGCGGCCCGCTGCCGATCCCGACATCGCGGGAGAAGTCGGACCCCGGCATCGTCAGCGACGAGGACGTCCGCAAGATGGTCGAGCGGCAGGGGCTGAAACCGATCGAGGAGGGCGACTGCGTGCTCCTCTACACCGGCCACGGCGACATCTGGGACCCCGACGACTGGGACACCTTCAGTGCCGAGGAGAAACAACACCGCATCGCCAAGTTCAATTCGGGCGAGCCCGGGTTCGGGCTGTCGGGCTGCGAGTATCTGGCTAGGCGCAAGATCATTCTCTGGGGTTCCGACACCTGGGGTTCGGAAGCGGTCGGGCCGGGATTCGGCGGCGAGAACGACCAACCCTTCGAGTGCCACATCAAGATGATGACCCAGCGGGGGATCTGGAACATCGAGAACCTCGATTTCTCGCAGCTGCTCGCGGACAAGGCCTACGATTTCCTGTTCGTCTGGTCGCCGCTCAAGATGAAAGGCGCGACCGGCTCCGCGGGCAATCCGGTGGCCCTGTACTGATCGTTACTATAAGTCTCCAAGTCTCCGGGCGGCGGTGATGTCACCGGGGCGTCGATCAGAAACCGATGCCGACCCCTCCGCCGCTGCCGACCCCGATGCCGACCTCTGTGCCGCCGCCGATGCCGACGCCGACTCCAACCTCTCCGCCACTGCCGCCGGAGATCCGCATCCCCCGACGGTCGCGGTCGAAGTCGGTGCGGAACATGTCGATGGTGAGCTGACGGATTAGCGCCGCGAACCGCGGGTCGGCGGGGCCCTCGCTTTGGGCGATGCTGCCGCGGACGTTGGCGAGGGAGTCGCCTAGGCTGCACAGGGTCGCGACGACCTCCACCCGCCCCTCGGGCAGGGGGCCGCCGCCCTCGGAGCGGCCCTGGCACTGCTCGCGGCTGCCGGTGCCGGCGGCGCCGTTGAAGGTCATCACCACCTTGGGCGACTTGCCACGGGCCTTGTCCGGGTCGGTGGTGAACTCGGCGGCCGGGTTCCAAGTGTAGGCCTGCTTCATCGCCTGGGTGATCGTTTCGTAGACACCCTCGGCCTTGGCGCCGTAGGGGGCGCCCTGCACCTCGACCCACAGCGGAAAGGAGGTGGTGACGAACTGCCGGGTATCGGGGGCCTTGGAGGTGACGCCGGTCCGCGGGCCATCGGTGCACGCGGCGACCGCGAGAGCCGCCAGCACCCCTGCCACGGCGCGCTTCGACAAACCGTTCATCGTTCACACATCCCAGATCGAAGCCACCAGCCGCTTCGGTTATTTCTCAAGATGATATCAAAGGGCGCCTTCCGCAAAGATTCTCGACACGCCCGAACGATTCCCTTTGCCGAGAATATCCGGGCTTAGTGGTCTGGCTCCGACATATGGCACCCATACGACGGCCTTCCGAGTTTATCCGGTTAGGCGCGTGGCGCGCCGTGATGCTGGAGCATCACAAGCGCCGCGCAACGACGCCGGAAGGCTCGGAAGGCCGCCGTTCCGGCCGTGTTTCCCGTTCCCTCGGGGCGTCGGCCGCGCTTGACGATGGGTTGCCATCGCCTGCGCCCGCCCTCCTGCCGAGGGAGCGGGAAACGCGATCGTATGGGTGCCATATGTCGGAGCCAGACCACTAGTGTGACCCAGTTCATAACACTCATGGGGCGATCGTGGTGCATGATCGATAGAATTCGGACGGAGGTTTCGACGGATCCACGGGGATCGGAGGCCGAACGTTCACGGGCGGGTTGCAACAACGCGGGATGTTCTACAGACTCTCCAAGGACGACGTTTTCTCAGGGAGCTTCGGGCGGGCTTCCGACGGGACCGGCGCGAGAACCGCGCCGATCTACTCGCCCGCAAAACCGAAAACCGGTAAGCCGCGCAGAAAAATGATCGGTCGACTTGGCAAGGGCCTCCTCCTCGGTGCCGTCATCGGCGCCGCCGGGGCCCTGTTTGCGCTCACGCCGCTCGGCATGGCCTTCGAGGAGACCGTCGGACTGACCTGGCTGTTCAAGGTCCGCGGCCCGGTCGACCCGCCGCGCGAGGTCGCGGTCGTCGGCATCGACCGGGCGTCCGCCGACGCCCTCGGGCTTCAGCCGCAGCCACGGAAATGGCCCCGGTCGCTCCATGCCCGGCTGATCGACACCCTGGTCCGTCGCGGCGCTGCGGTGATCGTTTTCGACATGATCCTCGACACGCCGGGCAATCCGGTGGAAGACGCCGCTCTGGCGAAGTCGATCCGCCACGCCGGCCGGGTGGTGTTGTTTGAGCACCTGGAGCGGCGTTTGCAGCCGCTGACCGCCGCCGACGGCACCTTTACCGCGTGGGTGTCGACGGAGCATTTGCGGCCGCCGCTGCCGTACCTGGCCGAGGCGGCGCGGGGGCTGGCACCTTTTCCGCTGCCGAGGGTGCCGGCGCGGGTCAACCAATTCTGGGCGTTCAAGCGGGGTGCCGGCGATGTGGCGACGCTCCCCGCCGTCGCCCTGCAGGTCTATGCGCTCGACGCCTACGAACGATGGCGAGCGATGCTGCGGGAGGCCGGCGCGCCGGATCTCGAAACGTTGCCACAAGGCGTCGGGGAGCTGACCAACGCAACCGCGCTGCGCGAGGCAATCGGAACCATGCGTTCCGCCTTCAGGCAGCATCCGGATCTCGGTCTCAGGATTTCCGAGACCGCCGTCCGCAACAACGATCATTGGGCGCCGTCCGGTTCCGGCGGGGCGCGGCCGGGTGTGCTCGAAGCGCTCGCCCGTCTCTACGGCGGCGCCGACAGCTACCACCTGAACTTCTACGGACCGCCCGGTCATCTCAAGACCATCCCCTATCACGTCCTGATCGCCGACAACGCCGTCGCAACCGCCGCCGACCGGTTTGACCTCGCCGGCACATGCGTTTTCGTCGGCTGGTCGGAGCTGTCGATCGCGGCGAAGGAGGATGGCTTCTACACGGTGTACTCGCGCGACGACGGCATCGATCTGAGCGGGGTCGAGATCGCCGCGACGGCGTTCGCCAATATGCTCACCGGCACCTCGCTGCGGCCGACCTCGCCGTCGACGACCGCCGCCCTGCTGCTGGCTCTCGGCTTTACCGTCGGCACCGGCGCCGCGCTGCTGCCGGCTCTGGCCGCGGTGCCGTTGGCGCTGGCCGCCGCGGCGCTGTATGCCGTGCTCGCCCAAGTCGCATTCGACGAAGCCAACGTCTGGTTGCCGATGGCGACACCGCTGCTGCTCCAGGTACCGCTGGCGCTTTTCGTCGGAACCCTCGGCCAGTACCTGTTCGCCCAGCGCCGGCGCCGGCAGGCGACCCGGGCGATCGGCTACTACCTGCCGCAGGCGGCGGTCCGGGTGCTGACCGCCAGCGACGTCGATCCGCGCTCGATCAACAAGGTCGCCTACGCCACCTGCCTCGCCAGCGACGCCCAGGGCTTCACCACCTTGTCGGAGACCATGGGACCGGGGGACTCGGCGGCGTTCCTCAACGAGTACTTCGATGCCCTGTCCGAACCCATCGACCGCCACCAGGTCGATGTCCGCGAGTTCCGCGCCGACGGGGTGATGTGCGCGTGGACCTCGCCGGAACCCGATCCGGCGGTGCGCGCCCAGGCCTGCCGCGCGGCGGTCGAGGCGATCGAGGCGATCGACCGGTTCAACCGGCGTCACGCGCCGCTGATGCTGCCCACCCGCATCGGCCTTCACGCCGGCAAGGTGTTCGTCGGCCACTCCGGCGGCGGCGGGCGCTTCGTCTACAGCGTCGTCGGCGATATCGCCAACGCCGCCTCGCGGGTCGAGGGCCTGAACAAGCACGTCGGTACCCATCTCCTGGCGACCGGGTCGGTGGTCGACGGCGTCGATGATCTGCTGGTCCGGCCTCTCGGGCAGTTCCGCTTCGTCGGCAAGACGGCTGCCCTGCCGATCTTCGAGATCCTGGCGACCAACGATCGTGCCAGCGACAGCCAGAGGCGGCTCTGCGAGCGCTTCGCCGAAGCCCTCGACGTGTTCCGGGCCGAACGGTGGACCGCCGCCGCCGACCTGTTCGAGGCGGTCCTCCGCGACCACCCCGCCGACGGACCGTCCCGGTTCCTGCTCGACCGCTGTCGCCGCTATCTGACCACGCCGCCGCCGCCCGACGGGCGCGCGGTCATCCAAATGGACGCCAAATAACCGCAATCCCGTATCCGGACGGACATGGTTTGCGAATAGGTCAGGACTCCAGGGGGTCTCAAAAAGTGTGTCACTAAAAAATCAGCACAACGATGAATTGAATCTGTGGTGTTCATGGCAGTTATGTTGTCAAAAAGTCACGTTCTTTTCGCTTTTCCGTTTACCACTACGAAAACGATTGTTTCCATAATAGTTTGGCCCAATCATGGTTGTGGGCGGACAATCGTGTCTTGAGCGTAACGGGATCGAGCGAATCCCGATGCAGAGGGCGGTGGTCATGAAGGGGCTTGCGGCACTCGTTTCTGCCAATATTTTGATTTTCCTGGCGCTTTTGGAAAGCGCCGTGGCCCAGGACGCGTGCGAGCCTGCCGTCGGCCGCATCATCTCGATTCAAGGCACGGTCGAGGTGCGGCGAGAGGGCACCGCGGCGTGGCGGCGCGCAGGGTTGGAGCATCTCCTTTGCCGCGGCGATTCGATCCGCGTCGGCAGCCTCAGCCGGGCGGCGGTGGCCCTGGCCAACGAGTCTGTCCTTCGCGTCGACCAGAACACTACCCTCAACCTGATTAGCGTGCTCCCAGAGCAAGAACAATCGCTGCTTCAACTGGTTGTCGGCGCGGCCCAGTTTTTCAGCCGCAAGCCGCGCGCCCTCACCGTCGATACCCCCTATGTCAATGCCGCCATCGAGGGTACCGAGTTCTTCATCAGGGTTGGGCCGGACGGCACCTTGGTCGCCGTGTTCGAGGGCATCGTGGCGGCGAGCAATGCGCGCGGCAGCCTCGATCTGAACGCCGGGCAGTCGGCGATGGCCAGGCCCGGAGAAGCGCCCGAGCCCTTCGTCATGGTGCGGCCGCGCGACGCGGTCCAGTGGG
>Ga0210096_1000582_pt1 | contig 12455 bp, 8 predicted proteins | sample China_Galinas_PW_4_FD_184864 | JGI IMG/M metagenome (GOLD analysis project Ga0210096, IMG submission 184864) | Wetland microbial communities from San Francisco Bay, California, USA, that impact long-term carbon sequestration - China_Galinas_PWA_D2... | ecosystem: Environmental > Aquatic > Marine... | reverse complement strand
GCCGGGCCGGGGGCTGTTCCGGGCCGCGATCAGACGCTGGCCTTGAGGGTTGCCTGAACGGCGGGCTCAGGCTTGCTCGCACCCTTGCCCTCGCCGTGGGTCTTCAGGATGCGCTCCGGGCTGGTCCGCACGTGGGTGTAGTAGAGCGGCAGACCCACCAACACGAAGCCGCCCACCAGGTTGCCGAGCACGGTCGGGATCTCGTTCCAAACGAAGTAGTCAAGCACGGTGAACCCACCACCCATGATCATCGAGAACGGGAACAGGAACATGTTTACGATGGAGTGCTCGAAGCCCATGAAGAAGAACAGCATGATCGGCATCCACATCGCGCCCATCTTACCGGTGGCAGAAGACGACACCATCGCGCCGACCACGCCCATGGACACCATCCAGTTGCACAACATGCCACGGATGAAGATGGTGATCCAGCCGTCCAGGCCATGCGACTTATAGCCCAGGGTACGCGCCTCGCCGATGTGGCCTACCTTCTCGGCGATCGCGCCGCCATCGACCGAGTAACCATAGGTGAGGATGAACGACATCATGAAGGCCACGGTGAGCGCACCGGCGAAGTTACCGACGAAGACCAGGCCCCAGTTTCGCAGCACGCCACCGACGGTGACGCCCGGGCGCTTGTCGATCAGTGCCAGCGGCACCAGGGTGAAGACCCCGGTGAGCAGGTCGAACTTCATCAGGTACAACATGATGAAGCCGACCGGGAACAGGATGGCACCGACCAGGGGCGAGCCTGTATTGACGGCGACCGTGATGGCAAATACGGCGGCCAGGGCCAATATCGCGCCGGCCATGAAGGCACGGATCAGTGTGTCCTTGGTGGACATGTACACCTTGGACTCACCCTGGTCGACCATCTTGGTGACGAATTCAGACGGATCTAAGTAGGACATGGCGATTACCTTTCGTGGTGGGAGATTGGCGGGGAGGATCAGGCAGCGACCGATTGGTCGACGACGCTCAGGTAGACGCGACCGTCCTGCACCTTTACCGGATAGCTCCGGGTACAGCCCTCGTCGGGGCCCTTGGCCTCGCCACTGGCGAGGTCGATCTTCCAGTTGTGCAAGGGACAGGTGACGGTGGTGTCGTGGACTATGCCCTGGGACAGGGGCCCACCCTTGTGGGGACACTTGTCCCGCAGCGCAAACACCCGGTCATCGGCAGTGCGAAAGACCGCGATGTCCATGGTGTCGGTGCGCAGGACCCGGGCCCCCAGCCGCGGGATGTCGTCAAGCTCTGCAATCTCGATCCAGTTGGTCATCTTTCAACCTCGATTTGGGGAACCGCAGAGGCGCAGAGGACGCAGAGAAAGGCCCTTCATCAGATTGTTCATGTTTACCTCTGCGTCCTCCGCGCCTCTGCGGTTCAAAAACCTCTGCGCCGCTGCGGTTCAAGAAATGCCGTAAGCGATCTTCAGCGGCGTGAACTCGTGGGACTCGGCCCCCTCGGCGCGAGCCTTCCAGGGGTCGATCTGGGCGAATTGCTGGGAGTATTTGAAGCGCTCGTAGAGGGCCTGGCGGGTCGGCTCGTGCTCGATGGCGTCCTTGATGGTCTTCAGTCCCACCCGCTCCACCCAAGGGGCCGTGCGCTCCAGGTAGTGGGCCTCCTCGCGGTATTTCTGGATGAAGGCGCCGCAGTATTCGAGCACCTCTTCCTCGGTCTCGACCTTGCACAGCAGGTCGGTGACGCGGACCTTGATGCCGCCGTTGCCGCCGACGTGCAGCTCATAGCCGGAATCGACACAGACCACGCCACAGTCCTTGATGGTGGCCTCGGCACAGTTGCGCGGACACCCGGACACGGCCATCTTGAACTTGTGCGGCATCCACGAGCCCCAGGTCAGCTGCTCCAGCTTGACGCCCAGACCGGTGGAGTCCTGGGTGCCGAAACGGCACCAGGTCTTGCCGGCGCAGGTCTTCACCGTGCGCAGGGCCTTGCCGTAGGCGTGACCCGAGACCATGCCGGCGGCGGAGAGGTCCGACCACAGGGCGGGCAGGCTCTCTTTCTTCACGCCGAACATGTCGATGCGCTGGCCGCCGGTGACCTTGACCTCAGGCACCTGGTACTTGTCGCAGACATCGGCAATGGCACGCAGCTCGTCGGGCCGGACCAGGCCGCCGAACATGCGCGGTACCACCGAGTAGGTGCCATCCTTCTGGATGTTGCCGTGTGCGCGTTCGTTGATGAAGCGCGACTGGGCGTCGTCCCGGTACTCGCCGGGCCAGTTGGCCAGCAGGTAGTAGTTGAGCGCGGGGCGGCAGGCGGCGCATCCGTCCGGGTTGCTCCACTCCAGGAAGGAGCGCACCGCGTCCATGTCTTTGAGCTGGTGCTCGCGTATGGCGTAGATCACCTCGTCGTGGCTACGCTCGGTACAGCCGCACAGAGGCTTCTTGCTGGGCACGACGCTGTATCCGTCGCCCACCGTGTTGGCCAGCAAGGCCTCGACCAGCCCCGTGCAGGAGCCGCAGGAGCTCGACGCCTTGGTGTGGCCCCGCACGTCCTCCAGCGTGAACAGGCCTTTCTTGACGATGGCATTGACGATCTCGCCCTTGCACACGCCGTTGCAGCCGCAGACCTCGGCCGAGTCCGGCAGCGCCAGCACCTTGGCATCGCCATGGCCCGCATCGCCCAGGTCGTGCTGGCCGAACAGGATGCTGTGGCGGAAGGCGGAGATGTCCGTGCCCTCGCGCAGGAGCTGGAAGTACCAGGTACCGTCCATGGTGTCGCCGTAGAGCACCGCTCCCTTGATGCGACTCTCGCGGATCACCAGCTTCTTGTAGACGCCCTGCGCGGGATCTTGGAGCACCAGCGTCTCGTCGCCCTCGGCCTCGTTGAAGTCGCCCGCCGAGAAGAGATCGATCCCGGTCACCTTGAGCTTGGTGGACGTAACCGAGCCCTCATAGCGTGCAATACCAAAGTGGGCCAGGTGATTGGCGCAGACCTTGGCCTGGTCGAACAAGGGCGCGACCAGCCCGTAGCAGGTGCCGCGGTGCTGCACGCACTCGCCCACCGCATAGACCCGCGGGTCGAAGGTCTGCAGGGTGTCGTTGACCACGATGCCCCGCTCGCAGTGAATGCCCGCTTGCTGGGCCAACTGCATGTTCGGGCGTATGCCCACGGCCATGACCACCAGATCCGCTTCCACCTGGCTACCGTCGGCGAAGCGCACCCCGGTGACTCGCTCCTCGCCGAAGATCTCGTCGGTCTGGGCCTGCATGCGAAAGTCCAGCCCGCGCTGCCCCAGAGAGGCCTGGAGCAGCGCGGCGGCGGGCTTGTCCAGCTGGCGCTCCATCAAGACATCCAGCAGGTGCACCACGGTGACCGACATGCCGTTCTTCAGCAGCCCGTTGGCCGCCTCCAGACCCAGCAGACCTCCGCCTATGACCACTGCCTTCTTGTGCATGCGAGACGCCGCCAGCATGGTCTCGACGTCCGCAATATCGCGAAAGCCGATCACGCCCTCCTTGTCGGCACCCGGCACGGGGATGATGAAGGGGGTGGAGCCGGTCGCCAGCAGCAGCCGGTTGTAGGGGATCTCCACCCCAGCGGCGGTCCGCACCCGGCGGCGGAGCCGATCTATGGCCACCGCCGGGTCGCCCGTCAGCAGGGTGATGCCGTTCTCGGCATACCAGTCGTGCGTATTGAGCACGATGTCGTCGAGGCTCTTCTCGCCCGCCAGCACGGGTGACAGCATGATGCGGTTGTAGTTGGGATGCGGCTCGGCGCCGATGACGGTGATGTCGTAGCGGTCCGCATCCAGCTTCAGCAGCTCTTCCAGGGTACGCACCCCGGCCATGCCGTTGCCGATCAGTATGAGCTTCTCTTTCATCCCGCCTCTCCCAGCAAGGTGGTGTCGGTACTCTCGGCGGCGAGCCGAGCCCGCCGTTGCTCCTCTCTCCAGGGTGGATTGGCCCGTGCCAGCTCGTCCCAGGGCAGGCCGGGGGCACGCACCGGGAAACCGTGGAGGTAGGCGTTGATATCGGCGGGTGAGAAGCGCGCGCCGTCGAAGAAGCGGTCGGCGCCCAGCTCCAGGGTTGCGCCTTCGCGCTTGAGCGACCAGCCGTCGGCATGGGCGCCTTCTTCCTTGTAGTCCCGCTCGCTGACCGCCAGCCCGAGGGGCACGGCGACCTGCCGGAAGAGATCCGGCCGGTAGACCTGCTCGGCGATGGTCTGCAGATTGGCTGTGCGGGCGAGCTGGCCCCAGCGCACCATTTGACCCAGGAACCAGAGGGCGTGGGAGCGCCAGGGAAAGCCGGCCGCATAGCGGCTGAAGACGTTGAAATCGGGCCGGCTGCGCGCCTCGCCGTCGGGTGCGTACTGGAAGGTCCCGGTCATGGACTTCTCCAGGAGATCCGCAGGGGCGTTCACATAGCGGCCACGGCTGAGCAGCTCGCACACCTCCGGGCGGTTGCCGCGCTCGTCGAGCCAGAGACCCGCCTCGATCAGGGCTCCGAGCACGGCCTGGTGGGTGTTGGGGTTCTCCGCGGCCCAGCCCCAGGTGACCCCGAACACCTTCTCCGGGTGGTTGTTCCAGATGTCGTAGCTGGCCACCACGACTCGCCCCACGCCCGACTGCACCGCCTGGCTGTTCCAGGGCTCGCCCACGCAGAAGCCCGAGATGACGCCGGCACGCAGATAGCCCACCATCTGCGGCGGTGGCACAACGGTGAGGCGCACGTCCTTGTCAGGATCTATACCCGCAGCGGCCATCCAATAGCGCAGCAGGTAGTTGTGGGAGGAGTGGGGGAACACCGTGGCGAACACCAGGGGATCGCGACCCTCCTCGCGATGGGCCTCGATCACGCGCTTCAAGGCGCGGGCACTGCCCATGGGCGAGTCCAGATCCGGGGCGCCACCGGCGGCCATGCGCTCATAGAGCTGGTTGGAGACGGTGATGGCGTTGCCGTTGAGGTCCAGGCTCAAGGCGGTGATCATCGGGGCCGCCACGTCTATGCGGCAGGCGCTGGCGAGCGGCATGGCGGCCAGCATCTGGGCCCCGTCGAGCATGCCCACCGAGACCTTGTCGCGGACGTTGGCCCAGGAGGACTCCCGCGACAGGGAGACCTTGAGCCCGCGCTGGGCGAAGAAGCCCTTCTCCGTGGCCACCACCAGGGGGGCGCAGTCGGTCAACGGAATGAAACCCAGCTGCAGCTCGGGCTTCTCGAGTCGCTTCGCACCCTGCTGGCGCCGCTTGCGCCATTCCGACATCTCCAGCACACCGCCGGCGGCCTCGCGCGACGGCGGCACGATCGGCCCGGCGGCGCGCTCGCTGTCCGGGACGTCCTTGTGGGTGTGGCGCTCGTGCAGGAACTTCACCACCTCCGCCCGGTAATGGTTGTAGGTGGGGTCCTCGGCCAGCTCGAGGCGGTTTCTCGGGCGCAGCAGCTCCACATCGAGGATCTGACCGATGGTGGCCGAGGGGCCATTGGTCATCATGACGATGCGATCCGACAGCAGCACCGCCTCGTCCACGTCGTGGGTGATCATGATCACCGTGTTGTTGAGCCGGGCCTGGATCTCCATCAGGGAGTCCTGCATGTGGGTGCGGGTCAGCGAGTCCAGGGCGCCGAAGGGCTCGTCCATCAGCAGCACCTTGGGCTCCATGGCCAGGGCCCGGGCAATGCCCACCCGCTGCTTCATGCCCCCGGAGATCTCGTCGGGCTTGAGGTCCAGGGCGTGGGACATGTGCACCAGCTCCAGGTTGTGGCGCGTCCACTCGTCGCGCTCCTTGCGCGACTTGGTCTTTTTGAACACCCGGTCCACCGCGAGGCGCACATTGTCGTAGACGCTCAGCCAGGGCATCAGAGAGTGGTTTTGGAAGACCACCGCACGATCCGGTCCCGGCTCGGTGACCTCGCGGTTCTCCAGCAGCACGCCACCCTCGGTGGCCTCGAGCAGGCCGGCGACAATATTCAGCACCGTCGACTTGCCGCAGCCAGAGTGGCCGATCAGGGTGATGAACTCGCCCTTCTCCACCCGCAGCTTGACGTCCTTGAGGACGTTCAGCGGGCCCTTGTCCGTAGGGAAGGTGATGCTGATGTGGTCGATATTCAGATAAGAATTCATCGGGTATTCTCCAAATCCAACATTGGAACCGCAGAGGCGCAGAGAACGCAGAGGGTTTCAATCAAATCGAGCGGCGTCTGCTATCCGGACCTCTTGTTCGAGCCCGCCTTCGCTACCCAAGATGGATCGAGTAAGCCTTTCTCTGTGTCCTCTGCGCCTCTGCGGTTCAATAATTCCTTCACCGCAAGACCGCGTTCTTGTCCCAGCTCACCTGGCGCTGCAGGGCGAGCATGCCGCGGTCGAGCAGGAAGCCGATCAGCCCGATTACCACTACCGCGACCATGATCCGGGCGAGCGAATCGGAGCTGCCGTTCTGGAACTCGTCCCAGACGAATTTCCCCAGCCCCGGGTTCTGGGCCAGCATCTCGGCGGCGATCAGCACCATCCAGCCGATACCCAGCGACAGCCGCAGGCCGGTGAAGATCATGGGGATGGCCGAAGGCAGCACGATCTTGACCGTCTTGGTGACCCAGCCCAGACGCAGCACCTGGCTGACGTTGAGCAGATCCTTGCTGACTCCCGCCACGCCCACGGTGGTGTTGATGATGGTGGGCCAGAGGCAGCAGAGAGTGACCGTGATGGCGGAGTTGACGAACGACTTGTCGAAGGCCGGGTCCTGGGTCACATACAGGGCCGAGACCACCATGGTGACCAGCGGCAGCCAAGCCAGGGGCGAGACCGGCTTGAACACCTGGATGAGCGGGTTGATCGCCTGGTACAAGGTCTGGCTCATGCCACAGGCGATACCGATCGGGATGGCGATGAGCGAGGCCAGGACGAACCCTGCCGCCACCGTGACCAGGCTGGTGACTATCTGGTCCAGAAAGGTGGGCTTGCCCGTGTAGGGACGGATCTTGACCTTCGCATCCGGATTCTTGGCGAGCTTAGCGGCGTTGCGCTTCTCCTGGCGCTCGAAGAAGGCCGCCTCCTTGACCCGCTCGGCTCGGTGCTCCTGGTAGAGGGCCCCGGCCTGCTGCCACACCTGGATCGGACCCGGCAGCTGGCCCAGGGAGGTCTGCACGTTCTTCGCCCCGATATGCCAAAGCCCGAGAAAGATGGCGATGGCGATCAGCGGGATCAGCACACCCTGCACCAGCCTGCGGACCTGTCGGCCAAGGGCCTGGAGCGACAGCGCCTCGAGCAGGCACCCCTGGGTGGCCCGGCCGAAGGCCCTGATGTTGGCGGTAGTCGTGGTCATGGCTTTCTGCTCCTGTGCCCGGCGGGCCACCGGGTGGTGGCCGCCCGGGTGCGGACTCACACCTTGTCGTTACCCTTCAGACCGATGGGGAATTTCTCGAGATACTCGTTGGGCTTGGTCCCATCGAAGGTGATGCCGTCGATGAACTCGGTCTGCGGCGGACGGAAGCCCTTCTCCTTGTCGAAGTCCGGGAAGTCGCTGGCCTTGAGCTTGCCGTCGGCGATCAGCTCCTCGGCCGCCTTGCGATAGATGTCCGGGCGATAGACGCTCTTGGCCGTATCCATGTACCAGCCATCGGGCTTGCGCTCCGCGATCTGGCCCCAGCGACGCATCTGGGTCAGGTACCAGACCGCATCCGAGTAATAGGGATAGGTCGCGTTGTAGCGGAAGAAGACGTTGAAGTCCGGCAGCGCACGCTTGTCGCCCTTCTCGTACTCGAAGGTGCCGGTCATGGAGTTGGCGATCACCTCGTAGTCCGCCCCCACGTAGTTGGGCTGGGACAGGATCTTCACCGCCTCCGGGCGATTGGCGTCGTTGTTGTCGTCCAGCCACTTGGCGGCGCGGATCAGGGCCTTGACGACACGTGCCGTGGTGTTCGGATACTTATCGGTAAACTCCTTGGTCATCCCGAACACCTTCTCCGGGTTGTCCTTCCAGATCTCGTAATCGGTGACCACGGGCACGCCTATGCCCTTGAACACCGCCTGCTGGTTCCAGGGCTCGCCGACGCAATAGCCGTAGATGGTCCCGGCCTCCAGGGTGGCGGGCATCTGCGGCGGCGGGGTTACCGAAAGCAGCGCATCCGCCTTGATCTGGCCGGTAATGTCGCCGCGCTCGGGCGCGTAATAGCCCGGGTTGATCCCGCCCGCCGCCAGCCAGTAGCGCAGCTCGTAGTTGTGGGTGGACACGGGAAAGACCATCCCCATCTTGAAGGGCTTGCCCTCGGCCTTGTACTTCTCGACCACCGGCTTGAGGTAGTCGGCCTTGATCGGGTGCTGCGGCTTGCCGTCCTCCTGCTTGGGCACATTGGGCTTCATGGCCTGCCAGACCTCATTGGAGACGGTGATCCCGTTGCCGTTGAGGTCCATCGAGAAGGGCGTGACGATGTGCGCCTTGGTACCGAAGCCAATGGTGGCCGCCAAGGGCTGTCCGGCCAGCATGTGGGCCCCGTCCAGCTGCCCGTCGATCACGCCGTCGAGCAACACCTTCCAGTTGGCCTGCGCCTCGAGGGTCACGTAGAGACCCTCGTCCTCGAAATACTGCTTCTCGTAGGCGATCGCCAATGGCGCCATGTCCGTCAGCTTGATGAAGCCGAACTTGAGGTCTTCCTTCTCCGGCGGACCCACCTCGGCGAGCGCCGCCTGGGCGGCAAGACCGAGTGTCAAGGCCAAGGTCAATCCGGCGGCCAGCCTGGAAAATCGACGCCCGGCGCTCACGGGCGGTGTGGAATTGTTCACTTGCATCTCTCCCCTCGCAAGAGTCACGCACAAACAAAAAAAGGCGTCGCGGAACGACTCCTCACCTGGGGAGACGCCCGGACGCCGTTGTCCGCTCGCGATCTGCGCTGATCGCGTCAATTTCTTGGCCGCAGGAGCATCCGCCATTGGATGCTGCCCTGGGTCGGCCAGCTAACTAAGGCGTTGCGATAACCGTGCCAACCTTCGTCGAGCTCCCTGGCCCTGCTCTGGCGATCACCGGCTCCGGGCTACGCCAATCCATCACCATCTCCTGATATTTCAATCCATTGCGGGCACCGCTCCCGGGACCCGTTTTGACATCGACCGGACCACAGTCCCCCGCCCCTTAGGGTGGATGAAGCGGAGCGCATCCACCGTCGGACCCCCGGGGCTGCGCACCAAGAGCGCGCAGCAAGGGGGCGGGATGCATCGAAATCCAGCGGGTGGCGGGTGGCGGGTGGCGGAGTGGCAGAGTGGCGGCGGCCAGGGCCGCGCAGACTTGAGAAGCGAATCCATGCGGACTCGGCCAGCCGCGCCGATTTCACAACAATTGGACACCCGACCAGAATTCTCCATGCTGCGGGCCAGGGTTCATTCAAGGATGCGCGACCCAGCCCTTCCGGCGCAACAGCCCTTAGCTGTGATTCCCCGGCGTCTGTGGTATTCATGTCGCTCCGCTTCGCCCGCGATTCCAATCATGGCCCGGTACCGAACAGCACCCCTGCCGTCATCCCACATGCCTCCCGGCATCCCCTTCATTGTCGGCAACGAGGCCGCCGAGCGCTTCAGCTTCTACGGGATGCGGGCCGTGTTGGTGGTGTTCATGACCCAGTACCTACTGGCCGCCGACGGCAGCCTGGCCACCATGGACGAGGCCGAGGCGAAGGGCTGGTTTCATCTGTTCGTCTCGGCCGTCTATTTCACGCCCCTGTTCGGCGCCTTGGTCTCCGACGGACTGCTCGGCAAGTACCGGACCATCATCACCCTCTCCATCGTCTATTGCCTGGGCCACCTGGCCCTGGCTTTGGACCATACCCGGATCGGGCTGCTCCTGGGCCTGGGGCTGATCGCGCTGGGCTCGGGCGGCATCAAGCCCTGCGTCTCCGCCCACCTGGGCGACCAGTTCGGTACATCCAACCATTCGCTGCTGTCCCGCGGTTTCGGATGGTTCTACTTCTCCATCAATCTGGGCGCCTTCGCTTCCATGCTGGCGACTCCCTGGCTGATGGAGCACTGGGGCCCCGCCTGGGCCTTCGGGGTTCCCGGCGTCCTCATGCTGCACGCCACCCTGGTGTTCTGGGCCGGGCGCTACCACTTCGTGCACGTGCCGCCCGGCGGCATGGACTTCGTGAGGGAGGGACTCAGCGGGCTGGGCATGGGGGCGCTGGGCCGACTGGCCATGATCTTCGCTTTCATCGCCATGTTCTGGGCCCTGTACGACCAGACGGGCTCGTCCTGGGTGCTCCAGGCGGAGCACATGGACCGGAACATCTTCGGAGTCGAAATACTTCCCTCCCAGATTCAGGCGGCCAACCCTTTGCTGGTGATGCTGCTCATCCCCTTCTTCTCGTTCGTCGTCTACCCGGCCATCAACCGGCGCTGGCCGCTCACCGAGCTGCGCAAGATCTCCATCGGCCTTTTCGTCACCGTACTCGCCTTCGGCATCATTACCTGGATACAGGTGCGCATCGACCAGGGCTCCAGCCCCCACATCGCTTGGCAGCTCCTCGCCTACCTGGCGCTCATCTCCGCGGAGGTCATGGTCTCCATTACGGGGCTGGAGTTTGCCTACACCCAGGCCCCGCTCCGGATGAAGTCCTTCGTCATGTCCTTCTTCATGCTCTCCGTCGCGGCCGGCAATCTGTTCACCAGCGCAGTGAACTTCTTCATCCACGATAACGACGGCTCGGCAATCCTCGAAGGGGCCGACTACTACCTCTTCTTCACGGGACTGATGCTGGTCACCGCGCTGCTGTTCACCGTCGCCGTCCGCTTCTATCGGGGCGAGACCTACATCAACCCGGAGCAGGCCGACTCGCCGGCGGGACGCGACTTGGCCCTCGCGAAGGTGCGGACCGCCCAGGGAGAGGCATGAAACCGAGCCGCCTCGGCTCAGGGTCTGGGCCGCGGGAGGTAGAGGGGCTATTGTCGCCCGATGATCAAGCACCTCCCCGGATTCCGCGACACCCCCGCCCGCCTGGACGCCCTGCGTCGAGCCGTCCAGTCCGATCCCCTCGGGCGCGCCGCCGAGGCAGGGCCCGAGACCGAGCAGGTCTTGCGGAGAGAGGCCACCGCCACCCTGCTGGCCCGGGCGGGTGACGGCGAATCCCAGGGCCGCGCCCATGAAGGGCGCCATGCAGGGACTGGCCACCACCGCCGCGAGCACCCCGGTGGCAAAGGTGCCGCCGAGCCCCCCGTGGCGGACGAGGGACTGCCCCGCCCCCATCAGTCCGTCACCCACGGAAAAGACGCCGGACAGATTGAGCCCGACCAGCAGCATCAGATAGGCCAGCAGCCCGACCAGTAACGGCGACTGGAGCTGGAACCCCCACCCCAGGGACTCGCCTCCCGCCCGGAACAGCAGCAGCCCCGCCGCCAATGCACCAAAGCTGAGGCGGCAGCCGAACAGCTGCGTGATATTCGCCTCGATCGCATTATCGTCTCACCCCTGCCGCGCACCCGTCAGACCGCCGAGATCGTGAACCGATATCACGGCGTCCCGATCGAGATCCATCCCGCCATTGCCGATATAAGGTCCGGCTTCGATGGCCAGAGCGTGGACGCCTATTTCGCCGCCACTGCTCATGATCCGGTCCATGCGCGCGGAAACGGCGGAGAGTCATTGCTCGACCACAAGCAACGGGTGCTGGGCTTTCTCGCATGGCTACGAGGTCAGCCGTATGAAAACGTCCTCGTGGTCGCCCACGAAGAGACCCTGCGGGTGTCTGTGGCCTATTTCGAGGGCAAGGTGCCGGACGAGCGGCTGCGCGAGATCCACATCGGGAATTGTGAGCCCCGCTCGACACCAACGTCATCGGCTACCTACTGCTGCCTACCCCTCATACTGCAGACGCCGAGCGCCTGTTTCAGGCAGACCCCGACTGGGTCGCTCCCGTCTTGCGGCGCTCCGAGATGCGCGATGATCCCAGGGAAGAAATGCCATGATCTCGACTCGAGACGACCATCTGGCGGACGGCCTCAATCCTGCGCTCCTTGGCAGCGAGGCCGCGGCTGGGGGATCTAATGAGAATCGGGAGGCCAGGCGGCGCGCCGGCCAGCAACCCCCAAACCCTTGCCCCGCCGCCCTTCAGCCGCGACAATCCCAGGGTCCCCATGGAAGAGCCAAATGACCTCGGAGCAAGCCGCCAGGCAGACCATCGACGAGCTGCTGAGCGCCGCCGGCTGGGTGGTGCAGGACAGTGCAGGCGCCAACATCCACGCCGCGCGCGGTGCGGCCATAAGAGAGTTCCCCCTGCCCGGCCACGGGTTCGCCGATTACCTGCTCTACGTGGACGGCAAGGCGGCGGGTGTCATCGAGGCCAACAAGCAGGGCAGCAACCTCTCCGGCGTGGAAACCCAGTCGGACAAATACACCCAGGGCCTGCCGGAAGGGCTCCCCCGATGGAGCAACTCCCTGCCCTTCGGTTACCAGTCTAACGGGGTCGAGACCCATTTCACCAACGGCCTCGATCCCCAGCCGCGCGCCCGATCCGTCT
>Ga0210096_1000581_pt1 | contig 12456 bp, 10 predicted proteins | sample China_Galinas_PW_4_FD_184864 | JGI IMG/M metagenome (GOLD analysis project Ga0210096, IMG submission 184864) | Wetland microbial communities from San Francisco Bay, California, USA, that impact long-term carbon sequestration - China_Galinas_PWA_D2... | ecosystem: Environmental > Aquatic > Marine... | reverse complement strand
GACCAGCCAGTCGTAACGGTCCTGCGGGACGTGGTCCATGCGGGTGACGTCGTCGGCCAGGAAGTCCACCCGGCAACTGGCCTTCTCCGCGCGGCCCCGCGCCTTGCGCAGCATGGCGGGACTGAGATCGACGGCGGTGAGGTGGACGCTCGGGTGGTAGTGGGCCAGGTTGCGGCCCGTGCCCACCCCCGCCTCCAGCACCTCGCCGCGCACGTCGCCGAGGTATTGCGGCCGCCAGCGGCGGTAGAGCCGCTCCCACGGGTAGTCGAGGAGGTCGTAGACCCAGGCGGTGAGCTCGTACTTCGCCTGCAGGAGGCGGTTCTCGTCGGGGAGGGGCGGCTGGGTGAGGGTCATGGGGGGTGGCTCATGCTACGCCAGACGGCGCGAGTACAGCCGGTTATTTACCACAGAGACACGGAGGACACAGAGGATAAGGCTGCGTGAGGGAAGCCTTCCCTCATCGGCCACGACACGGGCTCTCGCCAAGACGCCAAGGCGCCAAGGCGCCAAGGGGGTAACCACGAAGGTCACGAAGGACACGAAGCGGGCGGCCGTCTTCGTGCACTTCGTGTCCTTCGTGGTTTGAGAACGGGTCCGCTTCGCTGGGTCGGGCTGCGCACGACATGGTGGGCGAACGGCGGCGGGGTCTCTGCGCCCTCTGTGTCTCTGTGGTGAGAGACGTAGCGGTTACCTTCCTGCCTTTCGGTCTGGCTCGTCGGGCACCTCGTAGCCGGCGTCGCGCAGCCACTGGCGCAGATCGGCGGCACCCGTGAACTGGACGGCGTCGATGCCGAGGGTGCGGGCGGTGGTGACGTGCTCCGCGACGTCGTCGATGAAGCCGGCCCGGTCCGGCGCGACGCCGGCGCGGGCGACGGCGATCTCGAAGATGGCCCGCTGCGGCTTTCGAGCCCCCACCTCGTAGGACAGGATCGTCCCGGCGAGGAGGCGGCGCACGCCCCAGCGCCGGTCGATGGACTCGAAGTGCAGGGCGTCGGTGTTGGACAGCAGCCAGCACGGCCGCTGGCGGTGAACCGCCTGCAGAAGGGCGAGGCTTTCGTTGATGGGGGTGAACATGTCGACCCATGCCGCGCAGAAGGTCGGGTAGTCGACGTCGATCAGCCCTTGCTCGACCAGGCGGCGGTGGAACGCCTCCGGGGTGAGCTCACCGGTCTCGAACGCCTCCTGCGACCGGCTATGGATCAGCCGCTCCAGCAGGCGGCGAGCGGCGGCCTCGTCGCCCTGCGTGGCTGTGCGGCAGGCCCGCAGGGGGTCGACGTGGATGAGTACATTGCCCAGGTCCCAGAACAGCACGTCGTGGCGTGGTGGCATGGTCTAGATCGCCGGAGCGTCGAGGGGATGATGGCGGGCGCGTCGAGCCCCCTCCCCCTGTCCCCCTCCCACGAGGAAAGGGGGGACTTGCTGCGAGCCGTCGGTCCGGAATTTCCTCCCCCCTGGTGGGGGAGGGTCGGGGAGAGGGAGTGGGGTTCGCGCCATCGTCCTTGTCCTTTTTGCGCCGCTTCCGAGCGAGGCGGGTCTTTCTTTCGCAAAACTGTCGGCTACCATGGTGCGCAAATCCACCACGCCCCACCCTCGGGCCTCCCGCGCGGCGACATTCCCCAGGTCAGCCGCGCACCCCCCGGCCCACACCCCCCACCTCACACAACCAGCCCCACACTCAGGAGGAGTGAGATGTCCAAGCTGAAGCTGTACTTCGCCACCAATCGCCGGCACAAGGGACGGGACCAGTGGCACCCGACCGGCTACGACACGACCTTCAGCCTGGACGGGATGGAGAACCTGCGGGTCGGCTCGCTGACCGTGGACGTGGACGACGACCGGGTGGCGCAGTCCCTCAACGAGGAGCTGAGCCACGGCACGGGGAATGGTGAGAAGCTGTCCAGCTACATCGCGTCGCGCGTGCGCTCCACCAAGCATTGCTCGATCCAGGCCTTTCCCGAGAAGCTCAATCCGGACCTCTCGGATCACAATCAGGCCGACAGCGCGAAGTGGGGCTCCGCGGCGATGTTCGAGGAGTTGCGCCAGACCATGCTCGCGTGCAGCGACGTCCTGGTCTACATCCACGGCTTCAACGTGTCGTGGGACGACGCGGTGGGTGGGGCCCTCGCCTTGCAGGCGATGGTCAACCTGCCGGTCGACGGCGCGCCGCCACAGAAGGTCGTGGTGGTGCTGTTCACCTGGCCGTCGGACGGCAAGGCCCTGCCCTACGTCTCCTACAAGTCTGACCGGTCGGAGGCGGCGGCGTCCGGCCACGCCATCGGGCGCGGTTTTCTCAAGGTACGCGACTACCTGCTAGGCCTGCGGGAGGGGGCGCGCAAGGGTGGCGGCAAGGTCGTGCTGTGCGAACAGGAGATCCATCTCCTGTGCCACTCCATGGGCAACTTCGTCCTGCAGAATGCCCTGGCCCGGCTCGCCGAGTTCACTCCCGGCAAGGCCATGCCGCGCCTCTTCGACCACATCTTCATGTGTGCGCCGGACGTGGATGACACGGTCTTCGAGCAGGGTCAGCCCATGGAGCGGCTGCACGAGATTGCCCGGCAGGTGTCCATCTACTGCAACCTCGAGGACGTCGCCATGGCCATCTCCGACGTGACCAAGGGCAACCCCGATCGCCTGGGTCACCACGGCGCCGCGCGTCCCGCCCTGTTGCACGCCAAGGTGCACCAGATCGACTGCACCCAGGTGGTGGTGGAGGGGATCACCGAGCATAGCTACTACCTCTCGGGCCGCCCCAATGCCGACATCCGCATGAGCATCGACGGTGTCCCGTTCGACGACGCGCAGCGCCGCCGGGAACGCGAGACGACCCTGCGCAACGTATGGACGCTGGTATGAAGACACTTACTGCCATCGACAATCGGGGGCGCCGCCAGGCGGCGGTGCGTGGCCTGTGCGCCGTCTTCCTCGGCATGACGCTGCTGTCATGGGCGTGCATCGACAAGGGGCCGCCCGCACGGGGTTCCGACTCCCGGCTCTCGGACGAGGCCCTCGCGGAGGTCGTGTCGGCCGGGCCCCTGGCCGCGCGCAAGGTCACTCTCGTCACCGACAACGACGAGGCCTTCCGCTCCAAGCTGCGGCTGGTCGAGAAGGCGCAGTCGACCATCGACCTCGCCTACTACCTGTTCGGCGACGACTACTCGTCGTCCGCCCTGGCCGCCGCCTTGATGGACGCGGTAGGGCGGGGCGTGCGGGTGCGCCTGCTGGTCGACTACCACACCAACTACAAGAATCTCGACCTGTTCTCCCTCCTGGAGCGCAGCGGCGCCGCCGGCCCGGGCAGTCTGGAGGTGCGGTTCTACAACCGCCCGAGCGCACGGCTGGTGCAGGACGCGGCGTTCATGACCCTCGGCTGCGGTGACGGCGAGTTCGCGCCGCGCAGCGAGCGGTGCGACGCGGAGAAGTACGCGCAGATCGACGCGGCCTTTGCCGGCGAGGTGATCGGCGGCCATCCGGCGGTGGGGCGCAATATCTCCAACCTCAACATCGCCGGCTCCGGCCTGTTCCTCTCCGGCCTCTACGCCAAGCGACCGGACGTCATGGCCCTCGCCGTGACGACCGGCCAGGGCATCGACCTGTCGGCCGCCAGCGCCGGCTCCGCGTCGCAGCTCTCCGCGGAACAGCGTTCCGGCCTCGCCCGCCTGGGCAAGATCTACTGGCAGTCCAAGGTGGGCTCGCCGTTGAAACGCGTGGGCGCACGGATCGAGCTGGCGATCGCCTCGCAGCTCCACGGGGATCAGATCGATCCCCTGTACAACACCCTGGTCAGCTTCCTGCCGCTGGAGCGCCGCGACTCCCCGGAGTCGTTGCAGGACTGGGACCATCTGACCGACTTCCTGCACCACAAGTTTCTGCTGGTGGATGGCCGGTACTTCCAGCTCGGCGGTCGCAACGTCGAGGACGCCTACCACATGCACCCCAACGCCCTGGTGGCGAAGTACCTGTTCATGGACACGGACGCGGTGCTCGATCTCGCCGGCGGCGGGGAACAGGTCCGGCAGGCGTTTACCGAGTTGTGGGATTTCGACCGCATGGTCGCCACCCTGGCGGAGGTGCGACAGCACGCGCCCAATGACCTGATCGCCAACCTCGACGGCCACCACGCCGCCGAGGTGGCGTGCGCGGACGACAAGGGCAAGGAGGGCTATGACGCCTGCGTCGACCGGGAGTACCAGGCGCGGTTTCAGGATCTTGCCACCCGCATGGATCAGCGCCAGCAGGTGCTGAACGCCCACGCCCACGTCTACCAGACGGTCTATGTCCCGACCATCGCGGCCGCGGCCGCGTCGCCCAACTTCACGGTCGACCGCGACGCCAGCGTGTTCTACCTGGAGAATTTGACCTTCGATCGCCACCTCCCGGCCGCCGAGCGTCGCCGCCACTACGGCGCCCGCAACGGGCACGAGGGCGAAGACGGCAAGGCGATCCACGAGGTGTGGCTGCGCTCCCTCGCCGAGACCTGTGAGGAGGCGAGTCCCGACCACCCGCGGCGGGTGATCCTGCACAACGCCTACTTCTTCCCCCCGGCCGACCTCGTCTACACCTTCGGCCAGATGGTGAGCGGGGAGTGGGATTGCGCCGGTGTCACCATCGACGTCCTCAGCAACTCTGTCGAGACCACCGACCTCAGCCCGATCAACCTCGCCTGGCGCCACGCCATGAAGGCGTTCAGCGAGTTCTACGAGAAGGAGCACGACGCGCAACGCGGCGCCACCTTCGCCTACCACGAGTACCGCGCCAGACAGGGTGCCGCGAGCCTCTCCCTGCACACCAAGGTCTCGGTGTTCGGCGACAACCTGGTCGTCGGCTCCGCCAACGACGACGTGCGCAGCTTCATGATGGACACCAACAATGGCCTGTACATACGCCACGCCCCGCAGCTCGTGGCGAACTACACCCGTTTCGTCGACCATCTCTTGCACGACCCGGCCGTGACCGAGGACCGGACGGACTATTTCCGGCAGACGCCCCGCGCCACCCTCCTGGAGGAGGATAAGGCGACCCTCCGGCAGATCATGGAGAAGTACCGGGTGAGCAACCGGGTGACGCCCGAGCAGCAGGCGGAGCTGGAGGCGCGCTTCGTAGAGGCTCTCGACCGGGTCTACGCCCTGGCGACAGCCTCCCTGCGCGGCGGCCGCGCCGGCAGCGACGCGCGGGAGGAGTTCAACGCGCTGTTCAAGCCGCTGTGACGGGGGGCGGGTCGCGAACCCTCGTATCGCACCACAGAGGCACAGAGAGCACAGAGGACGAGCGGAAATTATCGGTGCTGCACCGACTCCGGCGGGCAAAGCGCCGACCCGTAGGGCCGGTCTCAACCGGCCGACTCTGTGTCCTCCGTACCTCCGTGGTGATAGGTCGACGGTCTACGGCAGTGCCGCTCCATTACTGTCGTTCCCCAGGCTTGCGCGCGCGGAAGGTGGCGCCGAGGGTGTGCTGGGAGGTGGCGACGCCGGTGAACGCGACGAGCTCCGCGTCCGCGAACCCCGCCGTCGTCAGCCCTGCCAGGAGATCCCGCACGGGGATCGCCCCGCCGATTCACTGTGACCAGGCGTCGATGGAGCACGCCGCCGCGTCGGCCTCACCGTGCAGCACGATGTCGGCAAATTGCAGGCGCCCGCCGGCCCGCAGGACCCGGAAGAGCTCCCGGAAACTCACTACCTTGCTGGGCGTCAGGTTGAGCACGCCGTTCGAGATCACCACGTCGAACATGGCGGCGTCGTAGGGGATCGCCTCGACGCCGGCGACGCGGACCTCGGCGTGGGCGGCGCCGGCCTGCGCCAGGTGGGTGCGGGCCCGCTGCGCCATCTCCGGGGTGAGGTCGATGCCGCACGCCCGACCGGTGGGACCGACGAGCCGGCTGGCGACGAACAGGTCGAAGCCAGCGCCACAACCCACGTCCAGAACCGACTCCCCCGGGGAGATTTCCCCCAGGCCGAACGGGTTCCCCACGCCGCAGAACGAGCGCAGCAACTCGGCCGGCGCGGCGGACAGCACGGCGCCGTCGTAGCCAAGCTGAGCGGCCCCTTCGCGTCCCGTCGGGTAGCCGAATTGCCCCGCCGCCGTCCGCGCCACCTCGGCATACTTGCGCCGCACCCCGTCACGGATCGCCTCGACGTCGATGTGAGTGGCCATCGTGACCTCCATGGGCGCGCCGGGAAGGCCAGCTCGACCGCACACTCCAGCGTACCTTGCTCAACGCGGTCGAGGGAACGCCTGGCCAGGCTTCAACGCAGAGGCGGAGCGGTGCAACGACGCACGGAAGAGCAGACACGCCCGGAGTCCCGTGCCCGCTCCTTACAGCGGCCTTGGACCCTGAGGCTCAGACTCGAAGGGGAGGGAGATAGGGGTGAGGGGGCGACCCCGCCTCCCGGCCCGCGCATAGGCTCGGGATAGCGGGTGGAACGGAGTATGATACGTAACGTATCACTAATCGGCTTCGCTTTGACAAACCGGATTGCGCTCAGTAGCGTGCGTCGCAATTGAGCCAGGAGGGGTTGGGATGGACATCACACGCCCACCGAACGGGCCAGGCTTACCGCCGGCGCATCCCGCGCCGCCGCGCCTTGCGGGCGTATCTCTGCCACAACCAGGTCGGCACCGCGACCGATTTTCTCGCCGGCCACCGCGTTTCGGGATCCCGGACCCACTCTGCATCCCGACTCATTGGAGGGAGCGCCACTGCGCCGCACCGGGCACCGCCTCGCCCATTGCCGGAAAAGGCAGGTCGGCCTTTACCGATGGCCGGAAAGGCCGCCATAGCGGCGTCCACGCTGTCTTCTCAGGCGATTACTGAAATACCTTCACCAAACCACTTCTTGTGATAGGCCGACCGGCCCGCCGTATTTGCCGGGAAACCCGGAACTACCTAATTCAGAGTTGAACTAAACCGCTTCGCGGTAGGTGTTTGTAGTGATATCCGTAGTGACTTCTGTTTCGACAAGCATTGACGCTCGCTTGTCCTCTTGGAGGGGATGCCGTTGGCTGTCGTCCCGCCGAAGCGCTCGGCGTTCGTCATGATCTTCGGGTACGCAATGGTGCGTGCGCAGTGGCTGCGGGTTTGCAGCCAAGGAGGTCATCATGGGCGAGCTACGGACACGGATGGACCGCGACATGGTGTTGCGGGGCCTGGCGGTGCGGACGCGGGAGTCGTACCTGGCGGCGGTGGCGGGGCTGGCGCGGCACTACGGCCGCCGACCGGATCGGCTGACCGAGCGGGAGGTGCAGGCGTATCTGCTCTACCTGATCCAGGAGCGGCGCCTGGCGTGGAGCAGTTGCAACGTAGCAGTGCATGGGCTGCGATTTTTCTACCACACGACCCTGGGCCGGTCCCGCACCACCTTCACGATCCCGGCGTCCAAGCAGCCCTCCAAGCTGCCGGCAATCTTGAGCCGCGAGGAGGTGCAACGGCTGCTCGCAGCGGCCATCGCCCCGAACCACCGGGCGTTGTTGATGACCACCTACGCCGCAGGCCTGCGGGTGAGCGAGGTGGTGCAGTTGCAGCTCGGCGATGTGGATGCGTCGCGCCGTGCGCTCCATGTGCGCCACGGCAAGGGCGGGAAGGATCGCTACACCCTGCTCTCCGACCGGCTGCTGGCCGAGCTGCGCGCCTACTGGCGCACGGCGCGACCGCGACGGTGGCTCTTTCCGACCCGCGACGGCCAGCGGCCGATGCACAGGCACACCGCCCAGAAGATCTACTACACCGTCAAGGCGCGGGCACCGATCGCCAAGCCGGGCGGCATTCACGCCCTGCGCCACGCCTTTGCGACCCATCTTCTCGAAGCGGGCGTGGATCTGCGCACCATCCAGCAGCTCCTCGGCCACGGTGCCATTACCACCACGATGCGCTACCTCCACCTGGCCGAGAAGCACCTGCTCCAACAGCGCTCGCCGCTGGACCTGTTGACGCTGCCCGGCCCCCTCGGCTGAGCCGTGAACCGGTCGTCCGTGCGGATGATCGGAAGGCATCGGCCGCCCGAGCTGGCCGACGTGGTACGTCAGGCGGGCGAGGCCTTCCGGCAGACCCACCGACTGCATCTCGTGCAGCGTCGGGCCTTGAGCGCGATCGAGCATTGCCGCACCGCCGCCCTCGGCGGCCACCTCGAGACCTGCAACCACTGCGGGATCACCCGAGCGGTCTACCACTCCTGCCGCAACCGCCACTGCCCCAAGTGCCAGGTCCTGGCCAAGGAGCGGTGGCTGGCGGCGCGCTGCGCCGAGCTGTTGCCCATCCCCTACTTCCACGTCGTCTTCACCCTGCCCCATGCGCTGAACCCCCTGGCGCAACGCTTCCCCCGGCAGTTCTACGGCCAGCTCTTCGCCGCCGCCGCGGCCACCCTCCAGACCTTTGGCCGGGACCCCCGCCACCTGGGCGGCGAGCTCGGCCTCACCGCCGTGCTGCATACCTGGAGTCAGACGCTGAGCCAGCACGTGCATCTGCACTGCGTGGTCACCGGCGGCGCGCTGGGCGCCGACGGTCGCCGCTGGATCCCGGCCAAGCCCGGCTTCCTGTTCCCGGTCAAGGCGCTCTCCAAGGTGTTTCGCGGCAAGTTCCTCGCCGGCTTGGCCGCGGCCATGCCGCCGGGGTCGCTCCCGTCCGACGCCCTCTCCCCGGCACGGCGGGCGCGGCTGCGCCGCCGTCCCTGGGTGGTCTACGCCAAGCGCCCCTTCGGCGGCCCCGAACAGGTGCTGGCCTACCTGGGCCGCTACACCCACCGCATCGCGATCTCCAACGACCGGATCCGGGCGGTGGACGGCGACGGCGTGCGGTTCCGCTACCGCGACTACGCCGCCGGCTCGCAGACCCGGTGCCTGCACCTCTCCGCCGACGAGTTCCTGCGGCGCTTCTGCCTGCATGTGCTGCCCCAGGGGTTCATGCGCATCCGCCACTTCGGCCTGCTGGCCAACCGCAGCCGCGGCACCAAGCTGGCGCGGGCTCGGGCGTTGCTGGGCGCCGACCCGCCGTTGCCCCGTGCGGTGGCGGAGGCCTCGACCGCGGAGCGGATCGAACAACTCACCGGCGTCGACATCACCCGTTGCCCCCTCTGTGGCGACGGTCGCATGCGCACCACTGCGACCTGGGCGGCGGGCGAGCCGATGCCGCAGGTCGCCGCCCTGTTGGACAGCTCATGAGCCTCGGGATGCAAGCGTGCCTCCACGGTGCCCCCCGACGTCGTCCCCACGACGCCTCGCGTTCCTGCGTCCGCGGCCCGCAAAACGACCTCTTGTGGAGACCAACAACGCCCCCCTGGCGCCCGGACACGTCCCCGGAACGACCCTTGGAGGCCTGCCCAACCCTCCCGCTCGACCCCCACCGACCTCTCAACACCCCGCGGTCTCCCCAGCGCCCCGATACCATCCCCAAGGCCGCGCCGTAGACCCGCGGTTCAGTTCAACAGCCCTTATCCACCATGCGCCCCACCCCACACACTCCTTCCGACACGACTGTGCTCGCGCACGATGGATAAGGGCCTCCTCGTTAGGTTTTCAGAAATGAAGATACTCTTCAAAGAACTGGCGTCTCGATTAACGGGGGTTTCTCTACCGGTTTTCGGCGTTTCTTGGAATCCTCCCGAGCCAGAGCGAATGATTGTCAGAGAGGCGTTGGTTTTTCTCGAAGATCGCCGTGCCTTGTACAACGATTTTGCACATGAGATTGAAGATCAGGTTGCGCAATCCGTACTTCAAATTCGTACTGAACTGACAGCCGCGATTCGCAGGCTTCCCGAAAATGCGGAAGCGGCTTCATCATTCCGCGCAATGAGAGCTGCATGTCGTGAGTATCTTACAAACACCGGTCACAGGTCCCCGAGGTTTTTCGGCTCTATGGCTGACCTCGGTCGCCTGCGTGGCATCTTCGGAGTACACATTGCGTACCTCGCTATAAAGTACGGAATAGATATCGAAGGAGACTTAGCCTCAATAGTCCCCTTAGAGCTTAGGGAAGTGCTACCAGAGAATGAAGAAACCTAACTACCGGTTCCACGCGACCGGCTACGCCAGCGCGTGAACCGGAACGTTAGGTGCGTCCGGAGCGTATGCGCATGTCAGTAGAGCGAGCCAGCAAAGTGATTGGTTACTTCGCCTACGTCCCGCCGATGGAAGCATTCTGCGATGGTGATGCCTGTGTTATTGCAGGTTCCGAGGCTGGACTTCTGGAATACATTGCCGCACGTGATCCGCGCGATGTGAAAAAGAATAAGATAAAGAAAACAAGATTCGGAGAGATCGTGCGCGGCATCGGACTTGGAGCTGCTTATGCTTTCGACGAGGACGCATACAATCGGTTTTTCCCTCTGGCGCAGGAAGAAGGATTTGACTTGGGTCCGGAGGACTTCTCTCAACCTTCCCCAACAGGCATGCACTTTATTCGGGTGCAGGCGAAATCCCGCACCTGACGAGGCGCTCGAGGCGACCCGGCCTCAGGTGCACTTCCTTGGGTCTCGGTATCGCCATGCTTTGCGCTGCAGTTAACATCCCGTCGTCGGTCGGGTCGCCTGAGCTTGGGCGTTAGACACCCAAGCGCTCAGGCAAAGGTGAAAGGTGGGTTGACGGCGGTATTACCCGCGTTATACTCCATGGCATGAAAACAGCTATCTCCATTCCCGACCCGCTTTTCGAAGCCGCAGAGCAAATGGCCAAACGGCTAGGTGTGAGTCGAAGCGAGCTCTTCCAGCGTGCGGTTCAGGAGTTCCTCCGAGAGCACAGAGAAGCAGGAGTAACCGAAGCGCTCAACGCTGTGTACAGCGAGGAGGATAGCGGGCGCTTGGATCCCGTGCTAGAGCAACTCCAGTTGGCATCGATGCCGCAGGAAGAGTGGTAGTGAAACGTGGCGAAATCTGGTGGGCGTCGCTCGGAGTGCCCAGGGGATCCGAGCCAGGTTATCGCCGGCCAGTGGTCATTCTTCAATCCGATGCGTTCAACCAAAGCCGCATCGGGACGGTCATCGTTGCTGCAATCACCACGAATACACGGCTCGCGGCGGCTCCTGGCAATGTGGCTCTGAGCCGTCGTCAAAGCCAACTGCCGAAAGATTCGGTGATCAACGTTTCACAGATTCTCACCGTGGACAAGTCGTTCTTTACAGTAAAGGTCGGTCAGCTATCCGCGAATCAACTCGCGGCGGTCGAGCAGGGAGTTCGTTTGGCGTTGACCCTGTGAAGGGGTGTCTAAAGAGGCGCTCCACCTGACCCTGCCACAGGTGCGCGCCCTCGGAGCTCAGCGTTCTATCGCCCTGCCCGTTCACCATCGCGTTGGTGGCGGGGTCGGGTGACCTTGGTCGTTAGGCAGGCTACCCGAACGCCCCCAGCTTGTTGCGCAGTGCGCAACGCGCTATACTTCCTCCGTGATCAAATCGTTCAGCCACAAGGGACTCAAGCGCTTCTTCGACACCGGTAGCACGTCCGGCATTCAGCCGGCCCATTCCAGGAAACTCCGAATGCGCCTTGCCGCGCTCGACACTGCGCAGTCCATTGAAGACATGGATATCCCTGGTTTCCGATTGCACCCGTTGAAAGGGAAAAAGAAAGGCACCTGGGCTATCGATGTCAGTGGCAACTGGCGAATTACTTTTCAGTTCGAGGAAGGTCACACGTACATCGTTGACTATGAGGACTATCACTAATGGCCATGCACAATCCCCCACATCCTGGCGAGTTCATCAAGGACGTTTATCTTGATCCTTTCAGCATCAGCTACCGCAAGGTGGCCGAGATGCTGCGGGTATCACCGTCTACACTTACTCGCCTAATCAAGGGCACGAGTGCTCTCACCCCTGAGATGGCCCTCAGGCTGTCCAAGGCTCTGGGCCGGTCTCCGGAAAGCTGGCTCGCCATGCAGGATAACTACGATCTCTGGCACGCCCGGAAAAAAGTGAATCTAAGAGACGTGGAGAAATTGCAGTTACCCGCTGCCTAACGAGGCGCTCCAGGCGACCCGGCAACGGGTGCGCTCCCTCGGGTTCGGGGTTCGTGTCTCGTCGTCCACGCAGCACCGCGTCGGTTGCCGGGTCGCCTGAGCTTGATCGGTTCCCCTAGAACACGGAGCGCAGGCCGAGATGTGTCACGAATGGTTCGAAGTCCCGGTCGGCGTGAAGCAGGGTGAAGCCGCTTTCAATGCAGCGTGTCGCAATCACGGTGTCGATCGTCTTCCGCACCGTGATACCGAGCGCCCGCAGGGCACGAAAATTCTTGGCCGCTTGGATGGCGATGTCCCGGCCGCCGAGGTCGGTCACCGCCAAGGAGGTCAGCAGCTTTGTGGCTTGTTTGAAGGCTTTGTCGCTGGTGAAGCCCTGGAGAACCTCAACCAGGATCAAGTCGCCTATGGCCAGCGGCTCAGCTTCCAGCAAGGCGTCAAGCCGTTCGCACTGGGGCGTCGGGCTCCCTCGGAAGTAGTCGATCCATACGCTCGAATCGACCAGGATCACTTGTCGGTCCTCATTGC
>Ga0210096_1000580_pt1 | contig 12460 bp, 11 predicted proteins | sample China_Galinas_PW_4_FD_184864 | JGI IMG/M metagenome (GOLD analysis project Ga0210096, IMG submission 184864) | Wetland microbial communities from San Francisco Bay, California, USA, that impact long-term carbon sequestration - China_Galinas_PWA_D2... | ecosystem: Environmental > Aquatic > Marine... | reverse complement strand
GACGACGGTCCGGAGTCGGTGACGGAGGATGCTGCGAGCGTTGTGTCGGGCAATGTGCTGGACAATGATGTCTCGGGTGCGGACACGCCGAAGGCATTTGACGGCTGGACGGCGGCGGGCGAGGACAACACGGGTGCGATAGCGGCGCTGAACACCTACGGTGTGCTGGTGCTGAACGGTGACGGCAGCTGGAGTTACACGCTGGACAACACTCTGGCGGCGACCCAGGCGCTGGATGCATCGGACAATCTGTCGTATGACCTGTGGTACACGATGGAGGATGCGGACGGTGACAGCAGTGTTGCCAGGCTGACGATCGACGTAAACGGAGCGGATGATGGTTCCAGCGTGGTGACGGCGGCGGCGGAAGGTCCGGACAGCACGGTATATGAGGCGGGACTGGAGCCGGACGGATCGCAGGCGGGTACGGACATCGAGACGGCTGCGGGGTCGTTCACGGTATCGGCGACGGACGGCATTCAGAACGTGGTGATTGGCGGTACCAGTTTCACGCTGGCGCAGATGCAGGCGTTTGACGGGAGTGACACGGTCAACACGGGCGAGGGAGTTCTGGCGCTGGACAGTTACACGGGTGATGCCTTCAGCGGTACGGTGAATTACACCTACACGCTGAATGCGGCCATTGACAACGACAGCAAGGTTCCGAGCGGCGACGATGCGGTGACGCTGGATTATTTTGATGACAGTCTGACTGTGACGGTCAATGGCGTGGGCGGGACGACGGCCAGTGACGAGCTGCTTGTTCGTGCGATTGACGATGTACCCAGCAACTTCGATCCGATGTCTACCATTCTGGTCAACTCCGGGGACGGTAGCGGCAGCGGCCTGTTGAACAGCTTTGGTAATATGGGTGCGGACAGCCTGGGCAACGTGGTTTTCGATCCCGCCGGTCATACCGATGGCGAGGTTTTGATGGGTATCGTCAACGGCAACGTAACACCCGAGGCCATCCAGTATAATGGTTATGACATTCTGATAACGGGCTTCGGTACCAGTACCCTGACGGGAACAGCGACTGATCCCGGCAATACGGTTGTCTTTACGGTAACACTGAATCCGGATGCGGATGCCGCCGGGGATGATCTTTACACTATCAGCTTCAACGTACCCCTCGATGACGGTTCCGGGTTTGTCTTCGCCGACTTCTCGAAAGCCCCGGCCAGTCAGAATGAATGGATCGGTGTCGACCAGGATAATGTCGATCTCGCTGACCCCGATCCGAATCCCAACAGCGCCGATCTGCTGATCACCTCATCCGTGCCGGGCGGTACGATCAACACCAGTTCCACGGACATCGGATCGAACAACCAGTGGGTCGATGACAGCGAGGGCATCCGGCTTGATTTCGTGACAGCGGTCAACCGGGACGCGCCTGATAATGAAAAGGACGTCGAGGGCTTTACCTACGACGGTCATTACACGGTCAACAATGCCAGCTTCGAGGTCAAGCAGGTGCAGGGCGGCGGTACGGCGTCGGTGCACATCAAAGCCCTCAACTTTAACGGGGTTGAAGGGGTCGACAAGAACTTCGCGGCGAATTCGAGTATTGTTGCGATCGTTGCCGCCTCGATTCTGGTCAATGATGTGGCGGCCAATCCGGCCAACGTCTACGACGTGGGCGATGGTACCTTTGTCGTCACGGGACTTTCCCAGGGAGACGTGCTGAGCTTCTCCGCCACCGGCACCTTCGAGGCCATCGAAATGAACAATGCCGATGGTATGGTGATCGATTCCGACACCATCGCCAGCGATCCCTTTGCGCTGGGTGCCTTCGGCTACGACACTGCAACGGAAGGCAAGGAGATCGACCTGTCGTTCAATCTCCTTGCCAGCGACGGTGACGGCGATACCTCAACCGGTACCCTGGATGTCACCATTTCGCCGGATGGCGATGCCGCCACGGCAATCGACCCGGATGGGCAGGCGCTGATCGGGGATTCCAGCAGTGACATTCTCGTGGGCGGTCCGGGCAACGACATCCTGACCGGCGGCGGCGGTGATGATACGCTGACCGGCAATGGCGGTGTCGACACCTTTGTCTGGCTGGCCAGTGATGCGGACGGGAGCGAGGACACGATCACCGATTTCACAAACAGCGATGTGCTGGACCTTTCGGCCGTGCTCGATGGCGAGGATGGCCTGGATGCGGCAGGTCTGGATGCCTTTCTGGACTTCGCCGTGAACGGCAACGATACCGTTATTACGATAAACAGTGGTGGCGGCGGCGAGGCCGATCTTATGATCAGACTTGAAAATGTCGATCTGACGCAGGGGGGTACCCTGCTGAATGATACCCAGATCATCCAGAGTCTCCTCGACGGCCACAACCTGATCACCGATCAATAACGCGCGCTCGCCCCATTCTCCCTTTGCCCGGGGAGGGACTTGCAGAAGGAAAACGCCCTGCCCGTGCAGGGCGTTTTCTTGTTGGAAATCCCTGCTTTATTCGTTTCCCGGCTGTGTAATAATTGCCGTCTGATTCACACCGGCATGCCCGGGACAAAGGACCAATTGAATGTACCGCCCGTACGAGCTGTATATCGGCCTGCGCTATACCCATGCCAAGCGCCGGACGCACTTCATTTCCTTCATTTCCATGACCTCCATGCTGGGCATCGCACTGGGTGTGACGGCCCTTATTACGGTGCTCTCGGTCATGAACGGTTTCGAAAAGGAGCTGCGTGAGCGCATCCTGGGTATGGCATCACATGCCACGGTGACGACCTTCGGCGGACAGATGGGCGACTGGCAGGCGGTGGCGGCGACCGTCGAGAGCAATCCCGAGGTAATCGCCACGGCGCCCTACATCCGCGGTGAAGCCATGCTGAGTCATGGCAATCAGGTCAGCGGCGCGCTCCTGCGCGGTATCCTGCCGGAAGAGGAGGCCGGGGTTTCCGATGTGGTCGCGAACGTCAAGGTAGGCCGGATCGACAGCCTGGCGCCCGGTGATTTCAATATCATCCTTGGCAGTGAACTGGCCATTGCACTGGGCGTTGGCGTGGGCGATGCCATTACGGTGGTTTCACCGCAGGTCATTGTCGGGCCGACCGGCATCATGCCCCGCTTGCGGCGTTTCACAGTCAGCGGCCTGTTCGAGGTCGGGATGTTCGAATATGACCGCGGTGTGGCGCTGGTTCACATGAACGATGCCGCCCGGCTGTTTCGTATGGATGAGAATGTTACCGGTGTGCGTTTGAAACTGGCTGATCTGTTTGCCGCCCCGCGGGTTGCCCGGGAGCTGGGCGGGCAGCTGGCCGGGGACTACCGTGTCGAGGACTGGACCCGGCAGCATGCCAATTTCTTCCGGGCTGTCAAGACGGAGAAGCGTGTCATGTTCATCATCCTGACCCTGATCGTGGCCGTGGCCGCATTCAATATTGTCTCGACCCTCGTGATGGTGGTGACCGACAAGCAGTCCGATATCGCCATCCTGCGAACGCTGGGTGCAGCGCCGCGCTCCATATTGCAGATCTTCATGATCCAGGGCACGGTCATCGGTGTATTCGGTACGCTGCTGGGCGTCGGCGGCGGCGTGGCACTGGCACTGAACGTGGAAACGCTGGTACCGGCCATCGAGTCATTGTTCCATGTTCAGTTTCTTGCGCCTGACGTGTACTACATCAGCGACCTGCCATCGGAGCTTCACTGGAGCGACGTCGGTGTGATGGCCGGCGTTGCCATGTCGCTCAGCCTGCTGGCCACGATATACCCCGCTTGGCGGGCTGCACGCACCCAACCGGCCGAGGCCCTGCGCTATGAGTAGCGTGCTGGCCTGTACCCGCCTGGCGAAATCCTTTCACGAGGCCGGGGTGGAATTGCAGGTATTACGCGACGTCGAGCTTGACGTGATAGCCGGGGAGCGCGTCGCCATCATGGGAGTCTCCGGCAGTGGCAAGAGCACCCTGCTGCACCTGCTGGGCGGCCTGGACAGGCCCAGCGCGGGCGAGGTGCGCGTGGGCGGCAGCGTTCTGAACCGGCTGAACCCGGTGCAGCTTGGCAGGCTGCGCAACCGGGAACTCGGTTTCGTGTACCAGTTCCATCACCTGCTGACGGAATTCACGGCACTCGAGAATGTCGCCATGCCCCTGCTGATCGAAGGGAGCCGGCCCGCCGAGGCAAGGGACAGGGCTGCGGCCATGCTGGAACGCGTGGGTCTGGCTGCCCGGCTGGGACACAAGCCGGGGAAGTTGTCCGGTGGCGAACGCCAGCGCGCGGCCGTGGCGCGTGCCCTGGTGACCCGTCCGAGCTGCGTCCTGGCAGATGAACCCACCGGCAACCTCGATCGCCAGAATGCCGAACAGGTTTATGAACTGATGCTGGACCTCAACCGGGATTATGGCACCAGCTTCCTGGTCGCTACGCACGATATTTCGATTGCCGCCCGCCTGGACCGGATCATGCGGCTGGAGGACGGCTGTCTGGTGCAGGAGTAGGGCGCCGCACGACTACATGGACGATGTACAGGGATGTACAAGTGGCCGTCCCCGCACATCCCTGTGCACTCGGACATCCTGTCCAGCGTCGCGGGGGGCACGACTGCAGCGACGCAGGAGGTAGGGCAACGCATGGAGCAGTGACTAAGCGCAGCGTATTGCACCGGATACACCCTGTTCCACCTACAGCGCAATGCGACTGCCGCCTATTGCGCCCTACCCAATAATATGTAGATTTGGAGCAAAATGTTCAGGGACGAACATGTTGGCAAACACCATCGCCTTTCTGGCCGGCGTCCTGGCGCTGCAGTGCTGCGCTGAACTGCCGCCCGCTTTCAGCTATGCCGCGGCTCCGGCTGCCTTGCTGATATTGCGCTGGCCGCTCATGCGAAGCGTGGCGCTGCTGCTTGGCGGCTTCTTCTGGGCGGCCTTTCGCGCCGAACTCGCTCTTGATCCCGTCCTTGATACGGCACTGGAAGGCCGCACCGTTCTGGTCGAAGGCAGGGTGCTGGACATACCCCGGCCGTCGTCGAAAACAGCAACCCGGTTCCCGTTCCATATCGAGCGTCTGGATGCCGGGCGCGGCTGGAAGGTGTTTGACGGCAAGGCACGTCTTGGCATCTATGACGGTCTTGTTACTCCGGCAGCCGGTGAGCGCTGGCGGTTCGCGGTGCGTCTGAAACGGCCGCACGGATTCGCCAATCCGGGCGGGTTCGATTTCGAACGCTGGCTGTTTCAACAGCGCATCCGGGCGACCGGGTATGTCCGCAAGGATACCAGGAACCGTCGGATTGACGCCGGAGGCGTGTCGCCTGTTGCCGGATTTCGCCACCGACTGATGCGGGCCTATGATGCCATGGGGGATGGCAACGCTGAGCTGGCCATGGTGCGGGCCTTGACCATTGGTGACCGTGGCAGTCTAACCCCGGCGCAGTGGCAGGTACTGCGGGCGACCGGCACCAGCCACCTGATGGCGATCTCAGGCCTGCATATCAGTCTGGTTGCCGGCATCGTGCTCTGGCTGACCGGCGTCATGTGGGCGCGTCCGGGGCGATTGACCGAAATTGTGCCGGCAAGGAAAGCGGCGGCCATCATGGCCCTGATCGCAGCGCTGCTGTATGCGCTGCTGGCCGGATTCGGTATCCCGACCCGTCGCGCCCTGGTGATGGTGGGTACCGTCATGCTGGCCATTGTCCTGGACCGGTATGCGTCGCTGCCGCAGGCCGTCTGTCTGGCGGTGCTTGTGACACTCATGGTCGATCCGCTGGCGGTGCTGTCTGCGGGCTGGTGGCTGTCTTTCTGGGCGGTTATCGTGATTGCCTGGCTGACAAACGGCCGCGTGGGACACCGGGGAATCGCACAGCGGTGGTTAACCATGCACCTGGTGCTGGCTGTCGGTATGCTGCCCCTGCTACTGGTGTTCTTCCAGCAGTCCTCGGTTATCGCACCGCTGGCGAATGCCGTGGCGGTGCCCTGGGTCAGTCTGCTGGTGGTGCCGCTGGCATTGCTCGGCACGCTGGTTTTCGCTTTCCACACAGCGACGGGTATGGCCGTGCTCAAGCTCTCCGCCTGGCTGCTGGCTATTATCTGGCCGGGGCTGGAGCGGCTGGCGGGACTCGATCATGCACAGTGGACCCAGCATCAGCCGCTTGCCTGGACATTGCTGCCGGCGGTGGCGGGACTGGCAATGCTGTTTGCCCCGCGCGGCCTGCCGGGTCGCTGGCCGGGCCTGTTACTGCTGTTGCCGCTGTTTCTGCAGAGACCGCCGGGGCCGGGGGAGCATGCGGCCTGGATAACATTGCTGGACGTGGGGCAGGGGCTGGCCACGGTTGTCCGAACGCGCAGGCATACACTGGTCTATGATGCCGGCCCGCGTTTCAGTGACAGCTTCGATGCCGGGGCCGCCGTAGTGGTGCCTTTTTTACGCAACCGGGGAATACGCCGGCTGGATACCCTGGTGGTCAGCCATGGGGACAATGACCATATTGGTGGTGTGGAATCGCTGCTGGCGGCGTATCCCCCGGGCCGGCTGTTCGCGGGCATGCCCGGCGAATTGCCGGGTGCCGGTGCCGTTCGCTGTCAGGCGGGGGAGCATTGGCGCTGGGACGGGGTGATGTTTGCCTTCCTTTATCCGCCGTCCGGGAGCCGGGTGTCGGGCAACAATGCCTCCTGTGTGTTGCGTGTCGAGGTGCCGGGCGGCAGGGCCGTGTTGCTGAGTGGGGACATCGAGAGGTCCGCTGAGCTCAGCCTGGTCGGCAATCCGTCGCTACAGCTGGCGGCGGATGTCCTGGTTGCGCCGCACCACGGAAGTCTGACGTCATCGACGCCGGATTTTGTCCGGGCAGTGCATCCGACGGTCGTCCTGTTCCCGGCCGGTTACCGCAATCGTTACCGGTTTCCGCGTCCGGCGGTGGTGGAACGCTATGCGGCCATCGGCGCCGCGCGCTACGGTACCGCACAGGACGGGGCGATTACCGTCAGGCTGGATCCCGGTGGTGGAGTGCCGGAAATCAGCCGCTACCGGCAGACGGTACATCATTACTGGCAACCCGGGCGGCAGACTCTTGTTTGGCAACCGGAATAAATACAGTATGATTTGCACCGACCCTGAAACCCAAAGGATGGTGTACTGTGCTGGAAATGGTAAAAGCAGGCGGCTGGCTGATGCTGCCGATTATAGTGTGTTCAGTCGTCGCCCTGGCGATCATTGTAGAGCGCCTCTGGTCGCTGCAGATCCGCCGGGTGCTGCCCAAGCATCTGGTTGCCCAGGTCTGGCGCTGGGAAAAGGTTCACCAGCTGAATGATGAGAATCTGCGGGATCTGCAGGCCAGTTCACCCCTGGGTGCCATACTCGCAGCCGGAATCCTGAATCGCCAGCAGAGCCGCGATGTCATGAAGGAGAGCATCGAGGACACCGGACGCCACGTGGTGCATGAACTGGAACGCTACCTCAACACGCTCGGTACCATCGCCGCTATTACCCCCTTGCTGGGTTTGCTGGGAACCGTGACCGGCATGATCAAGGTATTTGCCACCATCACCACGCAGGGTGTCGGCAACCCGGGTGCGCTGGCGGGTGGCATTTCCCAAGCACTGCTGACCACAGCTGCGGGTATGTCTGTCGCCATCCCGACCCTCATGTTTTACCGTTACTTCAGGGGTCGGGTACGCATGCTGGTGCTGCGCATGGAGCAGGAGGCGCTGACCATGGTGGAGATCATGCACGGCCAGCGGAAACCGTCCGGAGACGAGGAGTACTGACATGAACCTGCAGCCCGGCACCACGGATGAACCCGATATCAATCTGACGCCGCTGATCGACGTGGTATTCCTGCTGCTGATTTTCTTTATGGTATCCACCACATTCGAGCACCAGTCGCGGATCAAAATCGACCTGCCCGAGGCGACGGCGGAGCCGACCAAGCCGGATGATGAGTCCCTGGAGATCATCATCGATGCCCAGGGGCGTTATTTCATCGGCGATCGGCAGGTGGTGAATACGGAACTCAATACGCTCAGGTCGGCGATCAGCAAGGCGGCCGGTGACCGCGAAGCGATACCCGTCATTATCCGCGCCGATGCCAATACACCGAATCAGTCAGTCATCACCGCACTGGATGCCGCCAGCCAGCTGGGGCTGACGCATATATCGCTCGCGACTTCAAAGATCGAGGAATAGGGCACCGGCAGGGCGCCATGAAAGGCCTGCAGTACTACTGGTATACGCGTAGCCCCCTGTTGATTCTGCTCATCCCGGTCGCACTTGTGTACAGGATCACTATTGCACTGCGACGGGGTGCGTATCGTGCAGGTGTGCTGCGCAGCCACAGGCTCCCGCTTCCGGTCATCGTCGTTGGCAATATTACCGTCGGCGGAACCGGCAAGACGCCGCTGGTGGCATGGCTTGCCAGCCATCTCAGGGAGCAGGGTTTCCGGCCGGGCATCGTTGCACGTGGTTATCGTGGCAGGGCCCGGTCATGGCCGCAACAGGTGCGCGCGGACAGTGATCCGGTGATGGTTGGCGACGAGGCCGTGATGCTGGCCGGCCAGTGCCGCTGCCCGCTGGCGGTCGCCCCGGACCGGGTGGCTGCAGCACGTGCACTGATCGAACACAGTAACTGCAATATCATCCTCAGTGATGACGGCTTGCAGCATTATGCCCTGCAGCGGGACCTGGAAATCGCCGTAATTGACGGGATACGCCGCCTTGGTTCGGGTTTTTTACTGCCGGCCGGCCCGTTGCGCGAGCCGGAAAGGCGCCTGCGGGAAGTGGATATGGTGGTTGTCAATGGCCTGGGAAAGGCGGGAGAGTACCCGATGCGCATGCAGCCGGAACCGGCCGTCAACCTGCTGATGCCCGGGCAGCGTCGTGAACTGCAGGAATTTCGCGGCCAGTCGGTGCATGCCGTTGCCGGTATCGGGAATCCGGAACGTTTTTTCCATACGCTCAGGCAGGCCGGCATGCGCGTCGTGGAACATGCATTTCCGGATCATTACCTGTTCAAGCGTGCTGATCTGGATTTCGGGGATGACAAGCCGGTCTTGATGAGCGAAAAGGATGCGGTGAAATGCCGGGTTTTCGCCGCAGCCAATGACTGGTATGTTCCGGTCAGGGTCGAGATGCCCCCGGTGTTCAGTGATCGTCTGCGCACATTGCTCGAACCGGCCATTGCAAGTAATCGGATGAGAGGTTGAAATGGACAAGAAGCTACTGGATATCCTGGCCTGCCCGTTGTGCAAGGGGCCGCTGGTACACAAAAAGGAAGACAAGGAGCTGATCTGCAAGGCAGACAGGCTGGCATTCCCGATCAGGGACGATATTCCGGTGATGCTGGAAGAGGAGGCACGCAGGCTGCCAGCGGATGAGGAGGTGGATTGAAGGGGCGGTCAGTCGCGTGTATCCGGACACAGGGGGCCGGTTCATTGTTGTTACTGCCGCTATTCAGCCTAACCTGGCCACAGAGTACACAGAGGGATCAGACCTGATTGTTATTATCTCGCTGTTCTCTCGGTAACTGCACCATGCAGTCGTGTGAGCGCTGTGACATTTTTAGAACCTGTCTCAAAATTCATTATTCCGCTGGTACGTCCTGTGTGCGCAGGACCCGCACTCCTGAAGGGAACGGATCGGGACCGAAAAACTGGGTTGTTCCCGGCGTGGCGCCGGTCCTGCCCTCACCTGCACAGCCAGGACATGACCCTGAAATGTCCGATCCCATAAATTTGAGATAGGTTCTGGTATGGATACGTCCTTTAAAGTTGTCATCCCCGCCCGTTACGCATCGTCGCGCCTGCCGGGGAAGCCCCTGATGGAAGTGGCGGGTCGTCCCATGCTGCAGCATGTTTTCGAACGCGCCTGCGAGAGCCATGCGGATGAGGTCATTATCGCGACCGATGATGCCCGTATCCGGTCGGTTGCCGAAGGATTCGGTGCGCATGTCTGCATGACTTCGGCCGAACACACTACCGGGACCGAGCGTCTGGGTGAAGTGGTCGAGGTACTGAATTGGGGGGATGATATCCTGGTCGTGAATCTGCAGGGTGATGAACCGCTGATGCCGGCCGCACTGATTGACCAGGTTGCCGGTGATCTCGCCGTTCATGAGCGCGCGGCCATCACGACCCTGGCCTACCCGCTGGCGAAGAGTGAAAATGAGACCGATCCCCATATCGTGAAAGCGGTGCTGGACCAGGAGGGCTATGCCATGTATTTCAGCCGGGCACCGATTCCCTGGCACCGGGATCCGGCCGAAACCGGCAGCGGAATCGGTGATGCCAATCCCGTCCTGCACCATCTCGGGCTGTACGCCTACCGCGCAGGCTTTTTACGGCTTTTCAGTGGGCTCGAGCATGCGCCACTGGAAGTGTTCGAGAAACTCGAACAGCTGCGCGCCCTGTGGCATGGCTACCGGATTCATGTCGGCATTACGAATCGGATGCCCGGGCCCGGTGTGGATACTGCGGAGGATCTGGCGCGGGTCGGCCGGCTGCTCGCGGGGAAGAACGGATCCTGACCCGGCTGTCAGACATCGTCATCGGGTCCACCCGGCTGGCGGTTCCGCGGGGATGGGCGACGGCAAACACGATGCGACCACGGCAGGCGCCGATGCCAAAGACATGACCGTTTCACGGTGCCCAGGGGTGGTTTCAAGTACTGATGTACGCGCCCGGGCATTGGAGGTTAGACGTTCAGCTATCAATCAGGTAACCCACGGTGTCTTGCGCTGTCGTGAAGCGGGTTCGGGACAAGTCTGCAGGTTGCGCATGATGGATGACCGGGTTGCTGCTTGCAGAGAGGTGAACCGAGCAAAACCGGTACCGTTAACGTGAATGAAACTGGATATGACACACCACGAAACGCTACAATCCGTCAGCGGTGAATATCAGGTTAATAGCAGGCAATCAATTGAATAGTAAAGAAAAAATAAGGGTTCTCTTTGTCTGCATGGGCAACATACAATGTAGATATATAAAACAAACAGTTACATGAAATAGATACACATACAGATACACTTAAGCCGACATACAAACAAAAAAAGCCACCCAGCCACCAAGGGTATTCGAATTTGATGAGTAATTTCTTCGCCAGGAAAGCATCGACGGACCAGCGGCTATTAAAACGGTCATGTGAGTCCCTTCTCGGAATATGTTCAGGGTTACTTGCAGACGGCCACTTGTCTGATGAGGAAATCAGGTTCCTCGATACCTGGCTTGCCGATAATGGCGATATTGCCTACTCTTGGCCAGGCGAAGTCATCGTTAAGAGGATCAGGGATGTATTGGCCGATGGCGTTGTCACCGAGGATGAACGAGATTACTTGAAATCCACGCTGTCTGACCTCATCGGTGGCACTCTGGAAGAATCCGGCGCGACCTCAGGGGTATCAACACGCCTCCCGATTGATGAAGTTGAGGAAATTCTTATCGAAGGTAATTCATTCTGTTTCACTGGCAGTTTTCTCTATGGCACAAGGAATGCCTGTCATAAGGCCATTGAAGAGAGAGGAGGCACTGCGAGTGGTTCAGTAAAAGTGAGCCTGAATTACCTGGTAATCGGAACTCTGGCAAGCCGTGAGTGGGCGCATACCAGTCATGGAAGGAAAATTGAGAAAGCGATTGATTACAAAAACAAGGGCCGGCAAATATCCATAATAAGTGAAGAACAATGGGTTACTTTTCTATAGGCATATTTTGTGCTTAAGGAATTTACGGAATATCTGCAGGAGTTCAACTGGAGCAAGCTCTTCATATCAATATTGCTTGTTGCAGTCGCGGTAGCAGGTATGTCTCTTTATGAATCCTACACTCAGAAAATTAACCTACATCGGGTTAAGGCATCTCTAGAGATCGCATCATTAGCGGAAAATTTTAACAAACAAATCGGAAATCAGCCTTCGCCAATTCAGAAGAGCATTTACGATGGCGCACTTCGCACTGCTGATTCCACTATAAATTTCATGCAAGAAACAATAAGGTTCCAACATTCAACCATGAAATTTCTTGCTGGTCTTTTTCCCTGGCTGCTCATGGCTTTTGTGTATATTGGCGACAAATCCATGGGTTCGTATATAGGTATGTTTGGTGCCGTAATAATCGGCATTGGCACAGCAGGATTATTGGCTATAATCCCTGACATTGCATGGCCATGGGTTAACTTGGCAGTTCTTCCAGTTATCCCATTTGTTAGTATTTTGTGGATATTCGCTTTTATCTCACGCCAAAAGCAGATGCCGCGCAAATAACGATGAGTATTAATCAAGCTAACAGGGTTCGATTTACAGTTCTTTGAATCAGTGCAATCTCCTTCGGCATCGCCAGATCGCAGACAGTCCCGGCCCTGGAGGAACAGGGCCTCGGTCGCTCGGGTGCCTGCACAGTAAGAAGTGGTCCCGGCAATCTGAACAGTCCGTTAAGTGGAATCTCTGCTCGATACTGGCATGATATGCCCAACGAAGAGGAGAGAAAAGATGAGCAGACGACCGCGCAGGAATCATTCATCGGCGTTC
>Ga0210096_1000579_pt1 | contig 12461 bp, 14 predicted proteins | sample China_Galinas_PW_4_FD_184864 | JGI IMG/M metagenome (GOLD analysis project Ga0210096, IMG submission 184864) | Wetland microbial communities from San Francisco Bay, California, USA, that impact long-term carbon sequestration - China_Galinas_PWA_D2... | ecosystem: Environmental > Aquatic > Marine... | reverse complement strand
CTGATTACATGGCCGATCAATGAACGGAATGACGAGATAGCGTAATGAAGGATGAATGGTGGATCGACCGGGCCGAGCAGACCGCCGAGCTGCTGCGGTTCGTGGCCGAGGAACGGCCCTGGGCGCCGCTCAGCCCGCGCCGGGCGCTCGAGTTGGTCGTGGAGCTGAGGGTCTATGCCCGCGCGCTGAGTCAGCGGGTGGACGGCCGCACACCCGGGTGGCGTCCAGTCCTGCACGGCTGGCGCCAGGTCCACGGCACGACGGAGACCGTGGTCACTCACCTGGTCGACAACATCCGCGTGCGCTCGGTACCTCGAGGCGAGGCCACCTCCAAGGCAGTACTGGCGTTCGTGCGCATGGTGGAGACCGCGGCGCGCCGGCACCGTAAGCGACTGGCCAGCGGGATCCAGCCCACCGTGCACGGCGGACGCCGTGCTGCGACTGGTGGCTGAGACCCTAGCGGGTCCTTCTGGAGTTGATCCGGTGCGAGCATCAAGCCCCCGGTTTTTGGCTAGTGGGTGGCCTTCATTATATGGGCTGCCTATCACATACATGATCAATATAGGTTTTGCCTATGATGGTTGCGTAACTGAGGACTCTGTATGGACGAAAGTCGGCTGACCACCATGGAGCTGCTCGAGCGGATCCGCGCGGAATGGGGCTATGAGTACACCCGCCGCACGGTCGGGTGGTGGACTTCGCGCGCAGACAATCCTATGCCCTTGGCCTATCAGGGTCGCGCTGGCCAACCGAACCGTTTCGACTGGGCGGCGGTGCGGCCGTGGTTGCAGAACGAGTTCGAGTCGCAGGCGAACGCCAATATGGCGACCATTGATTCCATGGACCTGTACGCGGCGCGTACCTGCAAGGAACGCGAACTGGCCAAGCAGGCGCAGATGGAGACCCAGCGGCGGGCCGGGGAGCTCGTTTCGCGTCGGGAGGTGGAGCTCGAGGCCGAGAACCTGGCCGCCATCGCGGCGCAGATGCTGCTGGCGATACCGGACCGGATCAGTGCGGTGCTCGCACACGAAACCGACGAGGTCCGCGTCGTGCAGATGCTGGACCGGGAACTGCGCAGCGTATGCAACGCCATTGCTGACTCGCGCAGACGAGGCATGGACGCCTACGATGAGCCGTCCGAGGATGCCCCCGCGCGTGGATACTGACCCGATCGCGCTCCTGGAGGCTGCCATCGAGGCCGTGGAGGCGGTGCCCGACGATGCGCTGCGCCAGTGGCTCTGCGCGGGACTCCAGGCGCTGGGCGAAGGTGCCGACCCACGCCCGGCCCTGGGGCTCGCCCCGGTCGATCGGTGCAGATTGCGGCGGGCCGCGCGGGACCGCTGGCTCCGGCATGCCTGCCGGCTCATGAAGGAACTGAGCGACTGGGGCCGGTGCTGCGAGCTCGAGGGGGAGGTGGGGCGGTTCGAGGCGATTATCTGGCCGCGGTGGCGCGAACGGCCGGATCCTCCCGAGGGTGCGTCGGAGCTGCGCACCGCGCTGTTCCGGGCGCGTCAGCATGGAGAGCTACCGTCGACCGCGCGACAACTGCGGAACATCTGTGGTGAACAACACGACTGCGTAACAGGACGCGGAGCAGCCTCAGCCCATACGTAGGCCATGTCCCGCGCGGGATCGCCGCTCCTGCGGGCTCTGGCGAAGCCTCAGAGTTGTCATATACTTGTCAGGTAAAGCGAGCTCAGCCGCTTGATAGTTGAGACATGACAGCCTCCCGGACGTGGATTCACTTTCAGGTTTCTGGGCTGTGCGACAGTGACAGTTGCGACAGTTGCGACAGTTAGACCGGGCAGGACACGACTCCAGACACCCCAAGTGTCGCAACTGTCGCAACTGTCACTGTCGCAGACCCTCCCGGACGTGATCTGAAGCCCGCACCTGTTTCGATTTCGCTGGCGTTGATCGATAGTGGTACAGAACGAGCCACTACCACGGAGCCGACATGTCGATCACGGAACTTTTGAGGAGTGTCACGGGCGCACGCCAGACCCTCCACGAACAATTCAACGAGCTGCGCCAGCAGGAACAGCGGTTGAAACGCGAACGGGAAACCCTGGCCGCGATGCCGCGCCCGCGTGAGGAGGTGATCGCGACGATCGAGAGCCTGCTGCGATCGAACCGTCCGAAATATGTCAATGCGCTGTCGCGGTACGTGCGGCGCCTCGATCTGCGCAACCCTGCCGGGGAGATGTCACCTGACGCACGCGCGTCATTCAACCCGCTGGCGATCGATGAGGCGGGCGCGCGTACCCGGAACGCCGTCGGCAACGACGATATCCCCATGTTCGTACTGACGGGACTGCTCGAGGATTCCATCCGGCCAGCGTTGCGCCAGGCCCTCGAGGACATGAGCTATCCGCAGGCGCCTGGCGCCGAAGCGAGACCCGCCGACGAGTGCGGTCCACCCATGGCTGAGCGCCAGCGGCGCCTCGAGGAGCTGGACGAGGAAATTAAACGCATCGACAAGGAGCTGGCCGAGTTGCGGCGGCAGGCCTCCGCGGCCGGACTGGACACCTCAAAACTTCAAATGCCGCTGTGAGCTCCGGACACGCTGTCCGAGCATCGTCACTGACCGATGCCGTGTTCCTCAATGAGGAAAACGCCGACAGCGTTCTATCCGCCCCGGAAACACCTGCGAAATCCGCGCCACAACAGGCTTCTGAGACAAATCCGGATTCCACAACACCCGAAAAGCAAAGTCTCCATACTCCGCCGTGGCACACCGATCCGTGTCCTCGCTGGCGCGAGGACACGAACTTCCCGGTGGTGCTGAGGGATTACGATCGGAACGCGCACACGGTGTCGCTCCACGAGGCCGGGCATGCCACGCTGGCGCTATGGTTCGGCTTGGCGCTGTGGTATGCGGAAATCGACCCGGTGAGATGCACGGGCCAGGTCCGATTCTATGGGTCAAGGGATGCGGCCGGCCCAATCAAGACCCGCAACCCATTCACGCTGATCAACGATGAATCCCCTACCCATGCCGAGCGTCAGGCCGTGCTGGATTATTGCACGGTCCTGGCGGCCGGTCTCGGCGCCGAGAGGTTGTACCGGCGCATAGAGGCCCGGGGGTACGTGGCCGCGAGCTCGAGCGACCAATCCGATGCGACGTACCTGCTGCAGGTGACGCTTGGTCACTCCCGTAATCGCCACTATTGCCAGGAACGCGCGAGGCGTCTGCTCGTGATGCACTGGCCGACGGTGGAACGGATCGCCGCGGCACTCGAACATTCCGGCAGGGTTCCCGGTGTCGTGCTGCTGGCCGCATTTGCCGTGGGTCTCGCCGAGGTCCTGGATCGGGGGGACTCAACCGAGGCCTGGCCGGCGATGCGAGCGTATATCGAGGACCAGAGCGCCCTCTCCGGATCGCCGCGCATCGCCCTATACTGTGAGGTGGCGGCCGACGTGTACTACCGGCTGGGCGAGGGGTGACAGCGGCTGGCGTTCAGCCGGCGGAATGGGTCGCGTGCGACCCTTTTGCCACCGCGGGCGCCTGGTGTCCTCCTGTGATTATCGCCAGTGCTGTTGAAGTTCACAGCCAGAATATTTTCACAGGGCTGATTTTTAGACCAGGCCTGTACGGATTTTACGTGAAGGGTTACCGCGCAGCCGCGGGCCAATGAGGTGGAAGGGTGCGCGTCTGCATGCCGTGTGTAAATGCGTGCTCAGCCGCTTGGTAGTTGAGACACCGGAGGATCATCATATGACGGATGCCCATGTCAACGGCAAACGAATCAACCTGGCGCGCCTGCTTGCCGAGAACCTGACGGGCGTGTTCTGCGTGCCGCGTGCAGGCGCCGAAAGGTATGCCAACGGCCTGGTCCGGAGCATTGCCCAGGAGATCGAGGACGGGGCTGAGGTTGATTATACGCCAGCCAACTTTCCCAAGCGGGTCATTAGGTTGTAAGCCGGGTTCGCCGGTGGCGGGTGTTCCGATGCGGGTATCGGGAGTAACCTCCCCCCGCCACTGGCGGCATTTGCGAATCTGTTTCACGGGTCTCAGGTGAACACAGGAGCGGCTGGCGGAGAAAAAGGGGAAATCGCGACCTTGGGTGGTCGTTAGGCTTCGTTTTGGGCGGTTTCTTAAATTTGTTACGGCCAGTAACAATTCTGAAGAACCCTGAAATTTGAGCGATCACGGTTTCTTAAATTTACAACGGGCAGTTGTATCCGAAGAAGGCAGGGTATTAAGAAGTCACAGGTTTCGCAGAGGCTCCTGTTTGGTAGGTTTCTTCAATATTCCACCACTGGTGGAAAATCCGATTCGGACGGTTTCTTTAATTTGCTCCCAGTGGGAGCAATTCCGAAGAACCCTGGAATATTGGCCGTATATCTCGCGGCGGCTCTTGTTTGGGCGGTTTCTTAAATTTGCAACGGGCAGTTGCAAATCCGAAGAACCCTGGAATTTGATCCGAAAAGACCTCAGCGAGCGCAAGTTCCGGGGGTTTCTGGGAGCTTGTCCAGCACGGCATCGTAAGCCGGCCCCTCAGCTACAATCATACAATGTCGCTAATCCACTTCCCCACCGCAAAAGAGCGGCGCATGCGACGCGCCCCGCCGGGCCGCGTTCGGCCGCCGGATCCGGAGGTGAGCGTCGCGATCTACGACAGCGGGTTCCGGTACGAGGCGCATAGCTGGGACGCTTGGTCCGCGGCCGCGCGACGCGACAAAAAGCGCAACGCCCTGGTCGCCGACCTGGCGCTCGAACAGGTGCGCAACGGCGTACCCACACTGTTGTTGGCCGAGACATGCGAGCAGGTCCGCCTCCTGCAGAGAGCCACAGGGGGCGTTGTGATCCCCGAGGTGGCCAGCGAGGACGTTCGGGATGAGTCGCATGTCGCACTACACACCGCGCCGCTCCTCCTGGAGACCTACACCGCGGACTCCGGCTGGTGGGACGTAGCTCACTGGGGCGCTGCCGTCCTCGGTAGTCCGCTCGGATGTGAGTACACCACCGGAAAGGTCATTCAGTGGCTGCGTCGTGCGGCGGCGCACAAAAAAACGGCCGTGCTGATCGATTTCGATGACAGCCACCCTCGCGCATATCACAGGTTGTGTTTGCGGATGAAGGTCTATACCTCCCGGAAGACGCCGGTGAGCAGGATCGCGTGATATGTCGCCCGCGAGTAAGTGGCGGACGTGTACGTAAAATACGAAAGGGCTGATTATTAAAATAGCACTGGTTATATTCACAAGCAGGATATCTGAACAGGGCTGACTATCTGTCCAGGCCTGTTTGAATTATCCGTATCGGTCACCACGCGTCCGCGGGAGCAATTGCGCTCGCTGATGTCTTTCGCGGGGAGTTCCCGCACCTGCTGGAAGGCACTCGCTAAGGTGCTGCCGGTCTCCCCTCAGGGGAGACCGCCAAGTTACCGGAACCCGAACCCGAAAAACCCGCGAATGAGGACCATGAGCCCAGCCAGGAAAAGAAACCGGCCGAACAAAAAAGGTTGTCGGCTACCGGAACCGATGATCGCGGCGTCGCTGCATCCCAAGACCCTGGAAGATCGATGCCGGGAACAGTTTCCCGAATGGATGAATAGCACCCGCGCCGTTGTCCACTGAGTGGACAACGCCTGGCTACCGGAACCCAGAACCGAAAAAGCCGCGAATAAGGACCCTGTGGCCAGTCAGGAAGAGAAACCAGCTGAACAAAAAAACGCTGTTGGCTACCGAACCGTTCTCCCCTCAGGGGAGGACGCCTGGCTACCGGAACCCGAATCCGGAAAACCTACAAATGAGCACCCTGAGCCCAGCCAAGAAAAGAAACCGGCCGAACAAAAAAGGTTGTCGGCTACCGGAGTGGCTGCCGGTGTCCCCCAGGGGACACCGCCGTCAGCGTTCTACCCGATCCGCAAATCTCCCCGATATCGCCGTTCAGACAGGGTTTGCGGGGCTTTTTGGATTCCACAACTACCTGAAAGCCAAGTTCACCTGGTCGGGTATTTTCTGGTGAAGCTGTTTTCCCGTTGACCAGGTCCTCGAGCTCGCCTATCCTCAAATAGCCCCGGCACACCGGCGCCGGGATTGACCTCCCGCAATCCGAGCGCACAGGCGCTCACTCGTGCCGCGTGCAGGCGCCGAAAGATATGCCAAGTAGTGAAGCGCGCTCAGCCGCTTGGTAGTTGAGACGACATATAACTACGGGCCAGCCGGCCACGCTCGGGCTCTCCAACCGGGTAGTGAAGCGCGCTCAGCCGCTTGGTAGTTGAGACGAAGCGCTTTTTTCGTGCCCGCTTAATGGCGGGTGTCATGGGGGCGCCGTTCGCTGGCCCGGACATGGTGTCCGACTACCTCCTCACCTACTTTGCCGGGTGCCAGTCCGAGGCGTTCGTGTGCTGCTGGCTGGATAACCGGCACCGACTCATATCGGCGGACATGATCGCCTCCGGCACGATCGGTCACGCTCCGGTCTATCCGCGTGAGGTGGTCCGCCGCGCGATCGTACGCAACGCCGCGGCCGTGATCCTGGCGCACAACCATCCCTCCGGCGACATCACGCCCAGCGTGGCGGACCTCGGCCTGACCGTGCAGCTGGTGGAGATCCTGACCGTGGTCGACGTGCGGGTGCTGGATCACTTCGTGGTCGGGGGCGGGAAGACCTACAGCTTCGCCGAGCATGGACGCTTGCCGGCGACCGCAGGAGGGGGTACGCACTGAGCGCGTACCCTTCGCATCGCTGAACGTGACCCACACCTCGATATAACTAGACCGACTTAGACCGGCAGGTCTAAGTGTGTCCCACTACCGCTTCCACAAGGCTGCTTTTGCAAAAATAGACCGAACCGATACCCAACGCCCAACGGAGAAGCACATAGATATGAAGCCGATGCTGGCCAGCACCTATGACGGCCGTAATCCAACCGGCTGGATGATGAGCGAGAAGCTCGACGGCGTGCGCGCCATCTGGGACGGGGAAACGTTCAAGTCGCGCAACGCCAAGGTCTTCCAGGCCCCGGCATGGTTTACCGCCGAGCTGCCGCGCGGCGAGGTCCTCGACGGTGAGCTCTGGATAGGCCGCGGCCAGTTCCAGCAGACTGTGGGCGAGGTCCGCGCGAGCAACGGCGACTGGAGTCGGATCAAGTTCATGGTCTTCGATGCGGTCATCGATCGGCCCTTCACCGCGCGCCTGCAAACCCTCCGCGGGCTCGACCTGCCGGGTCACTGCATGCTCGTCGAGCAGACCCTCTGCACATCCAATGAACACCTCACCACGTATGAGCGCGCCGCGCTCGCCATGGGAGGGGAAGGCGTGATGCTGCGCAAGGCCGATTCGAGGTACCAGCACAAGCGCAGCCGCGACCTTCTGAAGGTGAAGCGCTTCAGCACCGACGAGGCCGTGGTTATCGGCTACACAGAAGGACTTGGCAGGAACGCCGGACGTATCGGGCCCTCATATGCCAGTGGATGGGAAAGACCTTCCGGGTGGGTACCGGATTGACCGACGCCATACGCGAAAACGCACCCGCGCCTAGCACTGTCGTGACCTTCTCCTTTTTCGAAACCACTGACGGCGGGATACCTCGCTTCCCGTCCTTCATTGCATCGCGCGACTACGAATAACGCCCGACCGATGCCTGTGTATAGCCCTGGCCGCGATACCCGCGTATTTCAGATGCATCATTACTCATTGATTTTTAGATGTATTTTGGTGAGTTTACAATGTAAACTCACCAGAATTTACGCAGCCTCCGTCCCGCTCTCCATCTCGACGAAAGGCGGGCTCCGCACGAGCGTTACACGGTAACGCGTTACCGTGTAACGCTCGGCCACCGATCCTCCCGCCCTATTGTTGGTCTAATTGGTGGCAGAAACCTCCGAACCGAAGCCCCGCAAGGGCTTTCGAATCCACCCATAGCGAAGAAGCCCCCGTCAGAGATTTCCCTGTCGGGGGCTTCTTTATGTCCGATCGTATAGGTAAGCGTATAGGTACGACGGAACGGCTTCCGGCAAGCGTTCTTAACATTTTGTTTTTTATACGTATTTAGTTTCATGCTGCCAGACTCAAAATCTGGTTCTGGCAACAGAGTGCGGGTTCGATTCCCGCCCCCGGTACCACCTTTCCTTTCAAGTAGTTACCAATTTTTTCCCTTCCACAACAGGCGCTTACAACACCGCCTCCGCTTCCTTGTTCTCTTGCATCAGTATGCAGTAATATGCACATATAGGCATCAGGTGTATAGGTAAACGTATAGGTAAACGTGTAGGCACGGAGGCCCGCCATGACACACCAGATTCAAATCTCATTCCCCGATCCGGGCACATCCGACCGCACCGTCTCGGTTCCCGGGCACAAGGGGCTATGTGTGATCGTCAATCCGAGCGGAGGCCGGAAATGGGCATTCCGCTACCGCTCCGAAGGTATCCCGCGGATCATCCGCATCGGTGACTATGACGACATGGACGAGGTCGCCGCCCTGGGTATCTGGGGCGCGTACCGCCGGGAGGTCGACGACGGCGGCGATCCCTATATCCGGCAGAAACGGGGACGGGCCGAACGGCGACGCGCGGCCGCCAGGGCGAAGAAGGCTCAGGCGCTCGCGGCCTTCACCGTTGCCCAGCTGGCGGATAACTACACCGCCTGGCTGAAACGCCAGGGCAAGCGGTCCGCCAGGGACGTGGAGCGCATCATCGCCAAGCACCTGCCCGATGCCTGGCGTGTGATGCCCGTGGCGAGCATCGGCAAGGTGCAGGCCCGCGCCCTGTACGACGAGCTGACCGCCAGGGGCAATCCGCGCCTGCCCGATCTCGTTGCCGCGAACCTGAAAGCCGCCTGGAATCATGCCGAGCGTACGCGGGACGATTCGATCCCGAACCCGTGGCGCGCCCTCAAGCTGAACCGAACCACCCGGCGGGTCCGGACCCTGGACGAGGCCGAGCTCGCCGATCTGGTCGAACACCTGGAGTCCACTGAGTTCGGGTCACAGGATCTGCGCGATGCGTTGTGGGTTGCACTCTACACCGCCGCCCGCCGTGGCGAAATCGCGGGCATGAGCAAAGATCACATCAACCAGCGCCGCCGTCTGTGGATCATCCCCGCCAGCGAGCACAAGACCGGCCACAAGACCCGCGAGCCGTACATCATCCCGTTGCCCGGGCGGGCGCTGGATATCGTCAAGCGGCGCAAGGGCAATCCGTGGGTCTTCCCTGCCCCGAGCGACGAGGGCAACCACCTGGGGGGCGACCGGCTGTCGATCTGGCTGGCCGAGGCGCTCTCCAAGGCGAACATGGAGCCATTTGGATGGCATGACATCAGACGAAGTGTGGCGACCGGAATGCAGACCATGAGCGTGGCACCGCACATCATCGACCGTTGCCTGAATCACGCGGACACGAGCAGCGTCGCCAGCCACTACCAGCATCACGACTACGCCAGGGAGGCGCGGGAGGCCTTCACGGCCTGGGCCGCGCACGTCGATTCCCTGCGGCCGAGCATGCGCTCGGCGAACATCACCGTCATCGAAGCCACGCGCGGGGACCGCCGCGATGACGAATAACGGCCCGCGCGCCCTGCGCGAGATCTGCGACGATCCCGGGTTCGTGCGGGAAGTGCAGGAGTTCGTTGATCAGTGGAAATCGTGGTACCAATCGCAGCAGCGCAACAAGCGCAAGGCGGCTAAACCGTCCGAAGTCGTGAGGGAGCTGGATGTCTTTATCGGGCGGCTCCGTCGCCTAAGCTGGGACGCCTATGCTCACATCTACAGGGCGATCCATTATGACGCCAAGCTGCTGCGCGAAGGCGTCGATCCCAAAGCCGTCGGTTCGTTCATCGACGTGCTCCTGGACCTCGATCAACGTAGTCAATCCGGACACGGGCCCGACGACGTGGTACTGGGGTTACCCGTGATCCGCGTTCCCCAACGTCAGAAACTATTGGCGGAGTTGATCGCGACCGAAGCATGGTATCTGGTCGCCAAGTGGGTCGAAGGCGAATATCCGGAGATCGAAGAAGAAGACGCACACGGTTCACAACGTCTGCGCGAGGCAATGTGGCGCGCGCTGCAGGCTGCCAGCCGAGGCGAGGTCGCCGCCATTAACAAAGAAGACCTCCCCAAGACCGTCTACAGGCCAAACCCTAAATACACCGCGCTGATCGAGTACCTGCGCGAGGCGCTTGGAATCGATCCGTTCAATGCGGACCACTATGCCAGGCGACATATCGAAAAGCGCCATGACATGAAAACGCCGCTGAAGGGTCCTACCACTCCACGCTGATCGTCACCGATGCCGGTTACGGCGACAGCGTCATCCACACTTCGGGGAAAAACACCCACAGCCGCCGGTACCGGGAAATCCGGCAGTCCGCCCGCGGCAACTACCTGAACCCACGCTCGCCGATCCATGGCGAGTTGGGTCAAAAAATTCCGACTCGCCAGCCACAACGCGCCTCCCATCGTGCATATTAGTTAGCACATTGAGCGATGCTCACTGATGAGCACTTGTTGGAGGCAATCATGGAACAGGATTATTCGGTGGCGCAGTTGGCAAGCAGGATGGGTGTATCGACCGACACCGTCCGACGGGCAATCGCCCGCGGCGAACTCAACGCCTACAGGGCAGGCACAAAATCTATCCGCATCGCCCACGACGAAGCCACGCGCTACATAGCGCGGCGCACGCGCCTCTACCGGCGGCAGCTGGACACCCACGCCGCGGGTCGGGCGGGGGATGATGCATGACCGACACCGACGCGGAGACCCCGCCCGAGCCTGACGATCTGCTCGCCCTGGTCGATCACGTATCGCGTGTTGCTGGGACCATCCATGGTCTGGCGTCGCTGGCGGCACCCGCCCTCGAGGGGGGGGCGGGTCGACACAGCGGCTGTTGTCACCGTATGGCACATCAGTGATGTCGCCCGGGACCTCGGCGAGTATGTAGAGTGCTGGCGGGAGGCTCGCTACAACGACGAAGAAAAATCAGGAGGGTGACTAGTGCACTACATGGGAGAGATACCCGGCCCGGTGGGAGAGTCCGGGCCGGGCGGGCTGTCCGAACAACGCGCCTGTTGACATGGACAGTGCAAATAATAACACGCCAGACCGCGAGATGGCCGAACGTTTCCTTGCGCTGCTCGACGAGGAGGCCGAAGGATACACATTCCAGACGTTCGACGACGACCTGGACCGTCGTGCACCGCAACGTGCGCACATCTATCACGGCACCCTCAGCGATTGCTGGGATGGGCTCTGCCACCAGAGTGGATTAGGTGCGGGGGTGTTCGTTGCGGTAAACGCGACGAACCTCAGGGGCCGGAAAAAGGCCGACATGGTGCGCGCCCGGGCCCTGTGGCAAGAGGCCGATCGGGGTGATGAACCCGCGCTGCCTGTCGAGCCGCACGTCATCGTAGAGTCATCTCCCGGCAAGCATCATCGATACGTACTGACCGAGACGACGGACCTCACTCAGTGGGAGCGCGTCCAACGAAGAATGGTGCGTGACTACGGGTCCGACCCGGCCGCCGCGGACGTGGCCCGGGTGCTTCGGCTCCCGGGCTTCCCCCACCAAAAACGAAGCGAGGCCAAGGGACTGGCCGGCGTGCCGCATATGGTGTGCATCGTCCACGAGTCCGGCGCGCAGCCGATGCCATGGGCGCGCGTCCTCGGGACGTTCCCACCCGTGCCCGCGCCACGCAAGCCGCCGAAACCGCGATCGGGAGCGGAGGTGGACGGGCTCGACATGCCGCTGCTGCTGAGTGCCCTGGGCCACATCGACCCGGACGCTGGATATGGCACATGGCTGTCCGTAGGGGCCGGGCTGCACCACGGGACTCATGGCAGTACGGATGGCCTGGCGCTATGGGACGAGTTCAGTACCCGAGGCTCCAAGTACCGGACAGGAGAGTGCGAGTACCGGTGGGGGACGTTCTCTCTGACGCGGCGCGGCAGCCAAAAAGTTGCCACGATCGCGCGAGTCTACGCACTCGCGCGGGAATCGGGATGGGATGGAGAGTACGACCTGGGTGCGCCCGGTGTCGAGGATGCGATACCCGGGGAGTACCACCGCCGGCTCGATGAGTTCAACCGCCGGCATGCGGTCGTGCTCGAGGCCGGAAAGGCCGTGATCGCCTACCGCCTGCATCGCGTGGACATGGACGATTGGTTGACTGAGTTCAGCGATGTCCGCTCGATAAGGACCATGCTGGAGAACAGGTTTCTGCCGCGAGTTCGGCTGCGCGCAAAAACGAAAAAACTCGACTGGGTCCAGCTTTTTCCGACCTGGCTGAAGTGGGCCAAACGCCGCGAATATCACCAGATAGTGTTCCAGCCTCGGACGGGCATCGTCGCCCGTGATGATGTGCTGCCTGATGGCCAGGCCTTAAATCTTTATCAAGGATTATCGGTCGCACCAGTGCCCGGAGACTGCCGGCTGATCAGGGACCACATCATGGAGGTGTGGTGCCGGTACGATCGTGCGGCATACGACTACGTGCTGGGGTGGTTGGC
>Ga0210096_1000577_pt1 | contig 12465 bp, 15 predicted proteins | sample China_Galinas_PW_4_FD_184864 | JGI IMG/M metagenome (GOLD analysis project Ga0210096, IMG submission 184864) | Wetland microbial communities from San Francisco Bay, California, USA, that impact long-term carbon sequestration - China_Galinas_PWA_D2... | ecosystem: Environmental > Aquatic > Marine... | reverse complement strand
CGCCCACGTACGCCGGCTCGCCCTGGACAAGGCCCGGGCCGTGGCCCGGCGTCATCCGGGACGGTGGGTGCTCGGGGCCGATACAGTCGTCGTCCTCGGTGGCCGTATCCTGGGCAAGCCCGCCAGCGCGGCCGACGCTCGGCGCATGCTCGGCCGCATGTCGGGGCGCACCCACGAGGTGCGCGGGGCGATCGCCCTGGTGCGCGGGGATCGCCACTGGGTCGGCGACGACGCCAGCCGGGTCACCTTCCGTCACCTACGCGAGGACGAGATCGCCGCCTACGTGGCCGGGGGCGAACCCCTGGACAAGGCCGGGGCCTACGGCATCCAGGACGAGGGGCGCCACCTGGTGGCGGGCTGGGACGGCCCGTTCACCAACATCGTCGGCCTCTCCGTCCCCCTCCTGCGCCGCCTGCTAGCGGAGTCCGGCGCCCCGTATGCGGCGACACCGCGGCGGCGCCGTTAGCGCGTTTTACGAAACGACCCCAGGGCACGACACAGCATGGGTGCCGTTCCCGGGCGGGATTGTGCCGAGGATGCGCAATCCTATCGACCGCTTAACCACGAAGGTCACGAAGAACACGAAGGGGGAAGCACGATCACGTGTTCGTGGCCTTCGCGGTGAACAACCTTGGCGACTTGGCGTCGTTGCGTGGTGTCGTCGAATCGGCCATCTACTTGCGGGCGAGCCTGTCCATGGCCTGGTTGGCCAGTGCGTCGGCGCGCTCGTTTTCCGGGTGGCCGGCGTGGCCCTTGACCCAGCGCCACTCCACCTGATGGCGTACGGCAGCCGCGTCTAGGCGACGCCACAGGTCTTCGTTCTTGACCGGCGTCCGGTTGGCGGTGCGCCAGCCGTTGCGCTTCCAGCGCGTCAGCCAGTCGGTGATGCCCTGCTTGACGTAGGTGGAATCGGTGGTGAGGACCACCCGGCTCGGCCGCTTGAGCGACTCCAGGGCGACGATCGCCGCCATCAGCTCCATACGGTTGTTCGTGGTCTGGGGGTCGCTGCCGGCGAGGTCCTTCTCGTGGCCGTTCCAGCGCAGCACCGCGCCCCAGCCCCCCGGGCCGGGGTTCCCGCGGCAGCCGCCGTCGGTGAAGATCTCCACGACGCCACTCATGACCGCCTCACGCCACCTCACAGTGGTCGCCGCAGACCCGGTCGAGCAGTTGACGGAGGGCCTGAGTCACGGTCGCCGCCCGCACGGCGGCACGGTCGCCCGGGAAATGGCGGCGGACCGCCTCCACCCCGCGCAGGTCTCCCACGGCGATGAATACGGTCCCCACCGGCTTGTCCGCCGTACCGCCGCCGGGACCGGCGATGCCGGTGATGGCACAGCCCAGATCCACCCCCGGGAGGGCGAGGAGGCCCTGCACCATCGCCGTCGCCGCCTCCGCGCTCACCGCGCCGTGGTCGGCGAGGAGCCGCGGGTCGACCCCGAGCCACCCCTCCTTGGCGGCGTTGGCGTAGGACACCACGCCGCCGTAGAAGACGGCCGAAGCCCCCGGCACGTCGGTGATGGTCGCCCCGAGCAGCCCACCGGTGCACGACTCGGCCACGGCCAGCCATCGCCCCCGGGCCGTCAACTCCGCCACCAGCCGGAGCGCGACATTCTCGCCGGAAGTGGGTCGCGAGGGGGGCAAAGCGGTCGGATCCATCATGGGGACCATTCTGTCATAGAGATCCTTTCGCCCGCGCCCCTTGCCTATTGCAGAATGGGGACTATATTGGTCCTATCTTAAACCGAGAGGTCCACATGCTTCGCATCAGTAAGCTCACCGATTACGGCACCGTGGTGATGGTCCACGTCGCCCACGATCCCGAGCGTTTCCACAGCGCCAGCGAGATCGCGGCCGCGGTGTTCGTGGCGCCGCCGACGGTGGCGAAGATCCTCAAGGTCCTCACCCGCAGCGGCCTGCTGAACTCCCAGCTCGGGGTGCGCGGCGGCTACCGCCTGGCCCGGGCCCCGGAGACCATCTCCATAGCCGAGGTCCTCGACGCCCTGGAGGGGCCGGTGGCAGTGACCGAGTGCAGCGAGGGTCTCGGGATCTGCTCGATGGAGGGCTCCTGCGCGGTGAGCGGGGTGTGGCAGGCGGTGAACGGCGCCATCCGCACCACCCTCCGGTCGATCAGCCTCGCGGACATCGCCGGGACGACTATCCCGGTGGTGCCGGAACCGGGCGTGGTGCAGCTCGGGCCGGTCTTCAAATGAACCTCTCCCGAACGGAAATCCTATGGCAGCGCAGAACGAGACCCTCACCAACTTGATCGATCGCGAGTACCAGCACGGCTTCTCCACCGTGATCGAGGCAGACAGCGTCCCGCCGGGCCTGAACGAGGAGATCATCCGCACGATCTCGGCCAAGAAGGGCGAGCCCGAGTTCATGCTCGAGTGGCGTCTGGCGGCCTACCGTCACTGGCTCACCATGCAGGAGCCGGCCTGGTCGAGCGTCCGCTATCCCCCGATCGACTACCAGGCGATGGCCTACTACTCGTCCCCGAAGTCGCGCAAGGACGGCCCGCAGAGCCTCGCCGACGTCGACCCGGAGCTGCTGCGCACCTACGAGCGGCTGGGGATCCCGCTACAGGAACGCGAGGCCCTCGCCGGCGTGGCGGTGGACGCGGTGTTCGACTCGGTCTCCGTGGCGACCACCTTCAGGGAGAAGCTCGCCTCCGTGGGGATCATCTTCTGCTCCTTCTCCGAGGCGGTGCGCGAACACCCGGAGCTGGTGCAGCGCTACCTGGGCTCGGTGGTGCCGTACACGGACAACTTCTTCGCCAGCCTCAACTCGGCGGTCTTCTCCGACGGCTCCTTCTGCTACATCCCCAAGGGGGTGCGCTGCCCCATGGAGCTGTCCACCTACTTCCGCATCAATGCCGCCTCCACCGGCCAGTTCGAGCGCACCTTGATCGTCGCCGACGAGGGCGCCTACGTGAGCTACCTGGAGGGGTGCACCGCGCCGATGCGCGACGAGAACCAACTGCACGCCGCAGTGGTCGAGCTGGTCGCTCTAAAGGGGGCGCAGATCAAGTACTCGACGGTGCAGAACTGGTACCCGGGGGATAAGGAGGGCAAGGGCGGCATCTACAACTTCGTGACCAAGCGCGGCGAGTGCCGCGGCGCCCACTCGAAGATCTCCTGGACCCAGGTGGAGACCGGCTCGGCGATCACCTGGAAGTACCCGAGCTGCGTCCTGCGCGGGGACCACTCGGTGGGCGAGTTCTACTCGGTCGCCCTGACCAACAACCACCAGCAGGCCGACACCGGCACCAAGATGGTGCACATCGGTCGCGACACGCGCTCCACCATCATCTCCAAGGGGATCTCGGCGGGCCGCGGCCGCAACGCCTACCGCGGGCTGGTGAAGGTGGGCAAGAAGGCGGAGGGGGCGCGCAACTACAGCCAGTGTGACTCCCTGCTCCTGGGCGACCGGTGCGCCGCCCACACCTTCCCGTACATCGAGGTCAAGAACCCCACCGCGAAGGTGGAGCACGAGGCGTCCACCTCGCGCATCGGCGAGGACCAGCTCTTCTACTGCACCCAGCGCGGCATCAAGCCGGAGGACGCCGTCTCGATGATCGTCAATGGCTTCTGCAAGGAGGTGTTCCGCGAGCTACCGATGGAGTTCGCGGTCGAGGCGCAGAAGCTCCTGGGCGTGAGCCTGGAGAACACCGTCGGATAGCCGCCGAAAGATCGACCACCCAAACCAAAAAACCTAGCCGCGTATGAACGCAAATGGACGCAAATCCTTCAGTGCCTCTCCGGAGAGACCTGCAGAGATCGGGACGACCGCAGCCGTCAGAAGAAGGCAACGAGACATGAGCGTCTATCCGCGTCCATTTGCGGCTAACAACAAAGAAACATCGGAGCCACAATCATGCTGAAGATCGACAACCTATCCGCCGCCGTCGCCGGGACGGCGATCCTAAAGGGGGTGAACCTCGCCGTGAACGCCGGCGAGGTGCACGCCATCATGGGGCGCAACGGCTCCGGCAAGTCGACCCTGGCCCACGTGCTCGCCGGCCGCAACGGCTACGAGGTGACCGGCGGGGCCGTGACCTTCCAGGGCAAGGACCTCCTGGCCATGGCCCCGGAGGAGCGCGCCCGCGAAGGGGTATTCCTCGGCTTCCAGTACCCCGTGGAGCTGCCGGGGGTGAGCAACCTCCTGTTCCTCAAGACGGCCCTGAACGCCCGCCGCCGCCACCTGGGCGAGGCGGAGGTCGACGCCATGGACTTCCTCGCCCTGCTCAAGGACAAGGCGCAGCTCATGCAGATGGACGACGCCCTCCTGCGCCGCTCCGTGAACGAGGGGTTCTCCGGGGGCGAGAAGAAGCGCAACGAGATCCTGCAGATGGCGGTACTGGAGCCGGCCCTGGCGATCCTCGACGAGACCGACTCGGGGCTGGACATCGACGCCCTGCAGGTGGTGGCCGCGGGGATCAACGCCCTGCGCTCGCCGTCGCGCGCGGTCCTCCTGATCACCCATTACCAGCGCCTCCTCGACTACGTGGTGCCGGACGCGGTGCACGTGCTGGCCGACGGCGCCATCGTCGCCTCGGGGGGTCCGGAGCTCGCCCTGGATCTCGAGGAGCGGGGCTACGCCTGGACGACCGGCGCGGCTCACGAGACGGTGGCCCGCTGACGCCAGGAGATCTGACCATGACGACCCCGACCATCGACCACTACCGCAGCCAATACGAAACCTGGGCGGGCAAGCTCCCGGGGCAACCACTGCCGTGGCTGCGACGCACCCGTGAGACGGCACTGGAGCGCTTCGCCCACCGGGGCTTCCCCACGGTCCGGGACGAGGAGTGGAAGTACACGCGCGTGACGCCGATCGCCGAGCACCCCTTCACGCCCGCCGCGCAGGCGTGCATCGGCCTCGATGAGGACGACATCGCTGGGCTGCTGATCGCGGGGGCGGCAAGCCATCTTCTGGTGTTCGTCAATGGCCACTTCACGCCCTCCCTGTCGCGGCCCGGCCGGCTCCCGGACGGGGTGATCCTGAGCAGCCTCGCCGCGGCAGTGGAGCAACAGCCGGAGCGGCTGGAGCCCCACCTGGGCCGGCTCAGCGACCCGGATACGAGCGGCTTCTGCGCGCTCAACACCGCCTTCATTACCGACGGTGCCTACCTCCACCTGCCGGACGGTGTGACGGTGGAGGAGCCGATCGAGCTACTGTTCCTCACCACCCGCCAGGGGGAGGCGGTGTTCAGCCAGCCACGCAACCTGATCGTCGCCGGCGACCGGGCAGGGGCGACCGTCATCGAGAGCTACGCTAGCCTCGGCGACTCGGGCCACTTCACCAATGCCATCACCGAGGCGGTGGTGGGCAATGGCGCGGCGCTGGAGCACATCCGCCTCCAGGGCGAGAGCGACCAGGCCTTCCACGTGGCGACCGTACAGGTCCGCCAGGGGCGCGACAGCCGCTTCACCTCCCACGCCCTCGGCCTGGGGGGCCGCCTGACCCGCACCGACATCAACTCCGTGCTGGACGGTGAGGGGGCCGAGTGCACCCTCAACGGCCTGTACGTCGCGGCCGACCGTCGGCACGTCGACTTCCACACCCGCATCGACCACGCTCGGCCACGGTGCACCAGCCGCGAGCTGTACAAGGGAATCCTCGACGGCGGCGCGCGAGCCGTCTTCAACGGCAAGATCTACGTCCACCCGGATGCCCAGCAGACCGACGCCCAGCAGGCCAACCGCAACCTGCTGCTCTCGCCGCGGGCGGAGGTGGACACCAAGCCGCAGCTCGAGATCTACGCGGACGACGTGAAGTGCAGCCACGGGGCGACCGTGGGCCAGCTCGACGAGGACGCGGTGTTCTACCTGCGCTCCCGCGGCATGGACGCCACCACGGCGCGCCACCTCCTCACCTATGCCTTCGCCGGCGAGGTGGTCGCACGGATCAACGATGGCGGGGTTCGTCGTCGCGTCGAAGAGCGACTCGCGGCGCGACTGGGCGAGGAGCAAGTCATCCAACAGGCCAGGCAGCTGGCGGAAGGGATCCAGGCATGAACGATCTGCGCGACCTGTACGAGGAGATGATCCTCGACCACAACCGCAATCCGAGGAACTTCCAGCACCGGCCCGTCGGGGCCTGCTGCGAGAGCCACGGCTTCAACCCCCTGTGTGGCGACGATGTCTCCCTGTACGTGAAGGTGGAGGATGGCGTGATCCGCGACGTGGGGTTCGACGGGGTGGGCTGTGCCATCGCCATGGCTTCGGCCTCCCTGATGAGCGAGGCGATCCAGGGCAAGAGCGAGGAGGACGCGCGGCGGCTCTTCGCCCAGATGCATGCGGCGCTCACCAACGGCGGGATCCCGGAGGGCGATACCTCTCTGGGCAAGCTCGCCGTGTTCGCCGGGGTGCGCGAGTTCCCGATGCGCGTGAAGTGCGCGACCCTCGCCTGGCACGTGCTGAAGGCGGCGCTGGACGGGGAGAAGGAGACGGTCTGCACCGAATGATGCAGGTCGCCCCCATTCCTGAAACGAGACCGAACGATGAAGCGCCTCATCCCCCTGCAACGACACCACGACCCGGAGACGGCTCCTGAGCACCGGCGTACGCCGCAGACGGTGGCGGAGCGCGACGCCACCCCGGAGGCCGCCGACGATCGCGCGCTCCGCGAGCGGGTGATCGCTGCCCTGCGCGAGGTCTACGACCCCGAGATGCCGGTGAATATCTACGACCTCGGCCTGATCTACGGCCTGGAGATCGACCCGGCCGGCAGCGTGGCGATCCGCATGACCCTCACCGCTCCCGGCTGCCCGGTAGCCCAGAGCTTCCCGGGATTCGTCGAGCACGCCGTGCGCCAGGTGGAGGGCGTGACCGCCGCGCAGGTGGAGCTGGTGTGGGACCCGCCATGGTGCCAGGACCAGATGTCCGAGGCGGCCAGGCTGGAACTCGGTCTCTGTTAGCCCGCATTTCTCACCATGAACCTGCTGCGACCACGCAACCGCCCGCATCTCCTGGCCGTGTCCTCGTCCGAGTCCTCGACAGGCGGCAAGCCTGCTTGCGGGCTCGGACTTGCGGGCCAGCCAGGACCTACGCGCGTTTGCGCGCTCTCGCGACGAGCCCTGGTGAGAACTGCGGGCTAGAGGAGCGACCATGGCCGACTGGATCGACGTGGCACCGGTGGCGGAGTTCCCGGAAGGCAGCTTCCGTTGCCTGGAGGTGGACGACGCGCAGATCGCCGTGTTCCATCTCCCGGATGGCTTTTTTGCCATCGAGGACGTCTGCACCCACGACGACGGCATCCTCACCGGCGGCAAGGTGGAAGGCGCGGTGATCGTCTGCCCGCGCCATGGCGCGCGCTTCTCCATCAAAACCGGCGAGATGCTGGGCCCACCGGCCTACGAGGCGATCGACACCCTGCCGGTACGCGTCTCGGACGGCGTCGTGCAGGTGATGGATGACCGCTGGGACTGACAGGAGAGCAACCTTGAACCAACGACAGATGCAAGGCTCCACGCGGGACGGTCCCGCGTGGTGATGGAAGGAGCAACACCATGAAGAAGACCCAAGCCACAAACGACATTGCGGAGCGCGGCTACGCGCACCCGGAGGCGCTCGTCTCCACCGACTGGGTGGCCGAGCACATGAATGACCCCAAGGTGAGGATCATCGAGTCCAACGAGGATCCGCTTCTCTACCACGCGAATCACATCCCCGTGGCGGTGGAGGTCGATTGGACCCGGGACCTGAACCAGCACGTCATCCGCGACTACCTGGACAAGAAGGGCTTCGAACGTCTGATGAGCCACATCGGCGTGACGCATGACACCACCTGTGTCTTCTACGGAGACAAGAGCAACTGGTGGGCGGCCTACGCCTTCTGGATCTTCCAGCTCTTCGGCCACACCCACGCCCGAATCATGGACGGCGGCAGCCTGAAGTGGGTGCAGGAGAAACGGCCCATGGCGCAGGACGTGCCTCATTACAAGGTCACCCAATACCGGGCTCCGAAGCGTGACGACAGCACGATCCGGGCCTTTCGCCAACAGGTCTCGGTGCACATCGATGCCCACCGCCCCCTGGTCGATGTACGCAGCCCCGAGGAGTTCAGCGGTGAGCGTCTGCACATGCCGGGCTATCCCAACGAGGGCGCCCTGCGCGGCGGCCACATCCCCGGCGCCAAGAGCATCCCGTGGGGCATGGCGATCCACCCGGAGGATGGCACCTTCAAGACCGCCGACGAGCTGCGGAAGATCTACATGATGGACAACGGCCTGAAGCTCGACGACGACGTGGTCGCCTATTGCCGGATCGGCGAACGCAGCAGCCACACCTGGTTCGTCCTCACCTACCTGCTCGGCTTCCAGAAGGTCCGCAACTACGACGGTAGCTGGACGGAGTGGGGCAATCTGGTGGACGTGCCCATCGAGCGGTAACGCGCAGCCCATCGCATAGGACGTAGGGTGGGCTCCGCCCGCCACAACCTCGCGGCAAACCCGCCATCGGCGGGCAATGCCTGCCCTACGGCACGGAGCGTCGACGGCCGCCATGGCTGACTACCCCGAAAAGCTGCATGACCTGGTGACGACGCTGGGCCTGCTCGATGAGCGGACCGACCGGATCCAGATGCTCATCGACATTGCCGGCCGCTTTCACGGGGTGCCGGAGGAGATCGCCCGACGCCCCTACGGGTCGGATCACAAGGTCCCGGGCTGCGAGTCCCAGGCCTACCTGTTCGCCGAAGAGCGTCCCGACCGCACTCTGGGCTTCCACTTCGCGGTGGAGAACCCCCAGGGGGTCTCCGCCATGGCCCTCGCGGTGATCCTGCAGGACACCCTCTCCGGGGCGCCGCCGAAGGCCATTGCCCAGGTCCCCGGCGAGATCGTCTACGACCTCTTTGGCCGCGACCTCTCCATGGGCAAGTCCATGGGCCTCATGGGCATGGTGAACATGGTGACGACTACCGCCCGGCGATACGCGGCAGGCGGCCAGGGGGATGAGCCGGCCGACGGGTGACCAAGGCTGTCCACCGGTCGTCGCGCTTGACACCGACGGGGCTCGGGCTAATGTGTAGTGATATAGTGTGGATTAATTTGTTTCCTCTGACACAGGAGGACAAACCATGAAGATCACCCTGGAAATGCCGGGTGTCTCCGAGTGTCGGATCAGCGACTGCGCCTACAACGCGAACCACGTCTGCCACGCTCGGGCCATCACCATCGGCGACGGCAACAATCCGGGTTGTGACACCTTCCTCATGGGCCTCGGCCATGCCAAGGAGACCCACCGCATGGCCGGCGTCGGCGCGTGCAAGGTCACAGCCTGCAAGTACAACGACGACTTCGAATGCATGGCCAGCGAGATCCACGTCGGCTACGCCAGTAGCCTGGTCAACTGCCTGACCTTCACCGCCCGGTAGGCCCTGTCCAAGGGTTCCATGTCGCACGTGGCAAGGTCCCGGTGGGGCGTCGCCGGATGCCAATGCGCAACGCTTCGGCCCGCGATCCTCACCAGGCTTCGTCGCGACTGCGGTTGAGTGTTGGCTTAGCGGGTGCTTGCAAAAGGAAAGTCGCCGGGGTCCACGAGTTCCTGGTATTGGGGGAAGCGGGGCAGGAATTCGGTGGCGATGTAGGGGCAGGAGGGGACCACGCGTAGGCACGCCTCCCGTGCATAGTCGAAGGCTGCCACCAGGATGCGCCCGGAGACGCCGCTGTTGCGAAACGGCACCGGTGTGTAGATGTGGTAGAAGTCGAGCACCCTACCCTGCTGGGCGTACATGAGGCACGCCTCGTAGGCGCCCAGGCGCGTGAAGAAGCGCTGGTGCAGCGGATCGTGCTCGACGGGCATCGTTATCTCACACCGGCCACGCTCTGGAGGGAAAGCCAGCGACTCGCGTCGCCGAGGCGCGCAGGCCTACTCCGCGGTGGGATAGAGCTCGTCGGTCTTGGCGGCCATGATGAAGTCGTTGCGATGCAAGCCGGCGATCTTGTGGGTCCACCAGCTCACCGTGGTTCGTCCCCACTCGGTGAGGACGGCCGGATGGTGGTCGGCCGTCTCGGCGAGGTCGCCAACCCTGTTGGTGAAGGCGAGGGCCTGGGCGAAGTCACGGAACGAGTAGGCCCGCTGGAGTCGTGGGATGTCGCCTACCTCCACGATCTGCCACTCCGGGACCTGCCGGCGCAGCAGCGTAATCTCCGCTCCATTGAGCCGCGGCTCATCCTCACGACAGGCCTCACATTGCATCTCGACGAGTGATTCCATCGTTGGTTCGTCTCCGGATGATGGCAAGTGCGTCACGCCACCCATGGGGCTTCCACCGGTGGCGCCCGATGGCGTTGCGTGGCGTGGTCTGCGTGGCCGACGAGGGGCAGGTCGAGGGCGATCTCCCGCTCGTCGAACCGTTCCATGGTGATGGCATCGGTCGGGCAGATGCGCACGCACAGGTCGCAGCGCACGCAGCGCGCCTCATCCTTGATGATCGCCGCACCGTCGGGCAAAGCCTCGCCAGGGTAGCGCGCCGCTACCAGCCGATCCATGGGCGAACCCGCCGCACCGCGGTCGATCTGGTTGACGTCGATGATCTGCAGGCAGCTCTCCGGGCACACGTGGACGCAGCCGCCGCACAGGATGCAGGTCTCCGAGGAGAAGATGGTGTTGTAGTTGCAGCGCAGGCAACGGTTGCCCTCGGCACGCGCTTGGGCGTTGGTAAAGACCTTCTCGACCTCCCGCCAGTTGCCGCGCGTGGAAAGCGGCGTCGCCCCCGGCTGGATGCGCGGGCTGTAGTCGTAGTCCTCGGCCATGGCGAAATCCTCGCGGCGCTTCGCATCGAGGTCGAGGATGCCGCTCATGTGCAGATTGGTAACCTCGGATGAGGTCCACAGCTTGATGATCCGCGGGCGGCCCTGGATCAGCTCGTCGATGCCGCGCGCCGCCCGGCTACCTTCGGCCACCGCGTCGATCACCAGGCGCGGACCGAAGGCGGCGTCGCCACCGCAGAAGATGCGTGGGTTGGTGGTTCGCATGGTCGCAGGGTCGGTCTGGATGGTGCCGCGTCGGTCCACCTCCACAGCGTCCTCCGGTCGCAAGAAGCCGGTGTCGATCCCCTGACCGATGGCGATGATGCAGGTGTCGCAGTCGAACACCCGCTCGCTCCCTTCCACGTATTGCGGGTTGAACTTGCCAGCCGCGTCGAAGATCGACGCCACCTGCTTCACGCGCACGCCGGTCAACCGCCCGTCCTCTCCAACGAAGCCCAGGGGGCCCCAGGAGGTCTCCAGGGTCGCCCCCTCCTCCAGGGCCTCCTCCAGCTCCCACTCGAAGGCGAGCATCCCGTCGCGCGGCTCCAGACAGGTGATCTGCACCCCCTTGACCGCCGGGTTGACCCGGAGCGAGCTGCGTGCCACGTCCATGGCCACGTTGCCGCCGCCGATGATCAGCACGCGCTCGCCGAAGTCCTCGATGGGCTCGTAGAGGGCCGCCTGGCGCAGAAAGGGGATGGCCACGTGGATGCCGCGCAGGTCGCGGCCGGGCAGGGGAAGGTCGCGGCCGATGTGGGCGCCAATCGCCAGGAAGATCGCCTCGAACCCCTGGTCGAAGAGGTCCTGGAGGGTAAAGTCCACACCGCAGGCCTGCCCGTAGTGAATCCGCACCCCGAGGCGTTCCACCGCCGCCACCTCGTTGCGGATCACGTCGCGGGGCTGGCGGTACTCGGGCACCCCGACCCACAGCATGCCGCCCGGTACCTGGAGCTTCTCGAAGATGTGGCACTCGTAGCCCAGGCGTGCCAGGTCGTGGCCGCAGGTGACGCCGGCGGGGCCGGCGCCGATGATCGCCACCTTGTGGCCGTTGGGGGTCGGATGAACGGAGCCCGGCGCGGTGGAGAAGGCGAGCGTCTTGTCGAGGTCGCGGGAGATCTCGACCCCGTACTGCTCGGTCACGTAGCGCTTCAGGGCACGGATGGAGATCGGCCGGTCGGCCACTTCGCCCTTGCGGCACGCCTGCTCGCACGGGTGGGAGCAGATCCGCCCACACACCGAGGCGAATGGGTTGGGACCGCGGGCCACCGCGTAGGCGCGCTCGAAGTCACCCTCGGCGATCGCCTGGACATAATCTCCGGCCTGGGTGTTCACCGGGCAGCCGGCAGCACAACTGAAGTTCTTGTAGAGGAACTCCTGGTCGACGATCTCGACCTGGAATTTTTGCTGGTTGAAGGCAAGTGCCATGAAGTGACCTCCTCGCGACGCTCGCCGCCATCACGCAGCAGGCGCCCTGGGAGGACAACAAAAGACAATTAAATTAATAGGCTTTTTCTACACTACCACCAATCCGGTGCTCGGCAAGGTGGTGAATCTGTCACTAATCGTCGGCGCCGCAGGGGTCGCCCGCAGCGTTCTTGGATGCTCGTAGGAGCGACCTCGGCCGCAAGGCGGGACGCCCCGAGGGGCTCCGCAATCAAGTCCCTTCGCGAGCAAGCTCGCTCCTACAGGTACTCCACGGCTCGCTGGGA
>Ga0210096_1000575_pt1 | contig 12471 bp, 13 predicted proteins | sample China_Galinas_PW_4_FD_184864 | JGI IMG/M metagenome (GOLD analysis project Ga0210096, IMG submission 184864) | Wetland microbial communities from San Francisco Bay, California, USA, that impact long-term carbon sequestration - China_Galinas_PWA_D2... | ecosystem: Environmental > Aquatic > Marine... | reverse complement strand
GGTCGGCTACGTCGCCGGTGCGGCGGTGCGGGGGATCCGGTTGGAAAAGGTGGAGATCGAGACCACCGGTGAGTTGGACCTGCGCGGTTTCCTCGGCATCGCCGACGACGTGGTGCCCGGCTACGAATCGATCCAGTACACGGTGAGGATCAAGGGCGACGGTACGCCGGAGCAGTTCCGTGAGATCCACGACACGGTGATCAAGACCTCGCCCAACTACTTCAACATCTCCAAGCCGGTCCGCATCGACGCCGACCTCGTCGTCGAATAGGGGCGGTGGGGCGAAGGGCCGCGCCGGATCGGCGCGGCTCTCCCACCCGCCAATCAGTCGCCGGTTAGCCAGGCCAGGGCCTGGGCGCGCTTCTCGGGCTTGAAGACCTTTACCTCGGCGTTGGGGGCGACGTCGGCCATGCGCTCCTCCTCGTCTCGCCAGCGGTCGTCGGCGACGAGGGCGACCCGGCGGACCACGTCGCTGATCATCTTGCCGGTGATCGTGCCGAGAGTCTTCGCGCCCATCTCCCAGCCTTCCAGCGCCCCGTAGTCCAAAAGCACGCCGATGCGGCCGCGTGTACCGCCGCGCAGACGGACGCTGAACTGGGGATAGCGGGTTTCCAGCTGCTCCATCGCCTGGTCGTAGTCGGCCTCGGACACCATACCGTGAAGCTCCATCACCAGCACCCGATCGGCGTCGTTCGGCATCAGTTTGATCATGATCCCCTCCTTATCGTCCGCAGACCCTAGTGTTCTGAGTCCGACAATAGCGCGTCGCCACCGACCGGCAAGGTGAAACGGAAGGTCGCGCCGTGGCCGGGCGTGCTCTCCACCCAGATCCGTCCGCCGAGGCGGGCGACGATCCGTTGGCAGATCGCCAACCCGAGCCCGGTGCCGGGGGGATGGGAGCCGTCCTCGCAAAAACCCTGGTGGAACTCCTCGAAGATGTCTTCGTGTTGTTCGGGCGAAATACCGGGTCCATTGTCGACGACCGAAATCGTCAGTTCGGTAATTCCAACGTCCAACCCCACCCGCACGCGCCCGGTGTTCTTGGGGGCGAACTTGTGGGCATTCGACAACAGGTTGACGACGACCTGGGTGAGGCGGTCCGCGTCGGCATCGACCGGCGGCGCCTGCCGCGGCAGGGCGAGGATCAGATCGACGTGCTTTTCCTCGAACATCGGGGCCACCGACGCCGCGGCGGATTCGATCAGGCTGTTCGGATCCAGCTCGGTGATCGACCAGTCCATCCGTCCCGCCTCGATCTTGGCGAAGTCCAACAGATCGTTGATCATCCGGATCAGGCGCCGGCACTCCTTGTTGATCACCCGGAGGAAGTCCATCCGCTGTTCGGGGTCGACATCGGGATGGTCGCAGAGGATCTCGGAGAACGAGCGAATGGCGGTCAGCGGCGTGCGCAACTCGTGGCTGACCATGTTGAGAAAATCCGATTTCGCCAGGTTGGCGTGCTCGGCGGCGCTCTTCGCCTTCTCCAGGTCGTTCTCCCAGCGTTTCCGTTCGGTGATGTCGGTGTAGGTGGTGACGAAACCGCCGCTGGGCAGGGGTTGTCCGCGGACCTCGATCACCGTGCCGTTGGGCCGGGCCCGCTCGAAACGATGGGGCTCCGCCTTCGCCGCCAGCGCCAACCGTTCCGCGACCAGGTCGTCGACAGGCCCGGGTCCGTAGTCGCCGCGAACGGCGTTGAAGCGGAAGAAATCCGCCAGCGGCCGGCCCAACTGTCCCAGCTCGTCGGGGAAGTCGAGCAGTTCGAGAAACGGCCGATTGAATGCCGCCAGCCGGAGGTCCCGATCGAAGATGCTGAAACCCTGGTCGAGGTGCTCCAGACCCTCGCGGATCATCGCAACCGAACTGGCGTGAAAGTCGTCGTCCAACGACAGAGCCCTCTTCGATCTCCCGCATCGGGGAGCATGCCGGGAGTTTCGAATAGAGCCCGACGCACGGGAATTCAAGAACTTCGACGGTTTAGAGCGGGGCAATCGGGTGAAAGAGCTGGTGACACGGGGATCAAGTTCTGAGTCGATGGGTGCCTCGGATTGGACATCGGAGGTCACCATGGGACGACGACTTCCTCGCAAGCCTCATCGCCGCATCATTTTCTCACCCGACTGCCCCGGCTTTGCACTCTGCGGCGCAAATTCAGCGATCAACTCGGGCTGGATCTGGGCTTCAGACCAATCTCGATCGCGGCAAGCGGTTCTCGCGCCAAACCAGCACAACGGGTTCGACCAATAGAGGCGCCGGGCGCGCCCGGGAAAGGCGGTGATCCACGAACTCACCAGTTCGGCGTTAGTAACCGGCAAGTCTTCCGGCCGACGCTTGTTCACGGCAAGGTGCTCTCGCACGGCGAGATTCTCAAGCCTGCCCTGGGCTTGGCGTTTGACGCGTTGCCAATGTGTCCTGAGGTCCCTGAGCTTCCACATCGACAAAGGCGTGAACCTCCACGTTGCCTCGGGGCAGACGCGAATTCGGCTTGGATCCCAGGCATTCGCGGCAGGATCCAACGAGAAATTGATCGCCGCGCCGAGCAGCGGATCCGTCCGATAAATACCGAGGGGAAGATGGAAGCCGCGCTCGCGCAGTGTGCGCATCGTCGCGCCACGAACCACGTAGAGATTTCCGTGGATTTCGCCTTCGATTGGCTTCTGCTCGCGCAGCTTGGCCGCAGAGCGGCCGTAACTGGGCATCCCGCTTGCTCCCCATGGATGCGCGTCCTCGGCCAGCCGATCCGCGAGAATGCCGAGAGCGTCCGGTTCAACTTGCGCATACCCGTCGACGCAGAATGCCAAATCGGCATCAGGGTAAATTTCCCGAAGGAAAGTATTCCAGGCGTGCGCTTTGTCTGCAACGATGATGTACCAGATGCGGATCCGACCGTTGACCGTGGCACCAAGGTTTGTTGACCGGATTTTCTCAGCAAGGCCGCGGGCCAAGTCAAGGTTGCCGTTGACGATAACGTCGATGGTCACCGATCGCTGTTCAGAAGCGATGAGTACAGCCTCAACGCTCGCGGACAATGTTTTCTCATCTTCGCGGGACGAGAAAATGGCGACCGCCCAACTTGTCATCGTCACCAAACTCCTAGCTTCCTGTCGCAACTTCGCCCGAAAAAGGGAATACTTCACTTATCGGCCGCGCCCTCTTCGATGTCCCGCATCGGCGAGCATGCCAGGAGTTCCGAATAGAGCCCGACGCGCGGGAATTCAAGAACTTCGACGGTTTCGGGGCCGGCCACCCAGCGGCGGCGCGGACATTCACACAAGCGTAACCTCTGTTGATGAAAGAACGTCCGCCCTCATTGCGTTTGTCGTCCAAGTGATCACTTGAAGAGAGAGCTGGCCGACATCGGCCCATGTTCGATCCGAAGGTGTTGGACCATGTCGGTATGGCGATCCAAATCGATGGCGCGGTCGCTTGCGGTGGCGATAATGGTGGCGGCTGTGGGCGGCTGCACCATCGCCGACACCGACTGGCGCGGGCCGATGCGCCTGCGTTTCGCCGGCGATCCAGGTCTGTCACGGTGCGTCGATGCGCTGGCGGAGATCCGTCGCGGTGTCGTCGAGGCCGGCAGCGGCGACGCCGAGACGGCGCCGATCGCGGGTTTCCCCTACCTGCGGATCAACCGATTTCTCGCCCGCGTCGGCGACCAGTTTGACCGAATGCCCGCCGACACCCCCGCGTTCGAGGCCTGGGTCGCCCATCTGCGCGCCCTCGACGCTCGCGCGACGCGGATCGAACTGGCCAACATGCCCGGGGACGATCGCCTGCGGCTCGAGTTGAGTCTCGGCCGAGTGACGCCCACGCCGGTCGACGTCGAAGTCTTCGCCGAAAGCTGCGGCGACCGTTTGTGGGCCCGCGACCTGGCCGACGCCGGCCGCCGGCGGCAGTTGCTGGAGCTGGCGCGGGTGCCGGATCGTTATTCCAACCTCGCCCGCATCGCCGGTTTCTACCCGCTGACGTCGATTGCGGCATCTCGTGGATGGGACGCCTGGAAGGACGCCAACTTCGGCAGCTTCCTGGAGCCGCCGGCGAGTCTGCCGGTGGAAGGGACGATCGTCGACTGGGTGCCCGACACCGACGCGGAACTTCTGTCGCCTCCGGACGTCGCCACGATCGTCGAATCCAGCCGGGATCCCCGTCTCGGTATCCCGGAGCCGAAGGGGAAGGATCTGCGGAGCCTGATCGCCACCTTCGCGCCGGTTTGGCGGGTCGACGTGACCGGTGCCCATGACCGCATCGGCACTCCGACCTGGCCGGCGGGCGGTGAACGCGTGGAAATCGACACCGGCCGTCCGACCACGTTCACCCAAGTCGGCCATGCCTTCTTCGGGGGCCAAATCCTCCTGCAGGTCAGCTACGGCGTCTGGTTCACGGAACGGCCGCACGAAAGCGAATTGGACATCCTTGCGGGTCAGCTCGACGGGATCATCTGGCGGGTGACGATCGGCGCCGACGGAAGGCCGCTGGTCTACGACACCATTCACCCGTGCGGCTGCTACCATCTGTTCTTTCCGTCCGCGTCGCTGCGGCGGCGACCGGTCGCCGATGAACTGGTTTTCGACGAGATCGCCGACGTTCCGGCGCCGGCGCCTCGCCTGGAGGACGGGCAACGTTTGGTGCTGTGGCTGGCCACCCGCAGCCACTATCTGGTCGGCCTCTCGACCATCGACGACGGAGCGATCGACGGCTCGCGCTACGCCTTTGCCGACGACAACGATCTGCGCTCGCTGCCGATACCGGGCGGCGGCCGGCGCAGTCTTTTCGAGGCGGATGGACTTGTCGCCGGAACCGAGCGGATGGAGCGGTTCTTACTTTGGCCGATGGGCATCGCCAGTCCGGGGGCAATGCGGCAGTGGGGCACCCATGCCACCGCATTCGTCGGCCGCCGACACTTCGACGACCCCGACCTGATCGAGAAGGCGTTCGAACGGTGAGCAAGGCGAGGGTGATCTGTTGGGTGACGATCGCGGTTTCGATCGCCACGGTCGCGACATCATCGGCGGCGCTGCCCGATAAAGAGATGAGGCGGGCGGAGCGCCTGTACGAGACCGGCGAGTTCATCGCGGCCGCACGGATCGCCGAGAGCGTACCCTCGGCGAGAGGCCAGACCCTGGCGGCGCGGGCGACACTTGCCGTCGCGGACTTTACGGCGCCTCCGGCGGACCGCCCGGGGTTGTATGACAAGGCGGCACGGTTGGCACGAACCGCCATCGAGTGCGATCCGCAGAAGGCGGAAGCCTACCGCTATCTGGCCATTGCGCTCGGACATATCGCCCGCACCCTGTTGCCGCTGGAGGCGTTTTTCGAAGGATACGCCGACGAGGGGCGACGCCTGATCGACCGGGCGATGACGTTGGAGCCGGACAGCCCATGGACGTATGCGTTGCTCGGCGCCTGGCATGCCGAGATCGTCGCCGCCGCTGGAGCGACGCTCGCCGATTTCCTTTACGACGCAAGCGCCGAGAAGGCCGTGGCAGCGTTCGAGACCGCCGTTCGCCTGCAACCGGAAAACCCGATCTTGCATTTCGAGTATGCGCAGGCGCTGGTTCGTCTCGGCGGATCCGGATCCGGCGCCGCGGCCGGCATCCAGTTGGCGATCGCTGCCGCATCGTCACCGCAGAATGCCGCCGAGATGATTGTTACTGCCCGGGCGCGTCGGGCCCTCGAAGCCGGGTCTGCCGAGATCGGGGAAAAAGCAATGGGAAGGGTGATCTTGAAAACAGTCGATGAGCACCCGTGATCGACACCGATTCGCTCCGATCGCGGCATTTTTGCCTTCGGTTCTCCGTCGCTTAGTCGCCGCGATCTGTGGCGCGCGCGACCGGGAGAGGAACAATCGACGACGACGCGGCATGACCGGGGACGGGAGCGGGTTCGGGGATTCGCGTCACTCGGCCGTATTACCCGGGTATCATCGAAATCGATTCGACGGCAATCGAAGCGGGGAAGCCTTGCCACGAAGTCGGCATCGGTGGTTGCACGTGAAAACAGCTCCCGATCGATGTTTTGTTGGGCACACCAGTGCTCGAGCTTTCTTGACGACTTTGCGACCGTCTATCCGGAACGGCGTTTTCCCGCGCGGTTAGATCGATAATTCTTGCTTCGTTTTGGCAGGGTATGCGTGGTTTTGGATGCATCCAATGCCGGCCGGAATGCACCTTGAGAGTGAAGCGAATTTTCGTTCAACAATTTATAATTGCCGTGGCGACTAAGGGTTTTCAAATCCACGGCAAAGCGGTATTGATTGGCGTCGGGGACGGTCGGCAGCCGATCGATACCGTCCCGAGATTTGGAAGCAGAGGGTGACCGCCGAACGCGCAGAACCGAAACGGCATGGTCGTTGGCAGCAGGCGACCTGCAAGATTGGCGGACCGATCAACCACCCGAAGCTTCGTCGTTCTGTTACCCTGGGCGCTGAAGGGAAGGGGCATTGCGTTCCGCGACGGGCGGCGCGATATGGGCCCTGAACGTCGTCGACAAGGTCGCGAAGCCCGCGGCCGGTGGCAGCCTGGAAGGCGAACGGGAACGTTGAGGTAATGGTACAGAACAATCGGGATCAGCCCGTAATTATCGGCATCGTTGGTGACTCCGCGGCCGGCAAGACGACGCTGGCGGCAGGGCTCGTCCGGGTTCTCGGACCCGAGCGCACGGTGAGCATCTGCATCGACGACTACCACCGATTATCGCGTATGCAACGGGCGGAGAGGAGCATTACCCCCCACGATCCGGCGTGCAACTACATGGACATACTCGAACAGCACGTCTACCTGCTCCGCGACGGTCAGCCGATTCTCAAGCCGGTGTACAACCACAACGGCGGCGTCCTCGATCCCCCTGAATACGTGGAACCGAAGGATTTTATCATCCTCGAGGGACTTCTCGGCTATGCGACGCCCAAGCTTCGCGACGCCTACGACGTCAAGTTCTACCTGGAGCCCCAAGAGCAGGTGCGGCTGAAATGGAAGTTCCAGCGCGACACCGGCCACAGCGGCTACACCGTCGAGCAGGTCATGGCGGCGCTGGAGAAGCTGAAGAAGGACAGCGCCAAGCACGTGATTCCTCAGCGGGCCTATGCGGATATGATCGTGGGCTTCTACCCGCCGGACGAGATGCCGGAGGAAAGCGGTGAGCACCTCAGCGTGCGCCACATTCTCCGGCCGACACTGCCCCACCTGGACCTGACGCCGGTGCTCGAGGCGGGCGCCGACAACGGGTTCGTTCTCGAGTTGGCCCGCGATGTCGACGCAAGGCCGGTGGATTGCCTGCACGTTTCCGGGGCTATCGACGACGGCCAGGCGGAAAAGATGGAGTCGTTCCTGTGGAGCCTGATACCCGACGAGCCCACCAACCATCCGAAGCTGGGTGCGTTCACCGACGGTGAAGACCAACCCCGGTTCAGCCATACCCTGGCCCTGTCACAGTTGCTGATTACCCATTACCTACTCAACGCGGCGATAGGCCACCATGTCATCTGAGGAGAACCCGCCCATGACGGCTGTTCAACCGAAGACCCGTACGGAACCCGAGATCGAGAGCACCGCCGAGACCCTGCCCACCCATGACGAGATGATCAACGTCATCCGTATGCTGGCGGCCGACGCGGTCCAGCGGGCCAATTCGGGTCATCCCGGCCTGCCGATGGGAATGGCCAACGTCGCCACGGTGTTGTGGACCCGGTTTCTCAAGTTCGATCCGACCCGGCCCGGTTGGGAGGACCGCGACCGGTTCATCCTGTCGGCAGGTCACGGCTCGATGCTTCTTTACTCACTTCTCTACCTCACTGGGTACGAGCAGATCACCATCGACGAGATCAAGAACTTCCGTCAATTGGGCTCGAAGACGCCGGGCCATCCCGAGTTCGAGATCTCGTCCGGCATCGAGACGACCACCGGGCCGCTGGCCCAGGGTCTCGGCAATGCCGTCGGGATGGCGCTGGCCGAGCGCCTGCGCAACACCCGCGTCGGCGACGACATCGTCAGCCACTATACCTACTGCGTCGTCGGCGACGGCTGCCTGATGGAAGGCCTCAGCCACGAGGCGATCTCACTGGCCGGCGTCCTCGGCTTGTCGAAGCTGATCGTGCTTTGGGACGACAACCGGATCTGCATTGACGGCCCGACCGCGTTGGCCGTCGCCGACAACCAGTTGGCCCGGTTCGAGGCCTGCGGTTGGGACGCCCAGGTGGTCGACGGCGAGGATCCGGAGGCGGTCGCCAACGCGATCGCCATGGCGCGGCTGTCCGACAAGCCTTCGTTGATCGACTGCCGGACCACCATCGGCTGCGGCGCGCCGACCAAGGCCGGAACCGCGGCCACCCACGGCGCCCCGCTCGGCGAGCACGAGGTGGCGGGCGTTCGCGAGAACCTGAACTGGCCGTATCCGCCGTTCGTGGTTCCCGACCATATTCTCCAGGCCTGGCGCAAGCTGGGCCGCCGCGGCATCGGCGAACGCGAGGCCTGGGATCGGCGCTACGCGGCGCTCGACGAGGCCAAGAAGGCCGAGTTCAAACGGACCAGCCTCGGCAAACTGGCGCCGGGCTGGCAGGTGCCGCTCAACGCCTTCAAACGCAAGCTGGCCGACGAGCGTCCGAAATGGGCGACACGCAAGGCGTCGGGCGAGGCCCTGGAAATCCTCACCGCCACGTTCCCCGAGATGATCGGGGGATCCGCCGATCTCACCGAGTCGGTGTTCACCATGACCAAGAGCATGCGGAACATCAAAGCCGGTGACTATTCCGGACGCTACATCCATTACGGCGTCCGCGAGCATGCAATGGCGGCGGTGATGAACGGCATGGCGCTTCACGGCGGTTTCATCCCCTACGGCGGGACGTTTCTTGTCTTCGCCGACTACATGCGCGGCGGCATGCGGATGTCGGCGCTCACCAAGCAGCGGGTCATTTACGTGCTCACCCACGACTCGATCGGGGTCGGCGAGGACGGGCCGACCCATCAGCCTTCGGAGACCGTCGCCAGCCTGCGGGTGATGCCCAACATGCTGGTCTTCCGCCCGGCCGATGCGGTGGAGACCTTCGAATGCTGGGTGATCGCGATCACCGAGTACGACATGCCCTCGTGCCTGGTGTTGACCCGCCAGGCGCTGCCGGCGGTGCGAATAGAGCATGAGAGCGTCAACCTCAGCGCCCGCGGCGCCTACGTGCTGCGCGGGGAGGAGGGCGGCGAGCGCGAGGTGACGCTTTTCGCCACCGGCTCGGAGGTCCACCTGGCCGTCGCCGCGCGAGACCTGTTGCAGGCCGAAGGCATCCCGACCGCGGTGGTCTCGATGCCGTGCTGGGAACTGTTCGACATCCAGCCGGAGAAGTACCGCCAGGAGGTGCTCGGGCCGGGTTGGCCCGATTGCGTCCGCGTCGCGGTCGAAGCGGCGATTTCCCCGGGCTGGGACCGCTACATCGGCGATCACGGCGAGTTCGTCGGCCTCAACGGGTTCGGCCTGTCCGCGCCCGGCCACGTGTTGTTCGAGCATTTCGGCATCACCGCCGAGAACGTCGTCGCCAAGGCCAAGGAGGCGCTCGACCGACGGCCGACCGAGTGACCGGGGACGCTTAGCGGGGGAGGGGAGTGATGCCGTCCGCAATCAAGATCGCGCCTTCGATCCTCTCGGCCGATTTCGCCCGCCTCGGCGAGGAGGTTCGCGCCATCGATGCCGCCGGCTGCGATTACGTCCACGTCGACGTCATGGACGGCCACTTCGTTCCCAACCTGACCTTCGGGCCCTGCGTTATCGGTGCGATCCGGCCGTACACCAACAAGCCGTTCGACGTGCATCTAATGATCGATCCGGCACAGCCGTCGCTGGCCGAGTACGCCGCCGCGGGCGCCGACATCATCACCGTCCACGCCGAAGCCGACGTCCATCTCGACCGCAGCCTCCAGGTGATCCGGGCGCTGGGCAAGAAGGCCGGGGTGTCGCTCAACCCGGCGACCCCGGAAACCGCGATCGAGCACGTCCTCGACCGTCTCGATCTGATCCTGGTGATGTCGGTCAATCCCGGCTTCGGCGGCCAATCGTTCATCGAGGCGCAACTGGAGAAGATCCGCCGCGTCCGCCGGATGATCGGCGACCGGCCGATCGAGCTCGAGGTCGACGGCGGTGTCAACGCCGAGACCGCGCCTTCGGTGATCGCCGCCGGCGCCAACGTCCTCGTCGCCGGCAGCGCCGTGTTCCAGGGCGACGACTACGTGGATACGATCAGCGCCCTCAGGCCGTGACCACGTAAGAGGATTTCCCCAGGCGACGGCGAGTATCGGAGCGCGCGGCTCAGTCCGTCTGCGGCCGACATCCGAGAATCTTTAACGGGTTTGGTCGGCACCACCTGTGGCAGTTGACTTTGAAGACCCGCGGCCGGAACGCGCAGTCATGACTAGCCTCGGCTGCCAGAGGGTAGCCAAAAGTACGGCCGCTCTCCGGAAATCGCAGGAAATATGGGCTCGGATCGTCGTGCTGCGGCACATGAAGCGCGTGGAGCATAATTGGCCCAAGGCCAAGAAGGCATAACGCGGTTGCTAATCCGTGGAAGCCAAACGCGTTGAGTGGCGGTGGTTGCGTCGAAGTGGAGAGTTCCGTCAATGAATCGAGGGGTTCTTTTTTGGCCAAACAAAATGCGGCGAACCCGGAGGACCGCCGCTTAAGTCATGCATAGACGAGGAAGCGAAACTAAGCCGCTCTCTTTCTACGCAATGCAACTGCGCCAAGGCCAGCCAGCGCGGCGGCAAGGAGCGGGAGTGTGGCGGGCTCAGGAACCGTCGAAGTGAATTTGACAAAGAAACCAGCGGTGCTGTCCTGCCCCTCGGCGGTCAGGAAACCTTGCGTTAAGCTGTCGGGGTTACTACCGAAACCCGAAAAGACGGCGAATAGCTCAACATCGCCAAACTGAATCTTCTTGTCGGCAACGATAGCAGGGAGAGTAACCAAATCCGGGCAAGGTGGACTGCCGCCCGCGTCACAAATTCCACTAGATGGATTGTTCGTGGTCTCGTTATGAGCGATGCTCCACGTTAGTTCCGTTGTATCCGTGCCGCCTGAGCCAGCAATCTCAACCGTTGCCACCAAATCGACGCCACTTATCGACATACCGTCGACGACGTTATTCCGATGAGTAAAATCCCCGAGCCTAAGCACGGTGCCGTCCAGGACGTTTACGTTGTTCTGAGGAGAGTTCGGGTTAAAGACGTAGCCGCTGGACCCCAATGGCACTTGCCCGCCCCCGGATGGCAACGCCCAGTTTAAGAATGCTGAACTGGGATCAAATCCTGCTACCGGATCATTGGTTAGGTAGGAGTACGGCGGCGGCGGCGTAACAGTGCCAATGGGGAATGCGCCGGTGACCGTTATGTCAACAAGCACCGCCTTGGCCTGAAACGGGACCATCAACAAGCCTACGCAAAATGTAAGCAAGCAAGTATGGGCAAAAAGTCTCTTCTGCATCTCCCCCTCCCGGAACTGCAATTGGATGCGCTTACCCCCGTCGTCGAGACAGCCTTAGGTTAAAGGCCTTCGTTCCAACGAAATCGGGTCCGACTCAACTTTTTTTTATTGTTCATTTCGGCATCGTATTTGTCAACTCTCTATTGCAAAAAGTCTCCCCAAATTCACCTTTTCACCTCCCCATCGCGGTTTTCCGAGTCAGATCAACACCATCTCCCATGAGACAACGGATTCTTGGGGAGAGCCTTGCTCTATTGCGGGAAGGGCAGGGCGACCGGCCGATCGAGCTGGAAGTGGACGGCGGCGTCAACGCCGAAACCGCCCCCGCGGTCATCGCCGCCGGCGCCAACGTCCTGGTCGCCGGCAGCGCGGTGTTCCAGGGCGACGACTACGTCGAGACGATCAACGCGCGAAGGCCGTAAATTCGTCAGACGGTTCCCTTGGCGTTGTTGACAAACTTTGCCAAATTTTGCCATTTTGCGGGCAGCAGGTGGGATCATGGCAACAATGAACGTGTCCCTTCCCGATCCCATGAAGGATTGGGTGGAAGCTCAGGCAAAATCCGGACGCTACAGCAACGCGAGCGACTACGTGCGCGATCTCATCCGGCGCGATCAGGAACGGGTGGACAAACTGGTCGAGCTTCAAAAACTCCTTACGGATGGGCTTGAAAGCGGCGTCAGCGACCGAACCATGAATGAAGTTCTCAAAACCGCGCGGCAACAGGCGAAAGCCGCGCGGGGTCGATGAGTTACAAGACAACCCGGCAAGCGGATCGGGATATCATCGATATCTACGTGCACGGCTTTGCGGTGTTCGGCGTCGATCAGGCCGAACGCTATCACGAGGGCATGGTTTCGGTTTTCGAACTGCTGGCTGATAACCCGCAATTGGCCCGCGAGCGTCGGGAGTTTGACCCGCCGGTGCGGCTGCATCCCTATCAGGCGCACATATTCGCACACGTCCGAAATTGCCGGGTCCGCCGGATGATCGACGCCCTCAGGCCGTGAGCTCTCC
>Ga0210096_1000573_pt1 | contig 12492 bp, 8 predicted proteins | sample China_Galinas_PW_4_FD_184864 | JGI IMG/M metagenome (GOLD analysis project Ga0210096, IMG submission 184864) | Wetland microbial communities from San Francisco Bay, California, USA, that impact long-term carbon sequestration - China_Galinas_PWA_D2... | ecosystem: Environmental > Aquatic > Marine... | reverse complement strand
GCTGTTCACCGCCGCCGCGGCGGCCCCGGGGGCGAGCGCGGAGCTTCGCGAGCTGCCCGCCCCGCGCACCGCGGCGGCGGTCGTCGGCGGCCCGGTGGTGGTCCACGCCGCCGGGGCGTTGCGCGGTCTCGCCTGGCTCGAAGGCGCCTCCGAGGACCGCCTGGCGGTGCGCTTCGCCGCCTGGAACGGCGCCGGCTGGAGCGGCGGCGAGACGGTCGCGGCGTCCGGTCCTGGCAGCCAGCTCGCGCTGAGCGCCGCGGTGCTCGACGACGGCTCGACGCTGCTCGCCTGGAGCCGCTTCGACGGCCAGGACGACGAGATCTTCTGGAGCCTGCGCCGCGACGGTGCGTGGAGCGCGCCGCGCCGCCTGGAGGCGGACGACGCGGTGCCCGACGTGACGCCGTCGGTGGCCGCCGCGCCCGGCGGCGCGGTCGCGGCCTGGGCCGCTTTCGACGGCACCGGCTATCGCGTCTATGCCGCCCGCTTCGACGGCACCGCGTGGAGCGCGCCGCGGGCGGTCGGGCCGGCCGGCTCGGCCTTCCCCAGCTTCGAGAGCGACCCGTCGGCGCCGCTCGGCGTCGCCACCCTGCTGTTCCACACCGCCCGCCCGCGCGGCTGGACGGTGATCCAGCTCGACTCCGACCTGGCACCGTTGCGCCGCGCCCACACCGCCACCGCCGCCGCGGTGACCGCCCGCCCCAGGCTGGTGGCGGCGGACGGCGCCGGGCCGGTGCTGCGCTGGGCCGGGGACGGCGACAGCACGGCCGGCGCGCGCCGCGCTCTGCGCTGGCGCGAGGCCACCGCCCGGCCGGGCGCGGAGGACGGACGATGAGCCGCCGCCGTCCGTCGCAGCCGGGCCGGGTGCCCGCCGCGGCATCCGTCACGCTCGCCTGCCTCGCCGCCCTGCTCGGCGGCGTGCTCGCCGCTCCGGCCGCCACCGCACAGACCGTCTACCTGGCCTTCGGCGACTCGATCACCTTCGGCTCCTTCGACGAGACGGCGGAGCCGGGATACCCGCCGGAGCTCGAGGACCTGCTCAACCAGCGCGGCGTGAACGCCGTCGTCGACAACTACGGCCTGCCGGGCGAGACCACCGTCGACGGTGTCGACCGGCTGGACAGCGTGCTCGACAACGGCGGCGACGTGCTGCTGCTGATGGAGGGCACCAACGACATCAACGCCGGCATCTCGCGCGAGACCATCGCCTTCAACCTGGCGGCGATGGCCGACCGCGCCGAGTCGCGCGGCTTCGAGGTGGTGCACGGCACGATCATCCCGCGCCTGCCGGCGGCCGGCAAGGACCACACCAACCTGATCGCCAGCCAGCTCGCCGGCGCCGTCCGCGCCCTCGCCTACGACAACGGGCGCAACCTGGCCGATCCGTTTGCGGTCTTCTTCGACCTGCTCGACGACTTCACCACCCTCTACATCGGCGGCAGCGACAACTTCCACCTGACGCCGGAGGGCTACGACCGGCTGGCGCTGGTCTTCGCCGACGCCATCACCGGCCGCGACGAGATACCGCCGGTGACCGGGGTCGTCTCGCCCTACAACGACCAGCAGTCGGTGCCGCGCAACGCCGAGATCCAGCTCGATCTCTTCGACTTCGGCGCCGGCATCGCCGTCGCCACCACCCGGTTGCTGATCGACGGCGAGCCGGTGGAAGCGACGATCACCGGCAACTCCCGCCGCCAGCAGATCCGCTATCGACCGCCGCAACCGTGGAACGGCGTCGTCTTCGTCGGCCTGGAGGCGCGCGACCTGGCGGTGCCGCCCCACGAGCGCGATCCGAACCTGCTCCAGTTCGTCGTCGAGGGCACCTCGTTCCTGGCCGGCGACATCACCCGCGACGGCCGCGTCGACGGCCACGACCTGATCGACTTCGCCCGCACCTTCGGCACCGCCCGCGGCGAGGGCCGCTACCGCGGCTACGCCGACTTCAACGACGACGGCCTGATCGACGGCCAGGACCTCGCCATCCTGGCCAGCAACTTCGGCAAGAGCAGCTGAGTTTCCTTCACAAGCTCTGAGCCCGGTCACTCCGGCTCGCCGTCCGTCTCCGCCACGGCCGGCCGCAGGCCGGCGGCGGTGGCGGCGGGCGCCAGCGTCACCGCGCCCGGTGGATGGCGCCCTTCGACCCACACCACCGCCTGCTGGCGCAGGTCGCGGCGCAACGCGGCGACGGCGGCGCGCAGATCCTCCCAGTCGCCGACCGGCTCGACCTTCCCCCAACCCGGCGCCTCTCCACCCCCGACGCTCCACACCCGCAGCGGCACCTGCAGCAGGCGGAGGTATCGACGCACCTGGGCCGGCGTCTGGCGGCTGCGGTCCGGTGTGCTCGGATCGAGGACCAAGACCACCACCCTCGGCCGCCCGCCGCCCGCCGCCAGCAGGCCCGCCAGGGCGACCGCGTCGGCGGTCCGCTGCGGCACCGCGGGCTCGGCGGAGTGTACGAGGGGCCAGAGGAGGCCGGCGGGCGATTCGCCGGCCTCCACCGGCTGCGGGAAGGCGCCCGGATCGAGCCTCCTGCCCGGCGTTCGCCGCGTCGCCAGCTGCTCGGTCCACACGAAGCGCACGCGGTCGCCGTGGCTGCCCAACGGCAGCAGGTCCTTGGGCCGGCGGAGGTTGCGGCGCCGGTAGCGCTGTTCGACCGCCGTCACCAGCTCGGCGAGACGCTCCTGCGCGGCCCGGTCGCGAACCAGCACCACGTCGGCGGCCGCGGCGTCGACGGCGATCACCGGCACGGGCCGCCCGGCGCGGACGAAGGCGCCCTGCAGCGCGCCGGCCTGCGGCGCACGCCGCCCCGTGGTGCGAACCGGCACCGCCGTCAGGTCGCTCGACACCCGGTCGCCGAACTCGCCGCCGAACACCACCTCGGCCGCGGCCTTCACGCCGTCGGCGAAGGTCAGCGAGGCGGCCAGCCGATGGATCTGCGAAGCGTCGTAGGGCGGCAGGTCGAACCCCCGGGGCTCGACCCCGTCGAGAACCCGGCCATCGAAGGAGATCTCGATCGAACGCGGTTCGCCGGCCCACAGCAGCTCCCAGGTGAGCGACGCTCGCACCGGCCTGCCGTCGGCGTCCTGGGTCAACAGCCAGCGGGCCTCCGCCACCTCCCGCGGCGCGTTGATCGACTGGCTGGCGCGGGCGACCTCCCGGCCCGCGGCGTCGAGCGCCACCGCCGCCAGCTGGTGGGGCGCCAGGTCGTCCCCGAAGTCGACCACGAAGCGCCAGGGCGGCCCGGTCCGTCGCGCCACCGTCTCGCCGTCGAGCACCATCTCGACCGCCGCCACCGGCCGGGCCGGCCGCACCTCGACCACCTGCGGGCCGCTGATCAGTCCGAGCAGGAGGGTGACGAACTCGATCACGGCACCGCTCCTCGGCTCTCCGGCGGCGCCTCCAGCAGACTGCGCAGCGCCTCCGTCGCGGACTCCAAGGCCGGCCACGAGCCGACGCTCTCCACCTCGCCCCAGGCGGCGGCGAGCGGCCCCGGGTCCGCCGCCGGGGTCCACACCCGCAGGGGCACCCCCAGCTCGTTCAGGTAGCGCCGTGCCTCCGCCGGCGAGTAGAGGCTGGCGTCGCTGCTGGCGGGATCGGCGACCAGCAGCACCGCCCGCGAACCGCCGCCGGCCGCGGCCTGCCAGCCGGCGAGGCAGACCGCGTCGGCGAGGCGCGGAGGCACCGGCTCCGGCCACCAGCGGGGCAGGTAGTAGGAGAAACCGCGGCTGCGGATGCCGGGCCGGTCGAGCTCGTAGTACGGCGAGTCGGCGAACAGGTCGCGGGGGGCATTCTCGGTGCCGGCGGTGGTCACCGGCGAGAGCAGCCGCAGGCGGTCCGCGGGGCCCAGGGGCAGCAGCAGCCGGGGCAGCTCCTCGGCGTCGAGACCGACCGAGATCAACCTCTTGCGACGCGCCTCGAGCAACGCCGCCAGCGGCTCACGGGTGGCCGGATCGAGCACCGCGACCACCATGCCGCCCTCGCCGGCCGCCGCCGCATCCGCCGGGGGGCGGTTGATCCACCGCCGCGCGCTGCCGAGGCGACCGCCGGCGGAATCCCGCGCCACCACCTCCAGCCGATGCACCGCGAGATCCGGACCGAGGTCGACGACCGCGCTCCACGGCGGCGCCGCCATCTCGGCCACCGGCGCTCCGTCCAGGCGCACCTCGACGCCCGCGACGGCGGGGCCCACGGCCACCGTCAGCGGCTGTGGACCGCTCAGCAGGCCAACCAGGAGGGATACGATCTCGATCATCGTCGCGAATGCCAATCTACCGCAAAGGCATACCACGACGGGAGGGCACCGTTCGCCCACCGGGAGGGCCGCCCGGGCCGACCGCCGGCCGGAGCTACTCGACGCGCTCGTAGATCAGCGGCGGCGGGTCGGCGGTGTCGGCGATCTCGAAGCAGGCGGCGACCCGGCGGACCAGGGCGTCGTCGGCGCGGCGGAGGTAGAGGCGGGCGAGCTCGTCGCCGGCCGCCAGCGGCTGGCCGAGGCGGCCGCGGTAGCGCAGCGAGACGCCGTGGTCGATGGCGCGGCCGGCGACCCGGCCGCCGCCGGCCTCGGCGAGCAGCAGCCCGAGCTGCCGCGTGTCGACCCAGGCGAGGACCCCGGCGCGCGGCGCTTCGATCACCGCCTCCTCGGGCGCCAGCGTGAGGTCGGGCGCGGCGAGCCAGGCGGGATCGGCGCCCTGCGCCGCCGCCCAGTCGTCGAACTTCTGCCGCGCCGCGCCGCTGGCGATGGCGGCCTCCAGCGCGGCGCGGTCGACGGCGTGGCCGGCGAGGGCGCAGACCTGGGCGCCGAGCTCCAGGGTCACCTCGACGAGATCGGCGGCGCCGCGCCCCTCGAGCCCTTCGAGGGCGGCGCGAACCTCGGCGGTGTGGCCGCACCACTCGCCCAGCGGCTGGCTCATGTCGGTGATCAGGGCCGCGGCGCGGTGGCCGAGGGAGGTGCAGGTGTCGACCAGCCCGCGGGCCAGCTCCCGCGCCTCCTCGCGCTCGGTGAGGAACGCCCCGTTGCCGGCCTTGACGTCGAACACCAGCGCCTCGGCGCCGGTCGCCAGCTTCTTGGACAGGATGGAGGCGGTGATCAGCGGCAGCGATCGGATGGTGGCCGTGGCGTCGCGCAGGGCGTAGAGGCGGCCGTCGGCCGGCGCGATCTCGCCGGTCGGCATGCCGACCGCCGCGCCGTGCTCGGCGAGCAGCCGGCGGCAGTCGTCGCGGTCGAGGTCGAGGCTGAAACCGGGGATCGACTCGAGCTTGTCGGTGGTGCCGCCGGTGTGGCCGAGGCCGCGGCCGGTGAGCATCACCACCGGCACGCCACAGGCGGCGAGCAGCGGCGCCAGGAGCAGCGAGACGCCGTCGGCGACGCCGCCGGTCGAGTGCTTGTCGACGACGCCGGGAAACTCGCTGCGCAGGTCCCAGCGCTCCCCCGAATCGACCATCGCGCCGGTCAGCGCGCCGGTCGAGGCGGTGTCGAGACCGCGCAGGGTGACGCCCATCAGGAAGGCGCCGAGCTGGGCGTCGGTCCACGAGCCGTCGGCGGCGCCGGCCGCCACCTGCCGCACCTCGTCGGCGCTGAGGGGGGTGCCCTCACGCAGGTGGTCGAGGATCCGGTAGGGAGCGGTCACGGCGGACTGCGGCGTTCGGGGCGTCGGTTCAGCCGAGGCCCTGGAGGCCGGCGGAGAGGCCGCCGGGAGCGGCGGCGCCGGAGTCCTGGGGGAGCTTCTGGCGGGCCTGGGAGGCGTAGGCGGACGACGGGTACTCCTCGGTCAGCCGGCGGTAGGTCGCCTCGGCCTCGTCGCCCTTGTCCATCTCCTCGTAGGTCTGGGCGAGCTCCCAGAGCACCACGTCTCCGGGCAGCTCGCGGTCCTCGGGGTCGGCGGTGAGCATCGGCTCGAGCTGGGCCACCACCTCCTGGTCGTGCCCCTCCTGGCGATCGAGGTGGATCAGGTTGACGCGCACCTGGCCGGCCAGCACGTGGTCGCCGTGGTCGGCGACGAAGCGATTCCACAGCTCGCGGGCGCGGTCCGGCTCGCCCTCCTCGACGGCGATCTGCGCCAGGTAGACCTCCGCCACGTCGGCCGCGCCGGTGAAGCCGTAGTCGTCGTGGAGGGCGGTGAACAGCTCCTTGGCGCGCGCCCGGCGGGCCGCCTCGTCCGGGAAGGTCGGGCCGCCTTCGGTCTCCGGCTCGGCGCCTTCGCCCACCGGCGCCCGGTCGACCTCGAGCGCCTCGGCGAGGGCGGCGTTGGCACGGTCCTCCTGCGCCTGCATCCACCAGTACACCCCACCGCCGATCAGCGCCAGCACCAGCACGCCGGCGACGGCGATCAGCAGCTTGCGCAGGTTGCGCTCCATGAAGCTCGCCGAGCGCTCCAGCGCTTCGACGAACTCGTCCCTCTTGATCTCTTTGCGGGTCAGGCGATCGCTCATCGCTCCATCTCTCCTCACTCCATCCGCACGGCTCGGCCGCGAACCACGATGCTCACGCCGGGGGGGATTTTCGACAGCGGCCACGGGGGGTGTGGCACAGCCCGTGAAAGCTACCACAGGACGTGGCGGCCGGCACCCCCGTAGGCTACGGACGAGGCGCGGAAGCGGACGCCGCGCGGCGTAGAATGAGCTGCGCCGCAGCGGCTCTCCGCGAACGCCCGGGTCCGTCACCGGTTCGCCGCCGCCGCAGCTTCGAGGACCCGCCACGCCACCCCACATTCCCGCTCCTGAAAGGACCCGCCATGCACCCTTCGACGCCGAGCTCCACCCGGCTCCACGCCGCGACCTCCCGTTCGTCCCTGCCCTTCCTGCTCGCCGGCGCCGCCGGCGTGCTGCTGCTCACCGTCTTCGCCCCCACCGCGGCGGCACAGGCGGCGTCCGAGGCCAAGCCGTCGCCGCCGGCCCCCGACGCGCCCACCGTGGCGGTCGGCGGCCGCGGCGAGGTGCGCGCCGAGCCCGACGAGGCCACGGTGGCCCTCGGGGTCACCGCCCAGGCCGAGACCGCCGGCGCCGCGCAGCAGGAGGCCAATCGCATCGCCGGCCGCATCCTCGCCGCCGTCCGCGCCCTCGGCATCGAGGACAAGGCGGTGCAGACCTCCCGCATCAGCCTCTACCCGGTGTACGCCGACCAGCAGCGCCGCATGCCGCAGCAGCAGCCCGAGGAGCCGCGCATCGTCGGCTACCGGGCCTCCAACGTGGTGTCGGTGCGGCTGGAGGACCTGGCGAAGATCGGCCCGGTGATCGACGCCACCGTCGAGGCCGGCGCCAACGAGGTGCAGGGAGTCTCCTTCGCTCTCCGCGACGACTCGGCGCAGCGCCGCGACGCGCTCGCCAAGGCGGTGGCCGACGGCCGTGCAAAGGCCGAGACCCTGGCCGCGGCCCTCGGCCTGCGCCTCGGCCCGGTGCTGCACGTCGAGGAGGCCGGCGTGCAGATCGACCTGCCGCAGGTCAACCGCTCCGGCGTCGCCATGATGCGCATGGAATCCTCCGCGCCCACCCCGGTGGCGGCCGGCGAGGTCAGCGTCAGCGGCAGCGTCAACCTGCTCTACCGGCTGCTGCCGGCGGAGGGTTGATCGGGGCCCGGCATCGCCACGCCCCGCTGCCCGGCACCGTCCGACCCGGGGTTTCCTCTTCCGCCTTGCTACCGCCTGGGGTATCATCGCCCGCGGGCCGCCGGCGGCGGCTCGCCGAGCGCTCCACCTCATGACCTACGACGCCTCCTCGATCGAAGTCCTCAAGGGCCTGGAGCCGGTGCGCAAACGCCCCGGCATGTACACCCAGACCGAGCGCCCCAACCACCTGGTGCTGGAGGTGGTGGACAACTCGGTGGACGAGGCGATCGCCGGCCACGCGCGCCATCTCGAGGTCACCCTGCACGCCGACGGCTCGGTGACCGTCGCCGACGACGGCCGCGGCATGCCGGTCGACCGCCACAAGGAGGAGGGCGTGCCGGCGGTGGAGGTGATCCTCACCCGCCTCCACGCCGGCGCCAAGTTCTCGCAGAAGGACTACCGCTTCTCCGGCGGCCTGCACGGAGTCGGCGTGTCGGTGGTCAACGCCCTGTCGAAGCATCTCGAGGTGCGGGTCAAGCGCGACGGCAAGGAGCACCGGATGACCTTCGCCGGCGGCGACAAGGCCTCCGACCTCGAGCTGGTCGGCAGCGTCGGCCAGCGCAACACCGGCACCACCATCCACTTCCTGCCCGACGAGCGCTACTTCGACTCGACGAGGATCAGCGTTCCCCGCCTCAAGCACGCGCTGACCGCCAAGGCGGTGCTGTGCCCCGGCCTGGCGGTGCGCTTCCAGGACGAGGCCAACCCGGAGAACGACCAGGAGTGGCTGTACGAGGAGGGGCTGGCCGCCTACCTGCTGGACGAGCTCGAAGGCGCCGAGCTGGTGCCGGACGCGCCGTTCACCGGCGAGCTGGTCGAGCCGGACCGCGAGGTCTCGTGGGCGATCGCCTGGCTCGGCGGTGACGACGCCGGCGAGCCGGTGGCCGAGAGCTACGTCAACCTGATCCCGACGCCTCAGGCCGGCACCCACGTCAACGGCTTCCGCTCCGGCATCACCGACGCCATCCGCGAGTTCTGCGACTTCCAGGACCTGCTGCCGCGCGGCCTCAAGATCTCGCCCGACGACGTGTGGAGCCGCTGCACCTACATCCTGTCGGCACGGGTGCGCGAGCCGCAGTTCTCCGGCCAGACCAAGGAGCGGCTTGCCAACCGCGACGTGGCGCTGTTCGTCGCCGGCGCGGTGAAGGACGCCTTCAGCCTGTGGCTCAACCAGAACACCCGCCTCGGCGAGGCGATCGCCCAGCTCGCCATCGCCAACGCCCAGGAGCGGGCGCGCTCGGCGAAGAAGGTGAAGCGCAAGAAGGTCACCTCCGGGCCGGCGCTGCCCGGCAAGCTGGCCGACTGCTCGAACCAGGACCGCGAGGAGACCGAGCTGTTCCTGGTCGAGGGCGACTCGGCCGGCGGCTCGGCGAAGCAGGCGCGCGACCGCGAGCTGCAGGCGATCATGCCGCTGCGGGGCAAGATCCTGAACACCTGGGAGGTCGACTCGTCGCAGGTGCTCGGCTCGCAGGAGGTGCACGACATCGCCGTCGCGCTGGGCGTCGACCCCGGCTCCGACGACACCTCCGGCCTGCGCTACGGCAAGGTGTGCATCCTGGCCGACGCCGACTCCGACGGCGCCCACATCGCGACCCTGCTGTGCGCCCTCTTCGTGCGCCACTTCCCGGCCCTGGTGCGCGAAGGGCGGATCTACGTCGCCATGCCGCCGCTGTTCCGCATCGACGTCGGCAAGGACGTCCACTACGCCCTCGACGAGGGGGAGAAGGCCCGCCTGCTCGAGCATCTCGCCGAGACGAAGCCCAACGCCAGGCCCAACGTGCAGCGCTTCAAGGGCCTCGGCGAGATGAACCCGCTGCAGCTGCGCGAGACCACCATGGCCGCCGACACCCGGCGCCTGGTGCGGCTGTCGATGCAGGCCCCGGACAGCGACGGCGAGGAAGACCCGGAGAAGCGGGACCCGGTCCGCGCCCTCGACATGCTGCTGGCCAAGAAGCGTGCCGCCGACCGCAGGCGATGGCTCGAAGACGAAGGCGACAAGGCGGAGGTCTGAGCGTGGCCGGCAAGGGCAAGGGCAAGAGCAAGGGCGACGAAGGCGGCGGGCAGGGAGCCCTGCCGCTGGGCGACGCGGAGCGCGGCGGAGCGCGCCCGGCCGCCGCCAACGGCGACGTCGAGATCCGCTCCGTCGCCTCCTTCACCCGCCAGGCGTACCTCGACTACTCGATGTACGTCATCCTCGACCGCGCCCTGCCGGCGGTGGCGGACGGGCTGAAGCCGGTGCAGCGGCGCATCGTCTACGCGATGTCCGAGCTCGGGCTGTCCGCCGGTTCGAAGCACAAGAAGTCGGCGCGCACGGTGGGCGACGTGATCGGCAAGTACCACCCGCACGGCGACGCCGCCGCCTACGAGGCGATGGTGCACATGGCGCAGCCGTTCTCCTTCCGCTACCCGCTGGTCGACGGCCAGGGCAACTGGGGGGCGCCGGACGATCCCAAGTCGTTCGCCGCCATGCGCTACACCGAGGCGCGGCTGACCCGCTTCTCGCAGGTGCTGCTCGCCGAGGTCGACCGCGGCTCGCTGGAGCTCGACGCGGTCGACGAGGCGGCGGGGACGAAGCCGCTGTGGGGCGCCAACTTCGACGGCACCCTGCGCGAGCCGCGGCTGCTGCCGGCGCGCCTGCCGCACGTGCTGCTGAACGGCGCCTCCGGCATCGCGGTCGGCCTGTCGACCGACATCCCGCCGCACAACGCCCGCGAGGTGACGGCGGCGGCGGTCGAGCTGCTCGAGGCCCCGAAGACGAGCGTCGACGCGCTGTGCGAGCACGTGCCCGGCCCCGACTACCCCACCGACGCGCGCATCATCTCCGGCCGCGACGAGCTGCGCGAGCTCTACCGCACCGGCTCCGGCACCGTCCGCATGCGGGCGCGCTGGGAGGAGCAGGGCGGCAACGTGGTGATCACCGCGCTGCCCTACCAGGTGGCCGGCTCGCGGGTGCTGGAGCAGATCGCCGCCCAGATGCAGGCCAAGAAGCTGCCGATGGTGGAGGACCTGCGCGACGAGTCGGACCACGAGAGCCCGGTGCGCCTGGTGCTCGAGCCGCGGTCGAACCGGGTGGACGTCGAGCGCCTGATGTCCCACCTTTTCGCCACCACCGACCTCGAGCGCACCTACCGCGTCAACCTCACCGCCATCGGCCTCGACGGCCGGCCGCGGCAGTTCGACCTGAAGGCCCTTCTCGCCGAGTGGCTGACCTTCCGGGTGGCGTGCGTGCGCCGCCGCCTGAGCCACCGCCTGGGCAAGGTGCGCGACCGCCTGCACCTCCTCGAGGGGTTGCTGGTCGCCTTCCTCAACCTCGACGAGGTGATCCGCATCATCCGCAGCGAGGAGGAGCCGAAGCCGGTGCTGATGGCGCGCTTCGCGCTCTCCGACGCCCAGGCGGAGGCGATCCTCGAGACGAAATTGCGCCACCTGGCTCGCCTGGAAGAGATGAAGATCCGGGGCGAACAGGACGAGCTGATGCGCGAAGCGGACGAGCTCGACGGCATCCTCGGCTCGCAGAAGCGGCTGCACCGCAAGGTACGCGAGGAGATGGAGGCCGACGCCGAGACCTACGGCGACGAGCGGCGCTCGCCGATCGAGGCCGAGGCCGCCGCCGCCGCGGCGCTCGACGAGCGCGAGCTGCTGCCGTCGGAGCCGACGACGGTGGTGATCTCCAAGCGCGGCTGGGTGCGCGCCGCCAAGGGGCACGACATCGACGCCGCCAGCCTGTCCTACCGCTCCGGCGACGAGTTCCTGCACGCCGCCCGCGGGCGCAGCAACCAGCTCGCCGTCTTCCTCGACTCGACCGGCCGCTCCTACGCCCTGCCGGCCCACACCCTGCCGTCGGCGCGCGGCCAGGGCGAGCCGCTGTCGTCCAGCGTCACGCCGCCGCCCGGCGCCGGCTTCATCGGCGCCGCCCTCGGCGGCGAGGACGACCGCGTGCTCCTCGCCACCACCGCCGGCTACGGTTTCATCGCCCGCCTCGGCGACCTCCACACCAGCTACAAGGCGGGCAAGGCGATGGTCACCGTTCCGGACGGTGCCGTGCCGCTGGCCCCGGAGCCGGTGGCCGACCCCGAGCACGACCTGATCGCCGCCGTCACCACCGCCGGCCACCTGCTCGTCTTCCCGCTCGCCGAGCTGCCCGAGCTCACCAAGGGCAAGGGCAACAAGATCCTCAACATCCCCAAGAAGCGGCTGCAGAGCGGCGACGAGGTGATGGTCGCCGCCGTCGCCCTGCCGCCCGGCGCCACCCTCCGCGTCCACGCCGGCCGCCAGTACCTGAACCTCGCCCCCGCCGACCTCGAGCCCTTCCACGGCCAACGCGCCCAGCGCGGCAACAAGCTGCCGAGGGGGTACACGCGGGCGGAGCGGCTGGAGGTGGTGGTGGAAGGCTGAGGTCAGCCGGCCAGAAGCGGTGATGCGGCGTCCTCGTCGCCGTTCGCAGGCGTCGTAGGTTCCTCAGCTACTCTGCCGCCGGTCTCGAGCCCTTCCGCGGCCCTCGTGGGGCGTCTACCGGAAGTCTTCCTTGCGCAGATCGTGGTGCTTCATTCGCTCATACAGCGAGCGGGGATCGACGCCGATGCGGCTCGCCGTCTCTCCGATGCGTCCACCCTCGGCACGCAGGCTCGCCTCCAGGTAGTGGCGTTCGAACCAGTCGATCGCCCGCCGGCGGGCTGAGCGAAGCGGCAGGTCCAACCACTCGTCGAGCGGCGGGACCGGCGGACTCTCCGTCTGTCCGGCAGACCCCGATTCGACCGCCGGAGCGGCACGGGCACCACGGATCTCGGCCGGCAGGTCCGAGGCGTCCAACGTCGGGCGCGTGCTCAAGACCACCGCCCGCTCGATCACATTGATCAGCTCCCGGACGTTGCCGGGCCAGGCGTAGCGCAGCAGA